>Ga0194037_1002671_pt1 | contig 11543 bp, 10 predicted proteins | sample JunL306m_MetaG_FD_148653 | JGI IMG/M metagenome (GOLD analysis project Ga0194037, IMG submission 148653) | Anoxic zone freshwater microbial communities from boreal shield lake in IISD Experimental Lakes Area, Ontario, Canada - Jun2016-L304-6m | ecosystem: Environmental > Aquatic > Freshwater >...
ATCTGACAGCTCATATTCAGTTTCGCAAAGTTGTCTACCTTGGCCTGGATCAACATTTTGATTTTATTGTTACCAGTGAAGAGGCTGGTCACGATAAGCCTCATGAAGCACCGTTCCATATTGCACTCGAAAAAATGCGTCCTAAGGGAAAAAATATTTGGATGATTGGCGACAATCCCGTCAACGATATCCGAGGGGCTCGGGAGAAGATCAATGCGGTTACCTTGCAAAAAATTCATAAAGGGACAGAACTGGGAACAGGAGACAATGCACCTGACGCATCATTTAGAGAGTTTGGTGAACTGCGCCGTCTTATTTCTCGCTTGGGAGCAGAAAAGTGAATGTTTCTGGAGATCAATTGAGAACGTCTGTTATTGAATATTGTGCCTTGATTGGTAAAGACCCCTTACTTGTTCAGGGTGCTGGCGGAAATGTGTCATGGAAAGATGGAGATACCCTGTGGGTAAAAGCATCTGGTACTTGGTTGGCCGATGCAGCCGAAAATGATATTTTTGTACCAGTAGACATGAAGCATTTACGTTCTGCAATTCTCCGTGGCGACTTCTCTTTAACGCCAAGAGTGCTTGGAGAGTCAACACTTAGGCCATCAATCGAAACGCTATTGCATGCACTGATGCCTCACCCTGTAGTTTTGCATCTTCATGCAGTTGAGGTTTTAGCGCATTTGGTAAGGAAGAATTGCGAGGCCGATATTCAGTCATTGATTGGTGAGTCACTGTCTTGGGTACTTGTTGATTATTATAAACCAGGCGAACCATTGGCTGCAGCGGTCAGTGTTGCCCTTGCTCAGAAATCGTCAGTAAGCGTAATTTTTTTGTGTAACCATGGTATGGTTATTGGCGGTGCGAGCGTTGCTGATATTGAGGTCATTTTTCGAAAATTGTTATTACTTTTTCAGAATACGAGGGTTCCATTGTTATTGGATGAAGAAGCTGAAAAACCTGAGTCCGTATTGAAATCGAACGCTTATTATAGCCTGTGCCAAGATCAAGGGGTTAATCAACTTGCAACGAATAGTTATTTGTCTGCAAGGGTAGAGCGCGAATGGGTACTCTATCCCGATCACGCAGTTTTTCTGGGTGGTAAAGCCGCAATTTTGGGGGTTACAATAGACGTAACTGATTTGGATGCGTCGGTTGGTGATAAGCCAGTATTTATTTTTGATTTTGGGAAAGGTGTATATGAAAGTCCAAACGTGACAAAGGCGCAAAAGGCGCAGTTGCGTTGTTATTATGATGTGGTCATAAGGCAACCTCTAACTGAAAAACTGGTTACGCTATCGCCTGACTCAATAGCAGAATTGTTGGGTTGGGATGCAGAAAAATATAGACAAGCAAAATCTACGATTTCATAATTGCTCGATTTACCCGAGTTGTCCGTAGAATCTCCTTGGGGTTAAATTTTGTAACACTTTGCGGGTTTTGTGCTAATTTCTTCAAACCCGACAGGGCAAGGTAAGGGTGCCCAAGGTGCTGCCGAGGTCTACCTCGCCCTTCTTGATTGCAGCAAGCAGTGTAGATTACGGCACTAAATAATCGAGATAAACAATGATCAGCATCGGTAACCGGAAAATCGACTCTGGCTTTCCTCCATTTATCATCGCCGAAATGTCCGGCAATCATAACCAGTCCTTGGAACGGGCCTTGGAAATTGTTGAGGCTGCTGCAAGGTCGGGTGTTCATGCCCTGAAAATCCAGACATACACGCCCGATACGATGACGATTGATCTTGATGAGAGTGAGTTTCATATCAGCGACCCTGACAGTCTTTGGGCAGGGACTTCGCTTTATAAGCTCTACGGTGAGGCCTTCACCCCTTGGGAGTGGCACAAACCGATCTTTGACAGAGCGCGTGATTTGGGTATGATTGCTTTTAGTACACCATTCGATGATACAGCCGTTGACTTTCTCGAAAGTCTTGATGTCCCATGCTATAAGATAGCCTCCTTTGAAAATACTGATTTGCAACTGATTCGCCGGGTTGCCGCCACGGGTAAGCCATTGATTATCTCAACAGGGATGGCGACAGTCGCAGAGTTGGATGAAACCGTTCAAGCTGCCCGCGATGCAGGGTGTAAAGATTTGATTTTGCTCAAGTGCACCAGTACCTATCCGGCGACTGCTGCAAATACCAACATTCTGACTATCCCACATTTGCGAGAACTGTTCGGCTGCGAAGTCGGCTTGTCTGATCACACCATGGGCTTGGGTGTATCGGTCGCTAGCGTGGCATTGGGCGCAACCGTGATTGAGAAACACTTCACTCTCAATCGTGCTGATGGCGGGGTGGACAGCACGTTCTCCATGGAACCCAACGAGATGGCGCAATTGGTAGCAGAAACTGAACGAGCATGGCAGGCGTTGGGTCAGATCAGCTATGGGCCGACTGAGGCAGAGAAAAAATCACTCCAATATCGACGTTCTCTATATATCGTTCAAGATATGAAGGCTGGGGATGTTCTGACTAAGGACAATGTTCACGCAATTCGTCCAGGCTTGGGGTTACCGCCAAAATATTTGGATGTTATGCTGGGGAAGATTGTTAAGCGAGATGTTGTTCGGGGGACGGCGATCACTTTTGAATTATTAGGATAATCATGATTAATGACAACCAAAAGACATCTATAGAAAACGTATTATTCAACTGCGGTGGGTTGAATGCAAGTGATGACTTATTGATTCTTTGCGATGGGACTACTCGTCAAATTGCTGACGAATTTCTTAATTGTGCCGTATCGGTTAATCCAAAAGCTAAACTTATGGAGATACCCAATCTACCTAATCATGGTGCCGAACCAATAGGGTATGCAAAAGAGGCAATGTGTTGCTCTACTCTTATACTGAGTTTATGCAGATATTCACTTGCTCATAGTCAGGCACGTCTTGATTCTGCTCTTTCTGGTGCCCGCTTCCTCAGCTTGCCTCTTTACGATTGGAATTTACTGGATGAGGAATGCCTTCGTATTGACTTCTCTGCTCAATCAGGTCGCGTACGAAAATTTGCAGACGCATTCACTGTTGGACAACAAATTCATGTAACCACAGAAGCTGGCACAGACATTAAGTTAGAAATTACAGGCAGGATGGGAAATTATTGCCCAGGATTGGTGAAAGTCGCAGGTGATCTTGGTTCTCCACCTGACATTGAGGCGAATGTATCTCCGATTGAAAATAGTGCAGAAGGTGTTTTGGTTATAGACGGATCAATTACGATGCCAGGTTTTGGTCTGCTTCTGAACCCGGTTACATTAGAAGTTCGTTCTGGCAAAGTCGTCGCTTTCCGCAGTGCAAATATGGACTACGTTAATCGTTTAAATCTTCTATTTGGTGAACCAGATTCGCTTCGTCGTGTCGTCGCTGAATGTGGAGTTGGATTGAATCCGGCGGCAAAGTTAACGGGCTCTATGTTGACTGACGAAGGTGCCTTGGGTTGTGTTCATTTTGGATTAGGATCAAACCACACTGTTGGAGGCCTTAATCGAGTAGATTTTCATTTGGATTTTGTCGTCAGGGAGGCATCATTAGCTGTAGATGGCCAAAAACTCATTAACTTAGGAGTGCCTTTACTATGAACTTGATACGTTCGTTCATAACTGACTTCATGCGATTGGCGGATAAGCAACCCGATAAAATTGCCCTACTTGATGCTGAAGGACGTTCCCTTACATATCGTCAATTAGCTGATCACGTAGAAAATGCTCAAGCATTGCTCTCAAAACATGGGGTAACATACGGTGATACGGTAGTCGCGTTACTTCCCAATGCAATGGAAACGTTGATAATGTTTCTCGCAAGTTTACGCGGTGGCTATACGTACGCCCCTTTACCATGTACCGCAACGTTAACGGAAGTACGTCAATGGAAGGAGTTGACACAATCACGTATGTGTTTGATAGCGAACCCTGTTAGCAATTCAGTGCAAGAGCAGTTAGCTGGTATGGAATGGAGTACGCTGGCTATCTCGATTGGTGGAGATTTTGGTTGGTTGGTTGCTGATGCAGCAACGCCTTGTGATGGGGCACGTTTGCTTATAGCATCAAGTGGCTCAACTGGTGAACCTAAAGCTATTGTGTTAGACCGGGATCGGTTATGGTCAGCAGGTTATGCTTTTTTGCAATATCACCAAATTGAGTCAACTGAAATAAGATTCTGGAATTACTTGCCTATGTCATATTTGGGAGGGCTCTTTAATCTTGGACTTATACCGTTAGCCGCTGGAGGGAGCATCTTTATTGATGAGCCGTTCAATGGAAAGACTTTTCTGACTTTCTGGTCGACAGTTGAACGATTCAAAATTAATAGCCTGTGGCTTGTCCCCTCTATTTTACGTGGTTTATTGACCTTGGCAGAGCGTGTTGGGCAGTCAATGCCTCGTACCTGCGTGGTACGATGTTACTTAGGGACAGCGCCGATAAGCTTGGCGGAAAAACAGAAGTTTTCTCAAATCTTCGGGATAGAACCTTTAGAAAACTATGGGCTAAGTGAAACAACCTTTATTAGCAGTGAACGGAATCACGCATTAGCATTACGTAGGCAAGGAGGCGTTGGCTCAGTCATGCCTAATGTTGATGTCAAGGTATCTGAAGTTGATGTGGACGGAGTGCTCGTAAGTGAAATACTTGTAAGAACACCATTTATGATGCTTGGCTATTTTGATAAGTTGGGGCACCTTGAGCTTCCACTTGATGAGGATGGTTTTCTGCGAACCGGCGATTATGGCCATATTGCTGATGGCCAATTGTTGATTACTGGCAGGCGTAGAGATATTATCAAGAAAGGTGGTATTCTAATTCCATTACGCGAAATTGAACTTCTCGCAGAAAGTATTGAAGAAGTATTAGAGGCCGCCGCAGTTCGACTTGATCATCCATTTTATGGGGAAAGTTATGAGCTTTATATTTGTGCAAAGTATACTACTGGAGATGAAAAAAAATTTATTAGTCATTTTGCTACTCAAATTCACGAACAATTAGCCCGTCATAAGTGGCCTGAGCGCATTGTGTTATGTGTTGATTTTCCGCGTACCGCGAGCGGAAAAATACAGAAACATCTCTTGAAAGATAAAGGAATTTTACATGCCTAAATTTCAAATGCCAATTAGCTGTAAAGTAAATGCTATACCTGAAGCTTTATCCGTATATATAAATCAACTGGTTTATGATTTAAGGAGGCAGCAGCGCGATATTGTTGCTCTTTCATTGGGGGAGTCGTTTTTTGAAATACCATGTTTCGATTTTAAAAGCCTGGATTTTAATCGTGGATACCACTATTCGGATACACGAGGTCTTCCTGTGTTACGAGAGCGTATCGCGGACTTTTATCGGAGAAAATATGACGCTACGGTTGCTTTAGATGACATTCTTATTTCGGCAGGATCTAAAGCCATAATTTTCATGTGTATGCAGGCAGTGATTGAACCAGGCGAGGAGGTAGTTATTCATGAGCCAGCATGGTTGAGCTACCGTGAGCAGGCTATTTTAGTTGGTGCAGATGTGAGATTTATACCGTTTGACAGCCCTTGCGCTGAATTTGATAGATATTTTAGTAAACGCACGAGGTTGTTGATTATTAATAATCCAAATAATCCAGCCGGTCGTATATATAGTGTTGAGGAACTCCTAGATTTGTATCAACAATGCAGCCATCGAGGCATATATATGTTGGTCGATGAGGCTTATAGCGATTTTGTATTGGATGATTCATTTCACTCCATGGCAAAACTGGTTCCAGGTCATGACGGTGTGATTGTCGTCAATTCACTTTCGAAGAACATGGGTATGTCGGGTTGGCGTATCGGTTATGTGATTGCAGCCAAGAATTTACTCGCATCTTTACTCAAGCTGAATCAGCACCTGATTACCTGTGCACCCACAATTCTTCAACTGTATCTCATTGAATATTTTGATGAAATATTGTCACATACTTTACCGCAAGTACATGCCGTTGTTGAAAAACGTGAACGCATAAGACATCGCATGGATGAAATTGGCTTAACGTATCTCTCCGGTAGTGCCACATTTTACTTTTTTGTTAGCGTTGGTGATTACTCTGGATGCGTTCATGATCTTGCATTATTCCTTTTATTGGAAAAAGGCATATCCGTTGTCCCTGGATCTGCGTATGGTGCTACGGTAGAGCGTTTTATACGAATTTCGATTGGGACTGAATCTGAAGAGCGCATTGATTACGCCTTGCAGACACTCTATGACGTGCTTAGCGGTAAACCTATTGACAGCAATTGGATACGATCTGAGATGCAGCATTTGGGCTTGGCGGAATTTTCACAAGGATTGTCATGATTGTTGATGATATTGTGGCGGAATTGGAAAAACTGGTGGGTGATCAACAGGAAAATATTGTTATTTATTCGGCATTATGGCCACTGTTGCGAATGGTTAATATGCCAGGTCAAAAGCTTGCGGCTGATCTCTGTGGTTGTATTATGAAAAAATTTGCCGGTCGTACTTTGTTGATGCCAACATTCACCTCGGGTTTTGATAAAGAGGGTGTCTGCGACCTTGATTTATTACCAAGTCAAACAGGTGCATTAAGCGAAAACTTTCGCGTTTGTCGAGGGGTTCAACGAACCCGAAGTGCTTTTTTCTCTTTTGCTGTTTATGGGCCTGATGCTGCGAAGTTAATTTCTCTAAAACCAAAAGACGCATGGGGTAGTGGTTCGTTGTATGAATGGCTATACAATCACGATGCTGCGATTCTAACTTTGGGTTTACATCCAACACATTGTAGCTATACCCACTACGGCGAATGGCTTAAGCGCGATAAAATACCCTATCGTTTTAACAAAATTTTTTCCGGCACCTTAATTTGTGATCAAGTTTCGATGTTTGCTACTGAAACGCTTTTTGTTCGACAGCGAGATCCAGAACCGATCAATGACTTTACTCATTTATTGCCAGAGTATCTTGCTAGTGGTATGCAACTTTCAAAACCTCATGAATATCCTGTTTCTTGCATAAGTGCAAAGGCAAAGATAGACGTAGTCAGTACTGCGATTAGCAAAAATAAACTTGCTTTAATATCAAATAAGGAGCAATTCGCACATTATGGTAGATAACTTTTTGCTGTATTCTGAATTGTGCAACATTCTTTCAATTGTTTCCAAAAAGCCATGCGAAGAATTAGATGCAAATGATGATCTTTTTGCAATAGGTGTGCTTGACTCTTTCGGAATAATTGAATTTGTGGTGTCTTTGGAGAAACATTATAATTGTACAATTCCTCAAGAAGAGTTGATCCCGCAAAATCTTTGCTCAGTTAAAGTTATTTCTGAGATGCTGACTAGATTGGGTTTTAGTTCCATATTCTGATAATTAATTGATACTTATTGAGATAAATAATGGGCGTTTTGAAAAATGAGGGTTGGGGGAAATTTAGTGAAGTTGATGAAAAATATTTTTCGTATATCGATCAACTATTGGAAAGTGATCTCCCCGCTAAAGACTTAATTTACCAATTTCCAGCTTTTGTAGGTCATGTGAATTTGGCTAGATTTTTGTTTTTTTATGATTTGTATAAAAGAACTATTAGCCTCAATGGTAATGTTGCTGATGTAGGCACATGGAAGGGTGCTTCATTTCTATTTCTGGCGAAAATGATCAAACTATTTGAGCCTTATAGTCCAACACAAGTCTACGCTTTTGATTGGTTTCAAGGCATGGAGCCAGGCAAGGATGATGATAATAATCAGTTTGGCAAATATAGTGCAGAATATGAATCACTACATAAGCTTGTAGAACTGCAGGGTCTCAGTGATGTTGCGATTATAAATAAAATGGATGTTACATGTGAACTTGCTCCTTATTTTGAAGTGCGGCCATGGATGAGGTTTAAATTCGTTTTTGTTGATTGTGGTATAGAAAGCGTCCTTGAATCATCTCTCAAAAACTTCTGGCCGCGCCTTGTTAATGGTGGTGTACTTGTTTTGGATCATTACAATAGTCAAGCATCCCCAACTGAAAGCAGCATTTTGGAGAAATATATTGGTAGCCTGCCAATACGCCAAGCGCCATTTAATAGACAGCCTACTTGTTATGTGATTAAGGGAGATGCGGATCAAGTGTTTAAAGGTGTCAAATGGTAGGTGAGACACTGTATGCGTGGGCAAAAGATTTATTCCCCATTAATCGCAGTCTTACTGGGACTGGTGTTCGCGAAACTTTGGCTTATCTGGGTAAACTTCTTCCCGATCTCAATATCTATGAAGTTCCGTCAGGGACAGTAGCCTTTGATTGGACAGTGCCCGATGAGTGGACGATCCGTGATGCCTATATTGCCGATGAATTAGGGCATCGCGTTGTAGATTTTCGGCAACACAACTTGCATGTTGTAGGTTATTCAGAGCCGGTTGACGTATGGTTGGATCGCGATGAATTAGAACAGTATCTTTATTCATTGCCAGATCAACCAGATGCAATTCCTTATATAACTTCCTACTATGCGCGGCACTGGGGATTTTGCCTTACGCATAATCAACGGTTGGCATTACCGCCAGGTCGTTATCATGCCGTTGTTGATAGCGATCTGAAACCTGGTGTATTGAATTATGCCGAGTTAGTTCTTCATGGTGAAACGGATGAGGAAGTATTCTTGTCTACCTATATTTGCCACCCATCCATGGCTAATAATGAATTATCGGGGCCAGTCGTAACAGTAGCGCTTGCCCAGTGGTTGCAAAGTCTTGACAAACGTCGCTACACCTATCGAATAGTTTTTATTCCGGAAACAATAGGCTCAATAGTTTATTTAAGTCAGAATATTGATAAATTAAAGCCGAAGGTAATCGCAGGATTCAATATCACCTGCATCGGTGATGACCGTTGCTACTCATATTTGCCTTCCCGAGCTGGAAATAGTTTATCTGATCAGGTGGCTTTGCATGTGCTTCAACATACGGATGCTGATTTTAAACGTTATACCTGGCTGGATCGCGGTAGTGATGAACGTCAATACTGTGCCCCGGGAGTCGATTTCCCGATTGCAACAATAATGCGCAGTAAATATGGCGAATATCCTGAATATCATACATCGCTTGATAATTTTGATGTGGTGACGCATAGTGGTTTAGAAGGAGGCTTTATTGCACTACGCCATGCAATCGAAATTATTGAACAGAATATCTACCTTAAGGCTACGGTGCTTTGTGAGCCACAGCTTGGGAAGCGCGGACTATATCCAACTCTCAGCACCAAAGAGTCAGGTGAGCAGGTAAGGGCTATGATGAATCTCATTTCTAACTGTGACGGAGCTTGCTCGTTACTGGAAATTGCCAATCTTATTAAAGAGCCTTTTTGGGTTTTAATGCCAATAGTTGAAAAATTAATTGCGCATCAGTTGTTAGAGCAGAATAATGCTCCAATTGATCTACTAAGAGCATAGTTGTAGAGTTGAACATAACAAATACTCCTCGTTATTTAATTACCACTGCCGATGAGCGCACATGGAAGTTTGACCGCCCCGTTATTTTTTTGGGCGAGTGGTGTCGTATTCATAGTAGAAAACAGGTATGGCAAGAACTGGACGCTATCGTTGCGGAGCCTTACGGCTTGGGGCTAGCCAAGAAAGATTCTGATAATGCTGAGGCAAGAGTGCTTGAGGGAAAATTACTACTCGTGTTATGCAAGGCGCTAAACCAGTATCATGGTGTGAAGCATGGGGAAAGGTTTTGGCAAATTGTCTTGGGTCACTGGTTACGCCGCTATGTGGATGTAATACTTAATCGTGTAAAAACACTTGAACAGTGTTTACGGTTACACCAAATTTCAGGTACAACAGCTTATACCAACCCTAACTATGCACTCGCAACTCCTGACTCCTACTCGGCAATCTGGGCGTTTAATGATGATCGATGGAACAATGCTTTGAACGTGCTCATTTTGGAATTAAAAGGCGAATCAAATTTTCCCATAGAATATATATCTGGTTGCACATCAACAGGTTTCCAGTTTAACGCATTAGCCACAACCCCTTCTGTTAATAAAATTAATCTTAAATGGGGCTATCAAAAGGCAAGCAAGATAGCGAGATTATTAGCAAAAGATAATGATGTGTTTATCATTAACAGCTATCTGCCCAAGTCAGTAGAAATCGCTTTACAATTAGCATTTGTTCAATGCCCGCAGTTGTGGTTTTCTACGAAACTTGAAATTTCAGCAAAACCGGATATGGTGTTGCGGGAAAGTTTAGCTAATCTGGTTGTAAGCAAATCAAGTATTAGTCTGGAAAATATTCTGACTTCTATGGTATTTGAATTGCTACCAGTCTGTTATTTAGAAGGTTTTGCTGAATTGGCTAAACTGGTTAAACAAAAACCTTGGCCAAAGAGACCAAAATTTATTTTAACCAGTAATAATTTTGATACCGATGAAGAATTTAAATTGTGGACAGCTACTAAAGTTGAACTAGGTTCAAAATATATAACGGCTCAACATGGCAATAATTATGGTACCCATCGGTACTTCGGGCGATTTACCCCAGAAGAAATTACAGCAGACAAATTCCTGACTTGGGGTTGGACTGATGGTTTATTACAACATACCCCAGCCTTTATATTCAAAAAAGCACAGAGAAAGGCACAAAATTACAATCCACAAGGGGGGGTAGTGTTGATTGAGCTCAATCTCAACCATCGCATCACAACATTTGATGGTACATTTGAGCATATTAATTACTTTAAAGAGCAACAAATTTTTATTAATGAACTTGCCAGAACATCAAAGCAACATCTAACAGTTAGGCTGCATTCCGGTTATCGATATACAACGTGGAGTGATGAAGCAAGATGGCAAGCATTTGATCCAGCACTTACAATAGATACAGGCGGTGTTCCTATCAGTGATCTCATTGCCCAAAGCAGACTGGTGGTGCATAGTTATGATTCGACTGGAATCTTGGAGACACTGTCACAAAATATCCCGACCCTTGCCTTTTGGCAGAATGGGTTTGATCACTTGCGAGACAACGCCAAGCCCTACTATCAGTTATTGGTTGACGCTGGCATCGTACATTTTACCCCGGAATCAGTTGCGCAGAAGGTGAATGAGATTTGGGATGATGTCGATGGTTGGTGGGTGCAAAGTAATGTGCAAGGAGCAAGAAAACAGTTCAGTGAACGCTATGCAAGAGTAAGTTACAATCCTGTGAGTGAATTGAAACAAATTATATTGAGCTAATATCTATGATCACAATACAGCAAGACGGCTTCCCTCTTAAGATTCTTGATCTTGGTTGTGGTAAGAAAAAAAGAGATGGAGCTATTGGTGTTGATTATTCTGATCAACACAATGCTGATATTATTCATGACTTAAATGTGTTCCCTTATCCGTTTGAGAGTGATTCAATCGATCAGGTTTATCTTGATAATGTTCTGGAGCATTTGGATAAGCCGATTCGAGTGATGGAAGAAGTACACCGCATCACTAAAGAGGGGGGGATAGTAAAAGTTATCGTTCCATATTTTCGATCTGTTTGGGCATATATTGACCCCACCCACAAGACTTTTTATAC
>Ga0194037_1002673_pt1 | contig 11538 bp, 7 predicted proteins | sample JunL306m_MetaG_FD_148653 | JGI IMG/M metagenome (GOLD analysis project Ga0194037, IMG submission 148653) | Anoxic zone freshwater microbial communities from boreal shield lake in IISD Experimental Lakes Area, Ontario, Canada - Jun2016-L304-6m | ecosystem: Environmental > Aquatic > Freshwater >...
CAACACAATCGATTGATGCTGCATCTAGTGCTGATTATATTTATAGTGTAACAACATTGGGAGGTTGTACAGTTTCATCTATTGCCACTACTGTAACTATTAATCCTTTACCAGCAGTTCCTGTAATAACAACTCCAAAATCTACTGTTTACTGTGGACCAACACAACTTTCCTTATTAGCCACAAATGGTATAAATTATTCCTGGAATTTAATTGGAGCAACTTCAACAGATATAAAGAGCGCTACATTAAATGCAACGCTTGCTGTTGGCACAAATACTTTTACAGTATCAAATACTTCAAAAGATGGATGTGTTAGCACTTCAACAGCCGTTACTGTGATAGACAATGCAGCACCTACAGCTTTTTCTGTAAGCGGAAATAAGACTTATTGTTCTGGAAAAGATTTTGCAACAATCTCATTAAGCGGATCCGAAACTGGTATAAAATATGAATTAATCAATAATTCGGTAAGTACCGGAATTACACAAATTGGAACAGGATCATCCATTAATTTTTCACCAACTGTACCTGAAGGAAACAACGTATATACAGTTGTGGCTACAAATACTACTACACTTTGTTCTAATACCATGTCAGGTAGTGCTAATGTAATAGTAAATCCATCGCCTTCGGTGCCAGCTATCACGTTTACAACAAATTCTGTATGTGTAGGCTCTGGTATTCAATTACAAAATACTTTAGCTGGTGGCGTCTGGAGTTCTGTTGATCCAACTATAGCATCGATAGATGGAAGTGGGAATATAAATGCAATTAAGGCTGGCAATGTTCAAATAAATTATACGGTTACAAATTCTAGTAGTTGTAGCAATTTTGCAAGCACGAACATTACTGTAAATCCAAAACCTAGCATACCTGTTATCTCAGCAAATGGTCCATTAAATTTCTGCCCAAGTGGTTCAGTTGATTTAAGTTCTGATGCAACTACTGGAATTTTATGGTCGATTACTAATTCGAATTCTCCTACGATTACTGCTACTTTATCTGGAGACTATTTTGTAACAGTTACAAACCAATTTGGTTGTTCTTCAAAATCTAATATTTTAACAGTTGATGCAGTGGATCATCTAGCTCCAGTTCCATCAACAAATCCTTTACCAGATATCAACACAACTACTGGTATTGAAATTAAAGCACCTACTGCTCTTGATGATTGCAGTGGTGTTATATCTGGTACAACTGGTAATCCATTATCTTATCCTAAACCTGGTACCTATCAAATCACCTGGACATATACTGATGCGAGTGGCAATTCAAGCAGTCAAATACAAAATGTGATTGTGAAAGACATTATTCCTCCAACTATTGTTTGTATTCCCAATATTGTTCAAAACAATGGGAAGGATACTTGTGGTACAAAAATTATTTATAAGTTACCAACGTTGAATGATAATGTTTCATCAACTCCAATCAGTATTTCTGAAGGCTACGGAGATAATAGCATTGTATTTAATTTGCCTCCTACAAATGATGTCAGCAATTTAAGTTTTATCAGTGCAGGTGATTATCAGGATTTAGCACATGGACATGGTGAATCCATCAACATTACTGTATCATTATTTAACGCTTTAACTAGCATTTGGACGGATGTTCAAACGATTCAAACAGGTATTGGAGATTATCATTTTGGTGGTACTAATACAAATTTTACAACGATACCTCAGGTAAGTCAGATTAGATTTACTGCTAGCAAACCAATTGGTGCGTCCTTACACTTTTATCAATTAATCGTTAATCTGAATAGTATTGGATTAACTCAAACTTCAGGCTTGCCAAGTGGTTCCATATTTCCAATTGGAAAAACCACTAATACATTTACTGCAACGGATCAGGCGGGAAATAAGAATAGTTGTAGTTTTGGTGTGACGGTTTATGATACACAAAAACCAATTATTCAACCTGTCAATTCAGTCACTAATACTGCAGATGCAACAGCAACCTGGACGGGTTCTGCAGCAACAATTAATATTAATGAAAACTGTGCAGTGGTTTCTCTTAGTGAGCAATATACAGATCCTAATGGAAAAATAATTGCATCAGTTCAGTCGAATAACATTTCGAAACAATATTCATTAGGTAACCAGAAATTTTTGTTAGGAGTTAATAAAGTGGTACTTATTGTTACTGATGCAAGTGGAAATATTTCAGACCCTGTAAGTTTTAATGTAACTGTAGAAGATAAAACTAGTCCAACCATTTCAACTCCCAAAAGCATTGTTCAAAAAAATGATCTTGGCTCTTGTGGTGCTTATGTGAAATTGAAGTCACTTGCACCAGTGGCTCAAGATAATGTGGGTGTGATGTCTTTTGTGAATGATTATCCTGGTGGAAATGCAGATCTTGTTTTATTCCCAGTTGGCGTGACTATTATTAAATGGACAGCCACTGATTTTAGTGGAAATGCCTCTACAACTACACAGACAATTACTGTAAATGATGTGGAGTTGCCAGTGATTATAAACCTTCCTGTTGATATTGCACAAACGAACGATTTAGGAACTTGCGGTGCTATTGTAACATGGCCTCAGGTTTTAGTTGTTGATAATTGTGGTGCAGGAGGTGGTTTAAATGGTACATTAACTTTAAGTTCGAATCATCAATCTGGTGAAACCTTCCCAATTGGTGTAACAAATGTTATCTACACTGCAACGGATAGTCATGGAAATAAAGCAACAGGATCTTTCAATGTGATTGTTTCAGATAATGAAGCCCCAAAAGCAATTGCGAAGGCAATTTCAGTGACTTTAAGCAATGGTGTAGCAACAATTCAAGCTTCAGATCTAGATAATGGCAGTAAGGATAATTGTGGAAATATTACTTTTTCAGTTTCTAAATCAAACTTTACATGCGCTGATATTGGTAATGTGTCTGTGAATCTTAATGTTACTGATCAATATGGTAATACATCAATTGTTCCAACAACTGTTACTGTTATTGGTCAGCAATTAAGTTCTACAATTTCTGTTACACCTTCTAGCAATATTTATACTGGTGGAAATCCAACTGATTTATTTATAGGATATGGACCACAATCAGCAACAATTACAGACAATGTTGTGGGTACTCCAACTTCTTATTTATGGTCTGGTGCTGGATTGTCTTGCAATAATTGTGCGGCACCAGTCTTTAATGCAACCATTGCAGGTCTGAATAGTTTTTCAGTAACCGCAACGAATCAATATGGATGTAAAACTACTTCATCAGTATTGTTCTGTGTAAGAGATATAAGAACAACATCAGCAACTGGCTATGTAAATATTTGTCATACTAACTTAAGTACTGGTACAAGTACTACTATGTCGATAACAACAGGTTCGGTTCCTACTCAGCTTAGTTCGAATCCTCAGGATAAATTAGGCACTTGTAATCAGACTTGCTCAAACAGTATTGTGAATGCGATTGCTCCGATTGAAACTGTACAAATAAATGCGACTAATTCTAACGAGGTAGAAAAGTTGACTGTAAAAGTTTCTCCTAATCCTTCAAGTAAAGTGTTTGTAATGATTGTGAATTCTGGTACTAAATTACCTGTTACTGTGAGATTGACAGATATGAATGGAAGAATTATGGAAGCTCATCAAAATATTCCTTTAAATACACCACTAAGAGTTGGTGGAGAATTGGTTGCTGGTTTGTATATTGCTGAAGTTGTTCAGGGCGGTGAACGGATTTCCGTGAAACTGATCAAGCAAAATAGGTAATAATGGTGCTTTAAATTAAAGGAGAAACTATGGGTAACCTTAGGAAAATATTTTTGTGTTTTATTTTGTTTGTCTGTTTTGAGTCGAAAGCTCAGGATAGAATAATAGATAGTTTAAAAACTGTTTTAACCACTGCTATTAATGATACAAATAAGGTAAATACACTAAATGCTATTTCGAAGGGTACCGTTAATAAAGTGCCAGAGCAGGCAATAATTTATGCTACACAAGCTTTGCAATTAGCGGATAGTCTGCAATACATTAAAGGCAAGGCTTTTGCTTATAAATGGATTGGGGTTTACTATTTTAATACTTCTAAAAATTTAGAGACTTTACACAATTGGCTGAAATCACTTGAACTTTTTAAATTATTAAATGACAAAAATGGGGTGGCCAATATTTCAAATAATATTGGCTCTCTTTATTATCAACAGGCGGATGATGTAAAGGCATTAGAATATTTTTTACAGTCACTTAAATTGTCGGAAGAAATCAATGATAAAAACCGCATTGCAACGGCACTTGGTAATATTGGAAATACTTATTTGAGAAAACCTGCTACACAAGAAAAAGCGATACAATATTTATTACGTGCATTACCCATTTTTATTGAACTTAAAAATCAAGATGGAATTGTAACGATGTGTACGAATTTAGGTGAAGGATACCTGGATGTTAAAAAAGCAGATTCTGCCCTTTATTATTATCGGATGGGCTTAAAAGAAAGTAATAATACTGAAGAGGTTACCACTATATTTATTTGGAATAATATTGGGAAGGCATATTCCAAAAAAGGTGATTTTGAAGAAGCTATTAAATTTCAAAAAAAATCAATTGCGCTAGCTCAAAAATTGAATTCTAAATTTAATGAAGGTAAATCTACATTAGGGTTAGCTGAAACCTACTATGAAAAAGGGGATATCGCTAATGCTTTATCAGCTTATATACAAGCAGAACCTTTATTGGTTGCAAATAGAGCTGTGGAAGAATTGAGAGACACTTATAAAGGGCTTTATCTTACCTACGAGAAAAAAGGCGACTTTTTTAAAGCCAATAAGTATTTGAATTTATACTCCGATTATAAAGATTCAATCTATAATTCAGAAAATGATAAGAAATTAGCCAGCAGACAATTCGATTATGATCTTCGAGAAAAAGAAGCTAAAATAACTTTGCTCAATAAAGACAATGCTTTAAAAGAGTTGGATTTAACAGCTCAGAAAAACACAAGGAATGCTTTTGCAATTGGGTTTATTTTGATATTAACTATTGCATTTGTTTTGTATTACAGTTATCTGCAGAAGGTTAAAACAAATGTGATTTTAGATAAACAGAAAGCGCAGATTGAAACCCTGATGTTGAATATTCTACCTGAAGAGGTTTCTAATGAATTAAAAGAAACGGGTAAGGCTACACCAAGATATTATGAAAGTGTGTCGGTTTTATTTACAGATTTTAAAGGGTTTACTAAACACGCCGATAAATTATCTCCGCAAGCTTTGATTGAAGAGTTGAATGCATCCTTCATTGCGTTTGATGATATTGCTGAGAAAAATGATATAGAGAAAATTAAAACGATTGGTGATTCTTATATGTGTGCTGCAGGCATTCCAACAACTTACGAAGGGCATGCATTAAATATGGTAAAGACTGGTTTGGAAATGCAGGATTATATTTTAAATAATAACCAAAAAAGGGAGAAGCTAGGGTTATTGCCATGGGAGCTGAGAATTGGAATTCATGTGGGGCCAGTTGTTTCAGGTGTGGTAGGCAAAAAGAAGTATGCCTATGATATATGGGGCAATGCTGTTAACGTGGCAAGTAGAATGGAGAGTAATGGTGAAGTAGGGAGGGTTAATATATCCGCTGCAACCTATGAATTGGTTAAACATGTGTATGCATGTAGTTATAGGGGTAAAATCTACGCAAAGAATGTGGGAGAAATTGATATGTACTTTGTAGATGGTAAATTATCTGATATAATATAAAATGTTAAGCAAGAAGGGCAATTTATTATCCCCCCGGATATGCCCCTCCCGCTTATATTCTATTTATATTCTTCCATATGCAATACTTTTAATTTCAAAGTATTATCTGTCTGTTTTTCCCAGATGAAAGTATAAACACCTTCTTCTTTTCCGACTATTTTGCCGGATTGGATAGCCTGGAAAGCATATGTTCCTGAAAGATAACATCCTTCAGACCATGTTTTTGAGTCTAAAATCTTTGTTTGTAAATCTGTAAGAGTACCTATAAAGTGATGTACAAATTTAGCACTGATACTATCTTTACTTTTTATTTGAGATCGTCCGGATATTAGTAAAGCATCTTTTGCCATCAGATTTACAACAGCGGTACTGTCTCTATTATTCCAAGCTGCATTCCAAAGTGCGTTTAAAGAATCCACAGATATTGTGTTGGAATCAGTTAATGGTGGATTGCTGCTTTTACAACTTGTAAAAAATAAAAGACTCAGCATTAAAGTGCAAATGTAGGTTTTGAATATTTTTTTCATATCATCTTGTTTTATAAGATGTGAAAATAGAATAGATGTTTATTTCGAACAATCGCATTTTTGTGTGAGAAAAAATTAAAAGATAATTTAGTGTAGCAAAGTATTTGGCAATATCTACTATGCTTTTTTATAGTATTTATTCAAAGCATCTGTGCGAGATTGGACTTGTAATTTTTCATAAATATTCCTGATATGGCTTCTAACGGTATCCATTGAAATGGAAAGATTAAAAGCAATTTCCTTATAGCGGAGTCCTTTTTCAAGGCAAATCAAAATTTCTTTTTCTCTAGTTGTGAGACTGAATTGATCTTGTAGTTCCGTAACTTTTGAAAATGAGGAAACGACTTTTCGGGCGATGCTACTTGTCATTGGAGACCCACCACTTTTGATATCAATGATTGCCTGCACTATCATTTGCGGGGTACTATTTTTTAGTAAATAACCGGTTGCACCTGCACATAAGGCATCAAATATTTTTTCATCATCTTCTATTACAGTGAAAATTAAAAAATGGATGGAAGGGAATTTTTTCTTTAATAAAAAAATACATTCAATCCCATTCATATTTGGAAGATTTATATCGATTATGGCAACTTCAATTTCTAAATCATCCATTGCTACAATAAAGTCTTCCGAATTGTCAAATGAGGCTAATACAGAAACAGATTCAGTATTATTTAAAATAGTGCTTAAAGTTTCCCTAATGGTAGTATCATCTTCCAAAATCGCAACGGGAATAGACATATTCTTGTAATTTTAAATGAAATTAGTTATTCTATTTATGAAGTATAATCACATTTTAGTATTAGGTAAATAGGGTAGCTGCCTAAATTGTAAAGATGTTCCAATGTTAGTTTTTGATTGGATAATAAATTGACCATTAATTTCATGAATCCTTTTTTCCATATTTTGAATTCCATTCCTCTTTTTTAGCCGATAATTATCATCAATGCCAATTCCATTATCTGTGATTTCTAAATTGAAATAGTCCAATTCAAATGCCAATTGAATTTTTACTTGGGTAGCTTTGGAATGTTTTACAATATTATTCAAAGCTTCCTTTACCAACATTACTAAGTGTCTTCTTAATTCTGTACCAATTGCTCTTGTGGGTATTTCATCAGGGAAATCTATATTAAATTGTATGCCAGATTGAGTGAGATAGTCGTAGATATAGTTTCTTAAATAAGCGCATAAAATATCAAATGAATCATTTTCAGGATTTGTTGACCAAACAAGCTCATTTAAATTGTTAATTAATTCTCTGGCGATAATAGGAATTTTATTAAATAGTTTTTTGTCTGGAATATTTTCTTGTTGTAATAAATCGCTTAGTAACGCTATTTGTGTAAGCCCAGAACCTATTTCATCATGTAAATCGCTTGAAATCCGGGTCCTTTCTTTTGCTAGTTGGTTAAATTGTTCATGTTGGTTTTTAATAGCAGCGATAACGCCAGCGATAGCTTCAAGTGCATGGGCATCCTGAATCATTAAGCGCGAAGAGGCAAAAAGTAAAGTTTCTTTTTTTCTTCCTGTAAAAATATAAGCAATAATGTTATCGGCAACAATTATTGGAGTTATAATAAAAAAAGGCGTGCCGAAATTTTCAATAATTAATTCATTAAACGCTGTACTCTTTGATAAGCTATTTACAAGCAAAGAAGTTTTTTGTCTTAATAACGATTGATCAAAAAGTATTTTCTTTTCTTTTATATCAATATTACCTGAAACGATATTTCCTTTTATGTAAGTTGGGATAAAACATCCTTCTAATAAGTTGTCTGGCTGAAATATTAATGTTACATCATTTTGTAATTGTATGTTTATTTCTTCTGAAAAGTGATCATAGATTTCTTCAAAATTATATGCTGCTTTGAAATGAGTTAAATCAGCAATAAGCGCAAACCCTGTTCTCATTTGTTTAGTCATGTTATTCATTTCCGCAATTCTATAATCACGACTAATGGAACTTCCAGACAAAAAGTTCAACTGTTTTTTGTAGTATTCAATTTCTTTTTGAAGTTGTTGTATTATATTGAATTGATTTTCCATAATACTCTTTATTCAGAAATCATACACAATACACCAGTCCAATCAAGTGGTTGTAGTTTATTATTTATTTTAGCAACTTCAACGCCAGAATATATTCCCATAAAAGGTATTTTTATTAATCCTTTTTGAACTTCCTCAGCATCTTCAAATTCCTCACCAGTATAAGGTTTTGCCCTGCCAGCACAATTAATATAGAATGCGAATGAAAGTTTTTTTAAATGATCTTTTTTTCTTAACTCCTCAATACCCGACTTAATATATTTTAAATCGAAACTTCTTTGCATTAACTGAACTTCGTCTCCCGTTTTTAAATCCGGCTCAAACATGATTAATGATTTGTTATTTATATCTACAGAAAGAACAAGTCTATTTGCGTAATCGTTTTCAATAAATGGCCCAAACTTTTCTCCTTTATTCACGCCTAATGTTACAAAAAGTGAAAAGTCTTTCCATTGCAAACGATGATCATTACCTAATAGTTCATCGATTAGTTCAAGTGCAGGTCGATTGTCAATTTCATATATAATGGGACCTTCTGCTTTTGTAATGGTGAGGTATGCACTTGCTGGTTTACAGCCGTGTAAAACAGTTGTTTGCATACTACAACCTCCCATTAACACCGCAACTACGTTTTGAGTAAGTACTTGATCGTTATAGAATTGATAGGTTGTGGTTAACTGCATATCAGACAATAAACCTCCTCCAGCGCATGAAATTGATTTAGGTAAATGAATTTCTAATCCTTCAAAAAGCCATGTGGCAAAATTAAGCATCGGAGGATTTTGTTGCTTACTTGAATCATAAAAAACCAATAATGTATTTTCTTTTTCTGTTGCAGTTTCTTCAATTTTTTTTCCTAGCAAAATACCTGCCTGTTTTTCACCTTTATTTAATTCTGGTTGATAGAAATTTTTAAAGGTGATACTGTCAGATGCAAATACTGTTACACCAGCTTCAAATCCTTCATACCCAATAAAACTGTCCGTGATTATTCCTATAGTGGAACCACCAATTAAAGGGGTATCTCCTAATACTGAGTTTACAGCTTTTAAAAATTCAAAAGGGTTATGCTTGCCACTACAAAAAACAAATGCAAAATCAGCTTTCTCTATTCCCGCTTTTGCTAATGCTTTTTGGGAAGCCTCTATTGCTGCAGCTTTTGAATTGGTTTGAATACTATGTGCAACTCCAATTTTTGTAGGCATTGTGATGTATGATTTTTGAAATATTAATTATAAATGTTACCAATACAATATAGTATTTTAATATAATAAGTTGCGATTAAAAATATAATGAACTATTCAGAAAAAGAGCATGTAACACAAAAATGTGATTGTACAAGGATTAAAGCCAAACTACTTTTAATAAAATAACATCATTATGAAAAAAACAATTTTAATCCTTTTAGTATCTGCGGTATTATTTATTAGTTGTTCTCCAAATAAAATGGGAGCAAGTGTTGCAACAGTAGGAAATAATGCATGGAAAGTAACTTTATACCATTATTCTAAAGACGTTGTTATTAGCGAGAATGGGGTGGAGTGTGAAAAGGTGTCAGCATTAGCTGGTTTTAAAAAACCTGGCTACGCTAGCTATGAGACAGGCAGTGCAGGAACTCTTTTGTATACAAATGGAATTCAGTTAGATAAAACTATTGAATCGCATACTATTTCAATAGAAAAGAATGGTAAAAAAGTTACAGAGACATTTACTAAAAAAAGCCAACCCTTTTTAGATGTTACTGCTGTTCTGGGAGAATCTTCAGTAATGAGTTTTGGAGATTTGAAGGATGAGTATGTAAAGATACATAGTGGGAAAAAGAAGAAATAAATACCATCTAATTTTCGAATTGAAATAATCGCAATTATATAATGTATTTAAAGCAACACCTAATGTATCGCATTCAATACATTAGATGTTGCTTTAAATTTTGATAATCAATTCAGTAAAAAGTTATTATTTAACTTTTAGTTCATCACAAAGCCAGTGTAATATGAACCATCGCAGCCATATTTAATTTGGTCTGACCCTTTGCAAACTCTTGTGAAATTGGTGTTTGAATATTACCACCGATACTAATTTTATTAATGTTACACTCAATACCTCCAATAAATCCAAAGACATATCCTCCTGTATGATAAGAGCCCGAATTGAGTCCATCAGTTAATATAATTTTATTTCCTCCTAAACTATTGCCCGAAATATTTTCATATGATAACCCCGCGTTCGGCATGATCATTATAGATTTTGTATTTATTTTATAATAGGCGATACTATTCACAGTTAATTTATTGCCGTATTTATATCCCTGATTATTGGCCAGAGCAATTTTATAATTGAATGAATTATTAATGCCAAAATCATTGACTTCCATGGTATGACGAGCATTGATAAATAGATCTAAACTACCAGTTCCTATCTGACTATTTATATCAGCCAATGTGGTTGAACTATCGTTTGCATTCACTTTAAATGCACCCGTAGGAAGTTTAATACCACCGCCAACAAATAACTCATGAGATACATTGCCTGGCATATGAGATGAGAAAGGAGTTGAGAATAGTTTATAATTAGCTATAAGTGTAATGTCTCCCAAACCTGATTTTGTTGTTCTTCCCATATCATCATCATTCTGAATGTTATAATGATAGGGGAGGAAAGCGAGTACTTGCCAGCGTTTTCCTATGTTGAAGCCCGACCATACTTCAACAGTATTATAAAAGTTATGACTAAACTGATCGGGGTTATTCAATAACGATGTGTGATATTCGCTATAGTTATGACGAATGCCAAAAAACTTGGATTTGAAATTGGGGAATAGACCCATATATAAATTCCCTCCACTACAGCCGCAGATACTGCAGGCATATGAACTTGAAACTGCCATCAAAAAGATGACAGCAATGAAATATTTTTTCATGCTAAAGATTAGTATAATTAATAAAAGTAAATCAGTAAAAAGAAGATTAACTAGACTAGGGAAGGGGGATGGAAAATTTCTGTTGCAGCATCTTTTATTGGCTGATGCTGAAATTGTGCAAATGAATTTACAATCAAACAAGGGATATATAAAAGCGGTTGTTTATTCTGTGAGAAAAAAAGTAAATTGATTTTTAAATCATTCTTTCGTTCAGGATTTTGACTGTCTTTATTCTCTTCTTGTTTTAATTTTTTCATCAACTGACATTTCCCATTACAATGCATTTGAGGTTTTACCTTATTAATACAATTCTTTGCGAAGACTGAAGT
>Ga0194037_1002675_pt1 | contig 11536 bp, 10 predicted proteins | sample JunL306m_MetaG_FD_148653 | JGI IMG/M metagenome (GOLD analysis project Ga0194037, IMG submission 148653) | Anoxic zone freshwater microbial communities from boreal shield lake in IISD Experimental Lakes Area, Ontario, Canada - Jun2016-L304-6m | ecosystem: Environmental > Aquatic > Freshwater >...
ATCTGCTGACGGTAAACTTATAGGAATCAATACTGCTATCGAATCTCAAACGGGTTCTTATTCAGGTTATTCATTTGCCATTCCTTCAAACCTTATGAAAAAAGTTATCGAGGATCTTACCAAATATGGAAAAGTGCAAAGAGGAATTTTAGGTGTTGAGATACGTGATGTAAACAGCGACCTAGCTGATAAAGAAGGATTGAAAGATGTTCGTGGTGTTTTTGTTGGAAAAGTTCATGCAAATAGTGCTGCCGAAGTTGCAGGTGTGAAAGAAAAAGATGTGATCATTTCTATTGATGATATAAAAGTAAATTCATCTCCTGAGTTACAGGAGCAAGTTGGTAAACATAACCCCGGTGATAAGGTTAAACTTTTGGTAATTCGTGATGGTAAAGAGAAAAGCATCGATGTGATTTTGAAAAGTTTAGAAGGTAAAACAGAAATTGTAAGAACAGAAAAAGTTGAATCGAATAAAGTTTTGGACTCAGAGTTTGAAAGTTTGACACGCGATGAAAGATTGAAATTACATATTACAAATGGGGTACGTATTAAAAAAGTAGGAGAGAAGAGTATTCTTAAAAAAGCTGGTGTTCCCAACGGATTTATTGTAATTTCTGTAGATAAAAAACCTGTAAGCTCAGTGAGCGAAATAAAATTATCACTTGAAGACAAAAAGGGTGGAACCTTGCTGGAAGGTGTTAATCCTGATGGAAGCAAAGGATATTATGGTTTCGGAATTGATAAATAAATTTTGAAATTTTAGTGATTACATAAACTCTCATTCAGAAATGTTTGAGAGTTTTTTGATTTATAATGTAGAATTCAGTCCTAATTCTTTTCCTAATTGTAACATCAGTTGATGGGCTTCCTGATAATCGTTTTTGATTCTTCCTTCAAGTATTGATTCGCGAATTTCTTGTTTGATGATGCCAACTTCACGTGAAGGTGCAATGCCAAAAGTTTGCATAATTTCTTCACCGGTAATCGGAGGCTGCCAGTTTCGTAAGGTATCACGTTCGGCAACATCGGCTACCATTAATTCCACTTGTTTTAAGTTATGACGGTAGAGCTCAAGTTTTTGAGGATTTCGTGTTGTCATATCGGCACGACATAACACAAATAATGGATCTATTTCATCGCCTGCTTCAACAATTAATCTTCTTACTGCGGAGTCTGTGATTCCATCAACGGCTAATGATTTTGGTCTGTGATGCAGGTAAACGATCTTCTCAACAAACTTCATTTTTTCATTCAACGGAAGTTTTAATTTTCTAAAAATTTTTGAAACCATTCGCGAACCTTTATCTTCATGTCCGTGAAAAGTCCAGCCTTCATTTTCTCCAAATCGTTTTGTTGGCGGTTTGGCAATATCATGAAGAAGCGCGCTCCACCTAAGCCACAAGTCATCGGTTTCCACACATATATTATCGAGCACTTGCAACGTGTGGTAAAAATTATCTTTATGAGCCATTCCATTTTTCACTTCCACACCATGCATGGCAGCAAGTTCCGGAAAAATAATTTGCAATAATCCTGTATCAAATAATAATTTAAAACCGATAGAAGGAACAGGTGAAAGAATAATTTTATTCAATTCGTCACTGATGCGTTCGAAAGAAATGATATGAATTCTTTCTTTATTTTTTTTAATCGATTCGAGAGTTTCTGGATGAATGTTGAAATTTAATTGAGTGGCAAATCTGATGGCACGCATGATGCGCAAAGGATCGTCACTAAAAGTAATATCGGGATCAAGAGGGGTGCGAATGATTTTTTTTTCAAGATCTTTTATTCCTTCAAATGGGTCGAGCAATTCTCCAAAAGAGTTTTTATTGATACTAACAGCAAGAGCATTTAGTGTAAAATCTCTACGATTTTGGTCATCTATTAAAGTACCGGCTTCAACAGTTGGCTTTCGCGAATCTCGTTGGTAAGATTCTTTTCGGGCACCAACAAATTCTACTTCCCAGTCATCGGTTTTGACCATTGCTGTTCCAAAATTTTTGAAATAAGCAACATTCTTTTTTACATGTAAAGTTTCGGCAAAAGCTTTTGCTAACTCAATCCCATCACCTAAAACAACGATATCAATATCCTTTGATGAACGTTGTAAAAACAAGTCGCGCACAAAACCACCCACAACAAATGCATCAATTTTATTTTTATCGGCAACAGCCGAAATTTGTTTAAACAATGGATGGATGAGTTCAACTTTCACGAGGCGAAGATAATTTTTTCAACACAGAGGCACAGTGATTTATTTTTGAAAAGAGAGTTTTTGTCAATAATTGACTATTTAAATATTGATGTCGTTTGTCTATGTCGCTCCTACGGATCTTTGCATTTATCGTATTCTTTTCTGCAAACAGGTCACTCCTGACGGAGCTTTTATTAGGCAAAGAGAAAAGTTAAAAATAAGTGTTAACCAATTGCATATAGTTTTCTTCTAACAAAAGTTTGTGTTAAATATTTAGATGCATGTACTTTAGGAGATTTAATATTTATAGGCGATTCTAATACCAATATTTCGCTGTGAAATTGCATGTTAGTCCCGGAGGGACGAAATATTGGTAATAAAAAAAATACAACATGAAATAACAAGGCCCGTATGAGGCGAAATATTACTTACTACCGAATACTTTTTTGAGTAATTCGGTAACTTGGGCAATTGGATTTTTACGAATCTTTTGTTCCTGATCGGCAACTTTGATAAACAATCCGTCAAGTCCTTTTGTGGTTACATAATCGCTGAGTGAACTACTTGCAATTTTATCAAATAACATTCCGTTCATCGATGCTTTATTATAGGTGTTAATTAATTCTTTGTAGCTTTCTTCAGCTGAAACTCCTGCAACCAATGGTTTTGATAACGATGCTTGAATTTTTGGTTTAAAGGCATCTTTTAATGGAGAATATGTTTTGTCTTTTAAATAAGTTGTGGCTGAATTGTCGGCACCTTTTACGATAGACATTCCATCACTAACAGTCATGGAGGTTATTGCATTTTTAAAAATGGGTGCAGCATCTTTTGAAGCATCTTCGGCAGCACGATTCATTGCGAGAATTGTTTTATCGATCATCTCTTTTCCGCCAGGAATTTTTGTAGCATTTTTATAAATATTTTGCGCTTCTGGTGGCAACCAAATCTTTACAGCTTCGTCTTTAAAAAAGCCATCTGCTTTTGTAAGGATAGAAACAGCGGTATCAGTTCCAACACTCAAAGCTTCTTTTAAACCTGCAACAGCCTGGTCATTTGTGATTCCTTTTTTTGTTGGAGGTAAAGAAACTTTAGGAAGATTACCCGGAAGTTTTACTTTGGGAAATTGTGCAAATGCAAAACTTGCACAAAACACGATTAATGTGAACGATAATATTTTTTTCATGAGTTGTTAAATGAGGGCGCAAAGGAAATGAAATTGAGATAAAAAAATTACGAAAAATTATTCTTCCTCAAAAAAACTTATCGGATATCAAATACAGGAATTTCCCTAGCGTTCCTTGCGTTTTGTTTATTTGTGTTCATTGCGGTTATTTTATTACAGCAAAGGGCGCAATCCCGATAGAAATCGGAACGCAAAGCCAGCAAAGATGTTTTGAAATTTTAATTTAGGCTACTTCTTATTCAATCACAATTTTTTCGGTATGAGTTTTTGCTCCTACAAATATTTTTACGAAATAAATTCCTTTTGAAATATTGGATAGTTCAATTTCATTTGAAGTAAGATTTGTATAGGTATAAATTTTTTCTCCAATCAAATTATATACTTCAACAGATGAAATTTTTTCGTTGCTATTGATGGTGAATTTTCCTTTTGTAGGGTTTGGATAAATGTTTAAATGACTATCATTATTTTTAATATCATTTAATCCTACCATCTCTGATAAGTCACGTTTCCAAACACCTGCACCATTAGTTCCGGCATAAATAGAAGTACCATTAATGGCAAAAGTGTTGACAAGATTTCTTCCTAAACCATCATTTACAATTTGCCAATTTCTTCCTTCATTACCTGATAAAAATACTCCAAGGTTTGTTGCTGCGTAAATATTTGAACCATTTATTGTTAATGAAATAACAATAACATTTGTTGGAATGCCATTATCCAAAACTGTCCAAGTATTTCCATTGTCGGTAGATGAGAATAATCCGTTTTGCGTTCCCGCAAAAATATTTGAACCTGTTTTTGCCAGTGATAAAATATGTGTATTTGGTATATTTCCACTTATTAAATTCCAAGTGTTTCCATTGTTAATCGTTAAATAAATTCCATTACCAGTTCCTGCATAAATATTGTTTCCTTCAATTGCAAAACAGAGCACACCATAAATGCCTGTACTTACTATTGTCCAACTTGTTCCTTTGTTAGTTGATAAATAGATACCTTGACTAGTTCCCGCAAAAATATTGTTGCCACTTATCAATAAAGCATTAATTAGTATTGTTGGTAAACCATTATTTAACAACATCCAAGTTGTTCCATTATTTTGAGATAAATAAACACCACCATAACCTCCTGCAAAAATATTGGTTCCAGATATTGCCAAAGATTTAATCTTTTTATCTATTATTCCTGAATTTACCTCAGCCCAAGAGTTGCCATTATTGGTTGATAAAAATATCCCTGCACCGTTTGTACCCGCAAAAATATTTGAGCCGTTAATTGCTAATGATAACACTTGAGAGTTTGTTAAACCATTATTTACAGCAGTCCAATTGCTTCCGTTATTTGTTGATAAAAACACTCCTCCGTTAGAGCCTGAAAATATGGATGAACTGTTTGCAGCCATAGTGTAAATTGGTGAGAGATATGTTAATCCATTACTAGCTGAAGTCCATGTGTTTCCATTATTGGTTGATAAATATATACCATTAACAGTACCAATATAAATATTTGAACCGTTTATTAAAATTGAATAAATATAACTACTTGTATTTAAAGATGCCCATGTCATTCCGTTGTTGGCAGACACAAATACACCTCCTCCATTAGTTCCAGCATAAATAGCCGTTCCACTAATCGCTATTGATTTGACAGAAATATATCCTATTCCCGAAGTTTTAGGCACCCAGTTATTTCCTGTATTGGTTGAAACAAATACTCCCGAATCAGTTCCTGCAAAAATGTTTGTGTCCTTTATTGCCAATGACAAAACATTTGTATTTGTTAGCCCATTATTAATTAGGTTCCAACTGCTGTTTCCATTATTAACTGCTTTGAAAACTCCAATATTTGTTCCAGCATAAAGGGTTGTTCCATTTATTGCAATTGCATTTACATTACAAACCGGAAATCCATCATTAATAGAACTCCAACTTGCTCCATTATTGCTTGAAATAAACAAACCACTTCCAACTGTTCCCGCAAAAATATTTGAATCTTTTACAGCTAATGTTAGCACATTGGTGTTTATTAAACCGGTGTTTACCGTGGCCCAACTTGTTCCGTTATTACTTGATAAAAACACTCCACTACTTGTTGCGGCAAAAGTGTTTGAACCTTTTGTGACCAAACAATTAATAGCTCCTCCAAAAGGTCCATTAGTTTGTGTCCATTGTGCGTTTACAAAAGTCACACTCAAAAAAATAATGGATAACAGGAATAGTTTTCTCATATCAATGTTTTTAAATTTAAAACCAAATGTAATTTTTTTTCTAAGACTACCCTATCAGTAATCTTATATTCGTTGTCTTTAAAATAATAATATGAGAACAGCATTAATTGTTGGCGCAACCGGACTTGTTGGAAAACAATGTTTATATCAACTTTTAGAAGACAAGGAATATTTGAAAGTTTTTGCATTGGTTAGAAAAGAAATCAATATCAAGCATCATAAACTCGAGCAAGTAATTGTAAATTTTGATGAACTCGAAAAGTATGAATATGCAATGAAAGTTGATGATATTTTTTGTTGTTTGGGCACAACCATTGGTATTGCAAAAACTCAAGAAAATTTCAGGAAAGTGGATTTTGATTATCCCGTAAAAATTGCTGAATTGACTTTAAAAAATGGAGCAAATCAATTTATGTTGGTGAGTTCGATGGGAGCATCTAAGAACTCTTCTATATTTTATAGCAGAGTAAAAGGTGAAGTGGAGGAAGCTATTGCCAAAATTGGGTTTAAAGCATTTCATGTTTTCAGACCATCGATGTTAATGGGCGACAGAACTGATTTTCGTTTTGGAGAAATTATTGGAAAATATTTGATGAAAGTAATTGGCATTTTATTTTTCGGTCCATTAAAAAAATACAAAGGTATTCAAGGAATAGTTGTGGCAAAAGCGATGGTAAGGACATCCCTGAAAAATATTTCAGGAAACCATATTCATCTTTCGGATGAAATACAAAAAATTGGCAAATAATATTTCTGAATTTTAAAAAATGTTTATTTTATTGCGACAAATTCTGACGTATGAAAAAAATAGCCATTATCATTTTAACAATTTCATTTTTAAATAAATCGTATTCTCAAGAAGTAAAACTTCCAACAGCTTCAAAATGGAAAAGAAAATTCCAAACAGGTGTAAATATCAATCAGGCAAGTTTTAGCGATAACTGGAAAGGTGGCGGAGTGAACTCTCTTTCATGGAGTGGGCTTTTAAATTTTAAAGCTGATTTTAAAGATGGAGATTTTGAATGGACAAATGATTTCCAATCTATATACGGAACACAAAGAAACAGCACACAAGGTAATCGGAAAAATGCTGATAGAATTTTCTTCGAAACAAAATTATCTTATAAAATTTCGAAATCATGGCGACTGTTTGCATCATCAACTTTTATGAGTCAGTTTGATGCCGGCTTTGATTATAAAAAAGATGTTGCCGGTGCAGATTCTGTTATTCGAATGTCTTCGCTCATGTCACCTGGTTATTTAACTGAAGCCTTCGGTTTCGAGTATAAACCGGTTGAATATTTTTCGGCACAGTTTGGATTAGGTGCTTTAAGGCAAACATTTGTAACTGATCAATCATTATATACTTCAGGTATTAATACTATTTATGGAGTTGATAAAGGACAAAATTTACGTAACCAAATTGTTTTTCAGTTTGTAGCAAATTTTGATAAAGAGGTGATGAAAAATATTACCATCAAAGCAAGATATCTAGGTGTGGCTGATTATGCTAAACTAAACGGACAAGGTTTTGTACATCGATTGGATTTTAACATCATTGCCAAAGTAAATAAATATATCAATACAAGTTTAGGCACTGTAGTTTTATATGATTACGATCAAGATAAGAATGTTCAATTCTCACAGGTTTTAAATATTGGAATATTGTATTCACTCCAAAATTTTAAAGAAGAAATATTAAAGTAGGAAAAAAATGTGATTGATTTCGATTATTTTTGATTTTAGAAACCTGTTAGATTATGCCATTTATACATTTTAAAACTGAAACTTTCGAACAAGCACAGATGCTTGAGCAGCTTTTAAATAACATCAACTTTGTTCATGATGTAGAAGTAAACAAATTTGAATTAGATGATTTTACTATTTCAAAACTTGAAGAAAGCGCTGCTTTGTATAAAAAAAATCCTAATAGTTTTAAAAATTGGGATGATGCTAAAAAAAACATATTGGATAAAATATGATTTATTCAATTGTTATTTCTCCGATTGCTGAAGATGAATTAATAGAATCAGCAAAGTGGTATAATGAAAGGAAAGAGTTGCTGGGTAAAGAATTCATTAATGAAGTAAATCTTACTTTGACAGTCATTAAATCAAATCCTAATCAATTCAAATTAGTTTACAAAGATTTCAGAATGGGTTTAACAAAACGTTTCCCTTTTGAAATATTTTATTCAATTGCTGAAGATAAAATTCTGATTCATCATATTTTTCACGCAAGTCGCAATCCAAATATTTGGATGAAATAATATACAAACTCCAAACATTCAAACAACCAAACATCAAACTCCAAACAAAATCGTCATGTTGATATTTTCATTTTAGTCAACGGTGGTGATGCGTTAAATTCGCTGCGTGGATTATTTAGAATTATTGAATGAGTCGCAACGAGCGGCAGTTGAACAAATAGATGGACCTGTGATGATAGTTGCCGGTGCTGGTTCCGGCAAAACCCGTGTGCTTACTTATCGCATAGCACATATGCTTAAAAATGGTGTTGATCCTTTTAATATTCTTTCGTTAACTTTTACCAATAAAGCAGCAAAGGAAATGCGTGAGCGAATTTTTGCGGTGATGGGAACTGAAGCAAGAAATGTGTGGATGGGAACTTTTCACTCTATTTTTGCCCGTATACTTCGTATCGAACATGATAAAATTGGCTATCCCCGCAACTTCACAATTTATGATACCGATGATGCTAAAAGTCTTATCAAATCTATTGTAAATGAGATGAAGCTGGATGATAAAGTATATAAACCTTCAGCCATATTAAATCGGATTTCGGCAGCAAAAAATGCTTTGATAAAATCGGCTACCTACAATAGCAATGATGAAAATACCCAATATGATGAATCATCAGGCAAGCCAAAATTTGGACAAATATATTCAACCTATGAGGCAAGATGTTTCCGTGCAGGTGCAATGGATTTTGATGATTTGTTAATGAAAACGTATGAGCTGTTTCATAATTTTCCTGAAGTAGTATATAAATATCAGCACCAATTTAAATACATCATGGTGGATGAGTTTCAGGATACAAATACTGCTCAATATGCAATTATTCGTAAGTTGGCAAAAGTGCACGAGAATATTGCCGTTGTTGGTGATGACGCACAAAGTATTTATGCATTTAGAGGGGCTACCATCAAAAATATTTTAAACTTTCACAAAGATTTTCCTGATACAAAAACTTTTAAACTTGAAGAGAATTATCGATCTACAAAAAATATTGTTGAAGCAGCAAATTCCATCATCAAACAAAATAAAGATCAGATCGAAAAAAAGATTTTTACTTCAAATGAAACCGGTGAACGCATTCGTGTATTTCGTGCACTTACTGATAATGAAGAAGGTAAAATGGTTGCGTCTTCCATCTTTGGCGAAAAGATGAACAGCCATGTGATGAATAGAGATTTTGCTATTTTGTATCGAACAAATGCTCAGAGTCGCTCGATGGAAGAAGCGCTGAGAAAGATAAATATTCCTTACAGAATTTATGGAGGACAATCATTTTATCAACGCAAAGAAATAAAAGATCTTATCGCATATTTCCGTGTTGTGATCAATCCCAGCGATGAAGAAGCTTTAAAACGTATCATCAATTATCCAACACGTGGAATTGGAAAAACAACTTTGGATCATTTAAATGTTCTCGCAAACGAGCATCAAAAAAGCTGGTGGGAGATTATGAGTAATGCAAGTACTTACGGAATAAAATCTTCAGGGTTATTGCAAGATTTTGTGATGATGATCAGAAGTTTTCAAGCCATGTTAAATCAAAATGCATACGAAGTTGCCATGCATGTTGCTAAACAAACCAGTTTATTAAAATCGTTATACGATGATAAAACTGTGGAAGGAATTGCACGATATGAAAATATTGAAGAGTTATTAAATGGTATCAAAGAATTTAGTATCGACCAAATTGTGGATGATGATGCTGTGGTGAAAGCCCGCACATTAGCCGGTTATATGGAAGATATTGCATTGCTTACTGATGCCGATAAAGTTACCGATGAAGATAATGATAAAGTGAGTTTGATGACTATACATGCTTCAAAAGGATTGGAGTTTAAGTATGTATATATTGTTGGCTTGGAAGAAAATTTATTTCCATCACAAATGGCTTTAAATAGCCGCACTGAATTGGAAGAAGAAAGACGGTTGTTTTATGTTGCCCTTACTCGTGCCATGAAAAAACTTACACTATCATTCTCTACTTCACGATTTAAATTCGGCACAATGTTGAGTTGCGAACCAAGCAGATTTTTACAAGAACTGGATCCAAAATATTTGAATATAGAAGGGATGACAGGGGAGGCAAGTAATCAATCACGAAATACCGGATATCGTCAGGAATCAAAACCTGCATATGGTGCTTACGGAAAAAAATCAAGCACAACAAAAGCTAAACCATCAACTCCACCACCAACAGTTTCTGTTCCTAGAAATTTCACACCTATTAATAAAGCAGTTCCTGTTTCTCAAAATATAGATCCAAATTTTGTTGGTGATGACACTTCAAATCTTCAAGTAGAACAACAAGTAGAACACCAACGTTTTGGAATGGGAACAGTGTTAAGTGTTGAAGGTAACGGAGATAGCCGAAAAGCAAATATTGATTTCGGAAACATCGGAAAAAAAATGATCGTACTAAAATTTGCAAAGCTTAAAATAAAATGAAAAAAATAGCAGTGTATTGTGGTTCAAGCGAAGGTGATGAAGAAATCTATTCATCAAAGGCAAAGGAGCTAGCTCAAATCATTTATAAAAATAATTTAGGACTTGTTTACGGTGGAGGTAATGTTGGCCTGATGGGTGTGATTGCCGATGAAATGTTGCGATTAGGTGGTGAAGTAATTGGTGTAATTCCGAAAAAATTAGTTGAATACGAAGTTGCTCATACAGGAATCACACAGCAAATTGTGGTGAACGATATGCACGAACGTAAAATGAAAATTTTTGAATTGAGCGATTTTTGTTTAGCCATGCCTGGTGGTGTTGGAACAATGGAAGAAATTTTTGAGGCATTCACCTGGACACAACTTGGTTTCCATCGTAAGCCGGTTGGTGTGTTAAATGTAAACGGTTTTTATGATTTACTGAATGGTCTTCTTAACAATATGGTTGCGCACAAATTTTTAAAACAAGAACACAAAGAAGTTTTGTTATTTGATAACGATTGCGAAAAATTAGTTGACCGTTTGATAAACTATCAGTTTGGCTATAAAGACAAGTGGCTATAGGAATGCAATGAACCTGATGAAACATTAATTTGAATTTAACATCTTCAATCTAACTCAATTTATAAATTCGATTATATTCGTGCTACAAACCAATTTTTTATGAAGAAATATTTCTCATTTACCTTTCCTGTTTTTATTGCAATGATGATGTTCTTGCAGAGCAATGCACAAAATATTCGTCAATTTAAATTGCCTGCTGCTCGCACTGCCAAAGAAAAACAATTATTACTTCAGCAACATCCTGTACCAGATCAAAATATGTTTGGCAAAACAGGATTTCAAATGCCTGCAAATGTTAGATATCCAGGTGAGTTTGAAGAATCTCAAGCAATCCTTATTTCATGGTCGCCCGATTGGGATAAATTTGGAAACGTAATTGGAGTTGATACTTATTCTGTTTATGGATGGATTTCTGCACAGTGTGCAAAATATATTTCTGATGAATTACCTGTATGGATTCGAATTCCTTTTGCAAAAGATTCTATTGCTATAAAAGCTTGGATGAATAATTTAGGTTGGCCGCTAACAAAAAACTACAAATTTTTTGTACTTCCATCAGATGATTGGTGGGCAAGAGATTTTGGTCCAAACGGAATATATTATGGAAGCAAAGACAGTGTTGGATTTATAGATCTCAAATATTATTCAGGAAGAGAT
>Ga0194037_1002676_pt1 | contig 11535 bp, 16 predicted proteins | sample JunL306m_MetaG_FD_148653 | JGI IMG/M metagenome (GOLD analysis project Ga0194037, IMG submission 148653) | Anoxic zone freshwater microbial communities from boreal shield lake in IISD Experimental Lakes Area, Ontario, Canada - Jun2016-L304-6m | ecosystem: Environmental > Aquatic > Freshwater >...
GGACCCGGATCTGCCCCTCCAGCATCACCTTGGCCCCCTCGTCGGGGAGCATGACGATCTGACTCACCTTGCAGACAGTGCCGATCTCGTGAAAACCGTGATTCTCATCCGAGGCGTCATCGCGTCGGGCAAAGAGAGAGATGAGCGAATCAAACTGGAATGCCTTTTCAAAGGGGAGTCGCTCCTCCCGCTTCAGATAGAGTGGAAAAACCATGTAAGGGAAGGCGACCAGGTCCTTGAGGACAAAGGCCGGCAATATTTCGGGGATGGCGACGTGTGCGCTACCAGGCATGGGGGGGCTCCTCCTTAAAAAGTAATTAGCTACAAATATCCATTCTGTCAAGAAAATCCTGGATATTTGATAAACTTATCGGCGGATGGGAAGTCTTGGCATAGCAATAAGTACTTCTCCACGCGGAGATTTTGGCCTTGAACAGGGGGATATCCATGTCGAGCAGCTTGAGGATGGACAACTTATGTGCATAACCATGGAGATAAATAATACTTGTAACACCCTCTGAAACTTGCTAAAAGAGTTTTAAATATTCTGTATTTCCCTCTCACACGCTCATTTCTCGTCTGACTTTTCAAACCAATACAATTTTTAGAAACACTTTTAACAGGGATGAAGGGGATGAAAGTGATAAAACCAAGAACATGTTTTTTGTTTTTGTCCAACAAGGGTTGTTTGGTTTTGACGTATCCCCTGTATCCCCTTCATCATTGTTAAATAAAGATTTTGACAAACCAATGTAACGGGGATGAAGAGAATCGAATTACCAGACAGTCTTGACGTGAGGAAGATCGTGCAGAATTCCATCCTTGGTGATTATCGGCAGGTTGAGATGTTTCGCGGTAGCGACAATGATTTTGTCGTGAAGTTCGGGGATATCCGTAAGATCGATCATCTTGCGCAATATGGGATAATCGAGAGACACGAGCATGAAGTTATCACTGTTGTTGATCCTCGCGAAAAGTTTCTTGAAATCGAACGATACCCGCTTTTTGTCAAAGATACTGAGCGACTCGGCAATAACAATGGTCGGAATGAATATGATAATGTTACCCTGTTCGCACCGTTCAAAAACACCGGCGGCGGTTGGACTGATCCGGGAGCTGTCGGTGAACCACCAGATAAGAGCATGGGTATCCGCCACGTAGTTCATGTTCTTCAGACCTCAACTCTATCATATAGGGAATACTTGGCGGCAACCACCTCTTCATCGGTGACATCGATGCCCCCGATGATTCCCTTGAGAGATATGACTTTGTTCCCTGAAGGGTTGAACTTTTTGAGTAGGGACAGTTTCACGGTCATCAGATCATGTTCGATGGCCTCGATTTTATGAAGGATGTCACTGGTACTTTCAAGCGTTGCGGGTTTCATGGCGGGAGTCTCCTTGTGTTACTCATTCATCGCGAAGCTTCCTCTGGGCTGCAACGGCATCGCCTTTCCAGGAAAGTCCGCCGCAAAGATCGGTGAAACGTCGCGTAACGGGTGGTGTCACTATCTGTCCGGACTTGGCGCGTCGGGCCAGAAGAAACAGGTAAAAATCCCGAACTTCCCGGCGGGCCGCTACCGGGAGTGGTGATAAGTCGAGTGTTGTTGCGGGGCTGGCCATGACAATGCTCCTTGAGGCGGATTTTGTGGAATTGTAGCCGATGAATACGACAAAGGCAATGACGATCAAATAGTCATCATGACACGGAACGAACGGTGAGCCATCCGGCGCCAACATCAACCGACACCCCCCAAGCGCAACAGCAGTTCACCACGGTGGTACGGTGAGACGAAGAAAAACCAATTTAACAGGGATTCAGGTGGTCCCTGGAATTTCAAGCACATAGTCAGGATTGACAAAATGAAGGCGTATAATCAGGTAAACTTGTTGAATGGTTACGGTATGTTGACTATCATCTCTCCGGTGGAGGTCGTGACGAGTGAAGACGACTAACAAAACATTTGACTGCTTGGCCTTTAAACGGGCCGCTCAGTTACGGATTTATGATGAAATCAAAGACCTGAGCCGAGAAGACCAGCTCGCCTATTTTCACACCAAGGCTGACCATGGGCCATTAAGCGCATGGTGGCTTCGAGGGAAAATCCGTGAAGCGCATGCCTGTTATTGCGCTGAGGGTCAAGAGGTTTATGTGGCGGAGAACAAGCGTAGCGGAAACCATACGGAATGATTGTCATCTCAACCCGACAACGCCTAACAGCCCGGTGCGCACGATGAACCCGTACTTACCCTACGGCATGATCATCATGAAACGGAACGAACGGCGAGCCATCCGGCGCCACCATCAACCCCGGTGCGCATGACACCCCCCAAGCGCACCCAACGACAAACAGCAGCTCACGGTGAGACGGAGACAAACCAATTTAACAGGGATGAAGGGGATAAAAGTGATAAACCAAGAACATAGTGCCTTTATGATGTCATTCCGGCATGCTTTAGGCCGGAATCCAGTTTCTGAAAGCTTGAAAAACATGGATTCCCGATAGAACCATTCGGGAATGACAATCTTTTTGCAAAAGGTTTCACCATTTTTGCATTTATCCGACAAAAGTTGCTTTGGTTTTGCCGTTATCCCCGACATTCCCTTCATCCCTGTGGACTAAACCCTGAAACCCGAATTCAGGAGGTTATCGATGCGTACGGTACAGATGACACTTGATGACGAACTGGTTGAAAATATCGACCGAGTGGCGCATACCCTGAAAACCACTAGGTCGGCCTTCACCCGGATGGCGCTCTTGGATGCCCTGAAAAAACAGTCCGAACTGCGTCTGGTGGAGAAACATCGACAGGGTTACGCGGCATCTCCGGTCCAGCATGATGAGTTCGACGACTGGGAAGTTGAACAGGCGTGGGGTGATGAATGAGACGGGGAGAAATCCGCTGGTACCGATTTCAGGCGCCCGACAAAAAGCGTCCTGTGCTGATCATCCATCGGGACGATATCATCGACCATCTGGCCGAGGTCACGATTGCTCCGTTGACGACCACCATCCGCGATATTCCGAGCGAGGTCTTTCTCTCGGCGGTTGATGACGGTGTGCCTCGTGACTGCGCGGTGAATGTGGACCACATCCAGACCGTGGCAAAGGCTAGAATCGGTCCATTGATCACCACCTTGAGCCCTGCAAAGATGGTCAACGTCGGCCACGCCATCCGCTTTGCCTTGGGACTGACGTAGCAGAATGATAGTCGAGCAGTTTGGTTTTGCCGTTATCTGTCTCACACCGACGATGCACAACAGCTACCAAATGGTGAAAGAGAGCGAAGCGATGATTTTCCCGTCACTGGTGACCAGAGGGACACCCAAATACAGAGATGAAGCCGCAATCAAACGGTCCGGCATGTCCGGCACTTCGTCGCGAGGTATTTGTTGAATGGCAAAGGCGATATTCTCGTCAATCGGGACGACAATCAGTGAAGGCATCGGCTCAACCAAGGCATCACGCAACCGTGCGAGAGCTATCGAGGGTATTCGTTGTCTTTCCGTCAGGTAGATAAGTTCCACAATGGTGACTGATGAGATATAGAGAGGATGACCGTCAAGGAGAGAAGTGGTGATAGCCTCGCGAGCAGCATTCGAGAGTTTATCCGGCGCGGCGAAATACCAGATGACAACATTCGTATCGAGAAAAAGTCCTGACACTACGGCATCTCACGGGGGAAATTTTTCCACATCTCGGCGCGAAGCTCGCGGATTTCAGACGGGGAAATGTCAATGTCCAGGCCCTGCCAGAGACCGGCAAGGTCTTTCAACCGCCGTTGCCGCGACGGTTGCGAATATTGCCGAACCAGTGTGTTCAGGAAAGAAACCAACTCCGCTTTTTGGGGAGATGGGAGAATCCGGAATTTTTCCAGGATGGCAACCTCATCAGCATGTTGGATGTGCATGGCGGTCCTCCGTGTTGATTTCGACTGTTTCAACCATAGCATTCTGAGTTATCTTGGTCAACGATAAGAACCTGGGAGATACGGTAGACAAACCAATTTGACAGGGATGAAGGGGATACAGGGGATAAACCAAGAACATGATTTTATTATCCAACAAGCATTGTTTTGGTTTTGACGTTATCTCCTGCATCCCCTTTATCCCTGTTAATAACGATTTTACTTCAAAAACGGAGCAAGTAACGGATGGGACGGGAGGCGATAGGGGTTGACGACTGTTACCCCGCGCCAGGTGAAACCATGATGCAGGTCTTCGGTAAGCAGCACTCGGCAACGGTTTTCGGCGGTAACCGCCAGGATCAATGCGTCCCAGACGCCGAGACCGTGATCAACGGTAAGATCAAACGCCGACTGAAAGGCGGCCCACGTCGAATCGGCAACGTCGAAGCTGTCGGCCCATTGCTGAACGAGAACGCGGGCATTTTCAGGAGAGACTTTCGCCTTGCCGGTCAGCACCCGATAAAGTTCGCCTAGCACCTGGACCGGCAGCAGCAGACTCTCCGGAGGGAGCCGGTCAAACAACCGCAAGGAGGTGTCCCGACGGACGACATCGCCGACTCCTTCGGCATAGGCCAAGACGTTGGTATCGATGGCGATTCTCATAGGGTGCGCTCGTACAGTTCGTCGCGAGTCCAGTCACGACTTCCGGTGGGTTCCTGGCTGCGAAGACGCTCCAGCAGAGAAGCGCGCGCCGCCAGATGGGAGTCATCGACAGGTCTGACCGGGGTAATGGTTGCCACGGGCTTGCCGTGCGCAATGACCAGAAACTGTTCACCCTGAGATATCTGTTTCAAAATGTTGGAAAAGTGGCGATTGGCGTCAACAGCGCGAACTGTTTGCATGATACCTCCTATTGGTAGTGTTAATAACTACATTATTGCGAGGCCGAAAATTTGTCAAGCGGTACATCCTGTTTACCTCGTTTGAGAAGGGAGTATGTATGAGAAGAGTACGATCCATATGGCAGGCTCTGTTCCTGATTCTTTGCCTGACGACAATTGTCCAAGCCGATCCGTGGACCTACTACGGCACGGCCACCATCACCTCTCCGGCTAATCTGGGGGTGATCGATCTGGCGTTTACGCTGGACGTCAGTGGTACGACGATTCAGCACGATACCAGCTACATCATGACCGACAAGACGCTGCTCTTTCCGGAGTTATGGGGGAAGGGTATCGGCCCAAAGGTCAAGAGTGGCAGCAGCCTGAGTCAGAGCGCTTTCGACCTGACGACGGATGATTTTACAAGCACGGTGAGCGGTCGAACCGTTACGCGCAATGTGAGGCTAGTCGGCACCGCCGTGTCCAACGGCGGCGCCACCCTGACCGGCAATTACACTGAAACCATCACCGGTCTAACCCCACAACCGGTGACGGTAACCGGTACATTCATCCTGGTCAAGCCGACGGTCCAGACCATCGTCGTGGATCTGAAGGACCAGAACAGCGACGGCTGTATCGACCTGAATGAAATACGAGCGGCGGGGGCGAATTCTGAAAATATCGAATTCAGCGACATGAGCCAGGCGCTGCATCTCTGGAACAATCCTCAGACAAATCTGAAAATATGCAATGAGCAGGTTATCAAGGATGCCCTGAACGAATTTTACGCCACGCAGAAAAAGCAGTAAGGCGGTGGATAGTTGAATAGTTGAATAGTGGATAGTGGATAGTGGATAGTGAAGAGTGAAGAGTGAAAAACAATCCAGCGGTTTTTGGTTTTGACGTATCCCCTGCATCCCCTTTATCCCTGTGAATAAAAAAGGTTCAGACTCTACGACAGCCGGAGAGACACCATGAAAACCTCAGCGTTACGAATACTGTTTCTGGCAACCATGCTGACGACTCTGCTCACAGCCTCGCCCGCTCTGTACGCAGCTATCCCGAACCTGTCAATATCCTTGACACCGGCCGGGCCGGGAGGCTCAACCACGGCCACGGTGAACCTTGCCGGGGTGTCGGATATCGAGAGCTTCACCCTCACCATGGATCTGTCCGATACATCGATTGGTTCCATTCTGTCCTTGGCGACCGGCTCCTGGTTTTCTCTGGGAACTTATTTGCCGAGCCAACCATTCGGAACTATCGGAGCGGCAACTCCACAGGTAGAACGTAACACCATTGTCGCATCATCCGCCGGAACCAGGGTCTTTTTCGACGGGTTCAAGCCGATCTCCTCGGCAAGAAACTCGGCTGGAACCGTTACGTTGAAAGTCAGCCCCACCGCCGTAGTGACTCCAAAAGCAAGCGCCCACAAGATTACCTTAACCGGCGAGTACCTCTCTAAGTCAACCCAGATGATAACGCCCTTTTCTCAGGTTTCGACGCAATTTACCGTCAGCAATCAGCCAACACAGCTCCTTACCGTCAAGATCGACGGCTCCGGCGCGGTGAATAGCTCCCCCACCGGCATCGCCTGTACCAGCGGCAGTTGCTCCGCGCCATTTCCCAAGGATGCGTCGATCCAACTTATGGAAACTCCCGCACAAAATGCCGGCTTCAGCAGTTGGTCCGGTGGCGGATGCAGCGGCTCCGATCCCACATGCACCGTCATCATGAGCGCCGACCAAACCGTCACCGCCACCTTTACCCTTGCCCAGGCAGTGCGACTCCTCACTACCATCCCGGCGTACTACGATTTCCTCCAAGCCGCCTTCGGCGCCGCCACCGGCAACGTGACAATCCAAGGGAGGGCAATGACCTTGACGGAAAATCTCACGATTGACAAGGGGTATATCTACACGTTCAAGGGTGGCTTCAACGGCGACTTCACCAGTCAGATCGGCGCGACAACACTTCAGGGCAAGCTGACGGTTGGGACGGGGAGTTTGGTGGTGGACAGGCTGATAGTCAGGTAGAGGCACAGAGCGGGAGGCAAAAAGGCTGCATGGGGCAATGTCCCGTACAAATCCAATAATACAGCCAAATCTAAGGAAAACTATTTCGATCCCAACGTGATGACCGCATCAAAAACATCACGACGGGAACTTACCTTCTGGCAACGTCGTTACTGGGAACACCGGATTCGTGATAATCGCGATTTTGAACGGCATGCGGATTACATCCATTTCAACCCGGTCAAGCATGGTTATGTGAAGATCCCACAGGCATGGGAGCAATCAAGTATTCACCGATATCAGCGAAATGTCTCTATCCGCCCGATTGGGGGTGTGGCGATGAAATCAACTACGAGTCAGGGTTTGGTGGAGAATTGATAGGGCAGTCCGTAGGGTGCATAACGGTTTCTTGTTGCGCACGCGGAAATCACGCGGAATGATTACCGACTCAACCCGCTGACACCCAACAACCCGGTGCGCACGATGAACCCGTGCATACCCTACGGCAATCATCTCTCCGATGGAGGTCATGATGAGTGAAGACGACTGACAAAACATTTGACTATTTGACTGCTTGGCCTTTAAACGGGCTGCCCAGTTGTCGAGTAGACCGGTTTCTCCCAGTGTAATACTGTGATTCGTGTTTACGTTGCCGCCGGATTTCGCCGAGGATGTCGCACTATTAGGTGTCGACGATTAAGCCATTTATGCAGCAACCAGGTTACTTCATATGCAAAACGGCTGATTCCTGAAGAATTGTCCGTTACGCCATAGTAGCCGAAGTGACCCCGTAGTTTGGCCTTAACTGTCTCCCATATTTCCGCTGTCTTCATCGTTCTTGACTTCCTCAGCCATTCTTTGAAGGCATGGATTTTGGCGGTAAGCTTCTTACTGGCTGTGACACGTTTCATCCGAAATCTCTTTCCGTCTCTGCTTCGACCGCAGTAGTGGGTAAAGCCCAGAAAATCTAAGGTCTCTGCTTGCTTCCCTTTTCGTGCGGCATTCGCGACGGCGAATCTGCCAAACTCTATCACGCGGGTTTTCGTCGGTTCCACCTCAAGGTTAAACTTGCCCAGCCTCTCTCCTAATTCGGCGCGGAATCTATCGGCATCCGCTTTGCTTTGAAAGCATGCTATGAAATCATCAGCATATCTGATGAGCCGTGCATAGCCGGTGCAACCCTTGATGTAGACTTTCTCAAACCAGATATCCGTCTGGCGCAGGAGCGCTATGATGTGGCCTTGGATCGGGAATCGGTGGTCTCCGCCTTGACCAAAAAGGTCAGAAAGGGCGAGATATTTGTCCGAACCGCCCCGAATACGTACGGGCTAAAGGATTGATAGTCATGGCGGACGATCTGGATCTTCAGAGTTTCTCCATGGCTCATCTGCCGATTGTGAAAGAATACGCGCACCGGATGGGCTTCGTTGACCTGGCCAACCGGGCTCTTGACTGCGGGATGCGGGTCGATCCGCGGCAGGTCCTGTTGGGGTTGGTGATGAACGTCCTGTGCGGGCGGGCGCCACTGTATCGAGTGGAGGAATTTTACGGAACTCGGGATGTTGAGTTGCTGTTTGGACACGGACTGACGGCTCAGCGGTTTAACGACGATGTTCTGGGCCGAGTCTTGGACCGCATTTACGAGTACGGAACCTGGAAACTCTTCTCCGAGATCTGTCTGGTTGCGTTTCGAAACTTCACGGTGGATTGTTCCGTGGGGCATCATGACACCACCTCGGTGAGCGTGTAGGGCGAATATAAACCCTCACCAGGCGATCCCTTCGAAATTAACCATTGCTTCAGCAAGGATCATCAACCGGGTCTCAAGCAGTTCATCCTCTCTCTGCTGTGTGTCGAGGGGAATCTGCCCTGCCATGCGGAGGTGTTGGACGGCAACGCTTCGGACAAAAAAACCAACGGCAAGATCCTCCGGGAGTCACCCCAAATCATGGCTCGTCATGGGGTCAAGGAGCACGAATTTATCTATGTGGCTGATTCCGCCTTGGTGACGCAGGAGAACTTGACCGCCATGAACGATGATTTTGTTTTTATCTCCAGGCTCCCCGAGAACTTCAAGGCATGCAAGGAGTTAATCCGTAAGGCCGCTTCCGGATTATGGGAGGATGTGGGCCACTTATCGCATCGCATCGTGAAGGGCAAGGAAATCCGTGCCCGGTACCGGCTTCAGGAAGAGAGTATTGAGCTGTACGGAAAGCGCTACCGGGCGGTGGTGGTCCACTCTGACGCTCACGACCAACGGCGGCAGAAACGCCTGGACAAAGCTGTCAAAAAAGATCTGGCAACCTTGTCAGCCCAAGCCGCGAAGCTCCAGCGACAGGAGTTTTTCTGCCGGGCCGACGCCGAGGCGGCGGCCACGGCGTTCCCGGAAGGCGCCCTGCATCGCGTCACTCGGGTGATAGAGGAGCGTCCAATCTACGGTCGAGGGCGCCCACGCCAAAACGAACCCCCGGCGCCAAAGTGCATTCGGTACCGGGTAAGCATCACCGTGGCCGAGAACCAGGAAGCCATTGCGCAACTCCGGGAAGAAGCCGGCTGCTTTGTTCTCCTGACCACCATGTCGGCAGAAAAACACTGCGGCAAGGAAATTCTCACTTAGTGCTGATCGTCGCACTGCTGTTATGGCGTCTGATGGAACGGAGCATGCGCAAGAAAACCAGTGAAGAAAAAATCCCTCTTCAGGGCTGGAACAACGGTAACACCCTCAAGGCAACATCATTCATGATGGTCTCCAAGTTTTCGCCGGTGTTCGTTGGCGTACGGGATGGGCAAAGATTCCTGTTCTCTAGCCTGAACCAGGTCCAGCTTGATTATCTCAGCGCCTTGGGAGTTCATCCCGATGTTTTTACGCGTTGTATCCGCGCCGGATAAATATTCACCACTTTGTTGTTCAGAAAAGTGCGAAATATGGGTTAAGAGACGCGATGTAGTGGCAGCATTATTTGTTGCCGTTTGCCTTAGCTTAGCCCTTCGCCTTTCATCTTTCGCACCCTTTCATAATTCATATTTCCGCCTCATCCCGTCGAGATACCCCCGGACGGCCGAGGCGCTTTCCAGGGAGAGCGCTGCCTGGGCGATTTTCCGCGCCTGGGCGAGGGTGACCTTCCGGAGCGCCTGTTTTACCACCGGGATGGCGGGGGCTGCCAGACTGAATTCGGTGATCCCTATTCCGAGGAGCAGGACGGCGTTCAGTGGGTCAGCGGCCATTTCGCCACAGAGGGAGACCCCTTTCCCCGCCCGGAGGGCCACCTCGGCGACCCGCCGTATGGAGCCGAGCACCGCCGGGTGATAGGGGTCGAAATACTGCCGTACCTTGAGGTTGTTCCGGTCGGCGGCCAGGGTGTACTGGATCAGGTCGTTGGTGCCGATGCTGAAAAAGTCCACCTCCCGGATGAGAATATCGGCAATCTGCACCGCCGCCGGCAATTCCACCATGATACCCAGACGGAGGTTCCGGTCGTACGGATACCCATCCCGATCCAGCTCTTCTTCCACCTCCCTGAGAATCTTCCGGATCGTCCTGATCTCCTCAATATCGGAGATCATGGGAAACATCAGGCTGGTCGCGCCATAGTGGGACGCCATGAGAATGCCGGCGAGCTGCTCGCAAAAAATGTCGCGTCGTTCCAGTGATACCCGGATGGAGCGCCATCCCATGAAGGGGTTGTCCTCATGCGGGAAGGGGAAGTAGGAGAGAGCCTTGTCACCGCCGATGTCCAGGGTCCGGATGGTGACCGGCTGGGGGGCGAACCCCTCCAGAACTTTACGGTAGAGCCGGAACAGGTACTGGCGGTCGGGGAAGGAGGTCCGAGACATGTAGGGGAACTCGGTCCGGTAGAGGCCTACTCCCTCGGCGCCGTTGTTGATCGCCACCCGGACGTCGCTGACGAGACCAATATTCGCCCGAAGCGAAACCCGTACTCCGTCTCTGGTGGCGGCCGGAACCTCCCGCAAATCGTCCAGTTCCCTCCGTCTGACGCCGAAATCCTGCTGGAGCCGATTATATTCGCTCCGAATCTTGGCGTCGGGATTGACGAATATCTGGCCGGAATTGCCGTCGAGGATAACCTCGTCCCGGACACCGATCTGCTTGAGAAGTCCTTCGACACCAAGCACGGCGGGAATTCCCAGGGAGCGGGCCATGATAGCTGCGTGGGAGTTGGCATTGCCCCGCTCGGTGATGATCCCGGCGACCTTGTTGAGGTCCAGCGTCGCCATGTCGGAAGGGAAAATATTCTCGGCGACAATGATCCGTTTCTCCCGGAATCGGACCCTGCCGCGTTCGGTGCCGTCGAGGCAGTCGAGTATCCGACGTCCGATATCCTCCATGTCCGCGGACCGTTCCCGCAGGTAGGGGTCTTCCATGTGGGAAAAAATTGTGACGTAGTGATCCACCGCTTCCCGGACGGACCGGGACGCTCCGTATTCTTTTTCAATCAGGTCGTGGATACGGGAGATAAAACCGCGATCCTCCAGCATCATGAGGTGGGTATGGAAGATGGCGGCATCATCCTCGGAGAGGGTCTGGGAGATACGCTTTTCCATGTATAGTGTTTCGATCTTGGCTTTTTCCAGGGCGATGTGGAGCCGCTTCATCTCTTCGGGGACCGAGCGGATCTCCTCAAAGCTGATGCTGTTCTGACGGTTGCGGCGGGCGATGATGGAGATCTTTCCCTGAGAGAAACCCTGGGAAACGGGAGCGCCGTGCAGGGT
>Ga0194037_1002677_pt1 | contig 11534 bp, 9 predicted proteins | sample JunL306m_MetaG_FD_148653 | JGI IMG/M metagenome (GOLD analysis project Ga0194037, IMG submission 148653) | Anoxic zone freshwater microbial communities from boreal shield lake in IISD Experimental Lakes Area, Ontario, Canada - Jun2016-L304-6m | ecosystem: Environmental > Aquatic > Freshwater >...
CTATAAAACAACGACAACCAAGAATTGGAGTGAATTCCGTACTCGACTCCCCACCGGTATAGCCTTGGTATTACGAAATGTCATACCGCCCAGAATTATTTTGGGCGAAAACATTTTTACTAAGGAACTTTTTCTTCATCAGCCTTTGTGGCGCTGGATCGCCATTGTTATTGTTATCTTGGTGTGTTACCTGATTATTTTATTTTTCAATTGGCTCAGCGGCACGAATAAAAATAACGATGCACCGGCAACCGTGACTTCAATCTGGCGGGCACTCCTTCGGCCATTCGGATTCATGATCACGTCCCTTTTCTTTTCAAAGGTAATGATTGATGTCATTCACGTCTCAGATTCACTCTATTATTTTTTTAATACAGCCTTCTGGACTATCTTCTATCTGAGCATCACCTGGTTGTCTTGGACTTTTGGCGGCGCTGTAGCTGAAAGCATCATCATTTCAGAGAAGGTGCATACCACAAGCATTGATGGTCAGGTCATCCGGTTTCTTGCTCGCTTAGCGAATATTGCTGGCGTGATTGCGATCATTATTACCGGAGGAGAGCAAATCGGTCTCCCGACTTATTCGGTCATTGCAAGTCTTGGGGTAGGCGGCTTAGCCTTTGCCTTGGCCGCACAGCAAACCTTGGCGAACCTCTTGGGGTCCCTCATCATCATGTTCGAAAAACCCTTCTTGATCGGTGATTATGTGGTTATCTCAAGCTATGCAGGAACTGTCGAAGATGTTGGCTTTAGGAGCATCAGAATCACCACCAAAACAGGCTCTCTGGTGACGATTCCCAGCAGCCAGATCGTCAATGGTCCGGTTGAAAACCATGGTAATAATCCGCCCCCTCATCCTGATCTTCACCCGCGTGACAATCCTCACCCCAAACCTATCGAAGAGTGAGAGTCGATAAAACCCCAAGGGTTACGGGCACACCCTAAGACCCCATGAGCGCGGGACGATGGGTCATGCTGGCGTTTGATTGGTTCAAGCCTTATAAAGCGCTAAGATCATGGCGCCTTCGACGAGGTTGGGGGGTCGCTTCTAAACCCCGACGCACTGGGGGCTTACACTGCAAACGGCCCCCGATTATTTTTGATGAGTAGACTCATCCATTAAATGGATCCCAACCAGCCTTGCGACTACGATGGCGACATACATCTGACCAAAGACGGCCTCTAGGTTTGAAAGCATACCCGCCACCGGCGTCATCGGGGAAATATCCCCATAGCCGACCGTTGCCAGCGTCGTGAAGCTGTAGTAATGCTGGAGACCCATTTCAAAGCGACGTTCGAAATCATCATGGCACAAACTGGTTTGGCAACCGAAGGAATCAGGCACTAATAGATTCAGTGAGATATAAAGATATCCAAACGATAACCCGACCAGAAGATAAATGCAGATGGCCCCATAGAGCCGGTTGGTTTTAGAAATCCTTTTGCCGACGAAGACATCCAGAGAGAGATTCCAACAAATCATCAGATAATAGAGAAGGATCAGGGCATAACGAATCTGAGTGAGCCACTTTTGCATGGGGTGCACATATTCAAAAACTGTCAGAGAAGACACCACGACCCCGGCCAGTATGGTAATGGTCGCCTGGCGGGTCTTGCCGAGGCTCACAATCGACGCCGTGGTCAGAATCGACACCGTCAGTAAAAGCTCAAAAAGTCTCCCGAGAATCCCACCGGTGATCATGATCGGATAACTGCTGATCATGATCAGCAGGGCCGTTAAAAGATTCCGGTAGGAATGATCTGTTTTTGGAAGTGTCATGATGTTGTTTAATAAGGCGCAGTCAAGGGTACAAGCGATATTAAATGGTACCAAATTCATCAGAAACTGGGGTCACCGTTTGAGCCTTCCCTGCCCTTGAGATCTGGCTGGAGAAAGACCTTTTTTTGGGGCCCCCTTCCATTCAAAAAGGATAAGTCCTGAAAGAATAAGCCCCGTACCAGCGAGGACCGAGCCATGCAGTGGCTCATGATTCATTAAATGACCAACACCCAGCGACATCACTGGTGTCACCAGCGTGACCATCGCCACGCGGCTCACTTGAAGGTGCTTTAAGATATAAAAATAGAGTGAAAAACCGAAGGTCGTGGCGATCAACCCTAAGAAAAGGATCGAATAGAGGCTCCTTGGAGCGATATGGCCCGGTATGGTGCCATCCAGCAAAAACCAGGTGATGGTGAAGAGGGGAACGGCAATCAGAAGGCTGCCGGCGACTTGCACAAAGCCATCCAGTTGGCGATGGATGGCTTTGATCCAGACCGCACTGATCGCCTGGCCGAGAGCCGCTAATAACACAGCCGCAATGCCCATCGCTGATGCATTTGAGAGGTTGAGGGCGGACTGGAAGATAAGGGCCAGCCCCAACAGCCCCAGAATATAAGACAACAGCTTAAGGGGCGTTAAACTGGCCTCACCCAGGAAGCTGTGTGCAAGGGGTGCCGTTAGAAGGGGGGTCAGCCCGAAAACCACGGCAATCCAGCCTGACGCAATATGTTGTGAGGCCCAGTAGGTGAGCCACATGGAGCCAAAGATCTGCACAGCCCCAGCGACATAGCTTAGTAAGGCATTGGGATCGAGGGCCAACGGTGTTTGCCGAATAAAGAGCACAGGAACCACGCCCAGGAGCCCTAAGCTCATTCGGGCCAACACCCCAAAAAGATAGCCAGGCCCTTCCCCGCTCCATTTAATGGCGAGTGGGGTTAAAGACCAGAGAATGATGAGGCTGATAGCGGCGAGGATAACTTTCATACGCACTTCTTGAGTGAACCAAATTCCCTAAGTCCGAGTCTTTGTGTTCATACAAAACCACAAACCATTCAACCGACGCGTGCCATGAATCGCTATCAACCCGATGAAGTCGATCTGTTTAGAATCAAATCAGCCGAACATGACCAAGATAAAATCAGAGCGCTCGAAGACGCGATCAATAAGGCGGTGGACAAGGCGCATATGAACTACCTCTGGGTCACCCTGTCAGTCGCCGTGGCCCTCTTGATGCTCTATCAATCCCTCAGCACGTTGGGTCAAAGTCCAATCACACCAGAGATCTTCCGATGGTGCATCATTGTGATGACCATTTTAGTCGTTCTCCCCTGGCAGCTCAGAAGAATGCGGCCTATTGGCTAGAAGAGGGGGTTCTTTGATAAAGAAAATCAACGTCACCAAAGAGACGCTCACCCCTGCGAGCACCCAGAAGACCGGCGCCACCGGATTGTTGCTGACACTCATCAGCCAGGCGGCAATCAATGGCGTGGTTCCGCCAAAAAGGCCGGCTGAAAGATTGTAAGCAAACGCCAATCCTGTACAGCGAATGGGCAATGGCATCAGCTCTACGTTGAAGGCCACGGTGCACCCCGTCAACATGGCGACAAGAAAGGCAAACGCCAGCTCACCTTGAAGAATGGCCGCTGATTCAGTGGAATGGATGAGCCCGAACAAGGGATAGCTCAACAGCAACAATAGAATAAATAAGGGAACCAGCAGTCTCTTTCGACCCCACCGGTCTGAACACCACGCGGCAAAGGGCAGCACGAACAGCATGAACAGCATCGCAAAGGTGTTCAGTTCGAGCGCTATCGATTCTGGTAATTGATCTATATTCCGGATATAGGTGACGGCATAGACGAAGGCCGTGTAAAAGACGACATTAGGCCCGATATTCATCAGGGCCACAGATAAAACTGTCGACCCATAACGGCCGAAGACCTCCTTGACCGGGGCCTCTGAACGTTCTTTCTGCGGCGCCAAAGGAATGCTCCTCCGGATCCACCATCCGGTGAGAGCAACCAGCCCGCCGAAGCCAAAAGGAACTCGCCAACCCCAGGCCATAAGATCAGCTTCACTTAACAGCGATTGCGAGAGCCAACCGACCCCAGACCCGAGAAGTATCCCCGCTACGCCGCCCCAACTTCCCCAGACAGCGGTTAGTGCGCGGCGGTTATTGGGTGCTCTTTCAACTAAAAAGATCAGCGAACTGCTATATTCACCGCCCACCGAGAGGCCTTGAATCATCCTCAGCAGCACCAAGATAATCGGCGCCACCATGCCCACCGAATCATAGGTCGGCAAGGAGGCCATCAAGAGGGTAGGAACCGCCATAGCGACCACTGAGAGGCTCATCGCCTTCTCACGGCCGACCAAGTCTCCGATCCGGCCAAACACTAACCCGCCAAGTGGACGCATCAGGAATCCGGCCGCAAACGCACCAAAAGATGCGATCAATGAAACCGCGGGATCCTCCGATGGAAAAAAAAGCCGACCGATGACGGATGCAAAGTAGCCATAAACAGCAAAGTCATACCATTCAACGATATTTCCAATCAGTCCGACCAGAATGATGTTGATCAATGAAGGATCTTTGATCTTTGAAGAAGTCATCCGCGAGGTGGCCTTAAATGAAGAGTGAACGCGAGTGGGGTCTTAATAGCAGTCATCCTTAGGGGTCAAGGCTTGACAGGCACCATCGGAGGTTGTGTAGGTTGTGGCCCTATTTTCAAAATAAACCGTGAACGCCAAGACCACACCGAGAATGGCGAAAAGCCAGTAAATAACATCACGCATATCGACTCCCTCCCAAAAAGATGAATGACAGGATAACGGAAATAAAGGGATCTCTCAGAAAAAGACGCTGCCACCCCCTTCTGTGGCTATGGTCTCTTGGAACCCTTTGTCTCATGGGGGGCTGTGCGTCAAACAGCCTTTTACCCGAAACTGAGCATCGCTCGCTTGAAACCGAGATGCTTCGGCTCGAGGTTGAACTTTTAAGTCATAACAGTGCGACCCTAGTCCTTCAAGACTGGTGTAAGTCTCACGGCATCAGCGTCCCTTCAAGCCTCGTGGCCGAACCCCTGGAGAAATCCTTAAAGCCGCCACCCAAAGAGGTCTTAGCATGGCTTCGGGCCACACCAGAAACCGACATTCACCATCGGCGCGTCGCACTCCGCTGTGGACCTGTCGTGCTCTCCATAGCTGATAACTGGTTCCGAACGGATGCCCTCTCGCCCGCCATGCTGAACACTTTAGCGACCACCCGAGAGCCCTTTGGTACAGTCGTCAAGCCTTTAGGATTTCAGCGACAACTTCTTCATTTACGGCCTTTGTGGATCCCCGATCGGAACCTCAATGTGCCAACGTATCCCCTGCCCGCTTTCCTTTTTGAAATCAGCGCGGTTCTAAAAAACCAGGCGGGAGATCCTTTTAGTGTGGTGATCGAGCGGTATACCCGTGACGTCCTTCCTCTCGGGGCGGATCCATCGAAAAAGTCCTGGTAAGAATCAATGGCTTCACCAAGGCTTGGACGAGGGTTAATCGTTGCCGCTATAACGGCTGCAGGGTATAATTGGAAGTTAACTGAAGTGAACGTTTATTGACCTACTTAGGCCATGGGCGCTACTGGCTGGCTCCAGGGGAGCACGCTCACCATTTAAACGCACTGCTTCTGTCTTTTCATCTTGACCGCAACCCTTCAATACAATGACATGACTGATCTATCGCACTACCGGAACATCGGCATCTTCGCCCACGTAGACGCCGGCAAGACGACGACCACTGAACGTATCCTGAAGCTCACCGGCAAGATCCACAAGATCGGTGAAGTCCATGATGGTGCGGCAACCACCGACTTTATGGAACAAGAGCAAGAGCGCGGCATCACAATTCAGTCCGCAGCGACCACCTGCTTCTGGAATGATTACCGCTTCAACATCATCGATACCCCGGGGCACGTTGACTTTACTATCGAAGTCTACCGCTCCCTGAAGGTTCTCGATGGCGGCATCGGTGTCTTCTGTGGTTCCGGCGGCGTCGAACCCCAGTCTGAAACCAACTGGCGGTACGCGAATGAATCGAAGGTCTCCCGGGTCATCTACATCAATAAACTCGACCGAATTGGCGCCGACTTCTACCGCGTCATCAAGCAGGTCCAGGAAGTCCTTGCGGCCTATCCTTTGGTCATGGTCCTGCCGATTGGCCGCGAAGATACCTTCGTGGGCATGGTCGACCTGCTGACTCGGAAATCCTGGATCTGGGATGATTCAGGCGATCCTTTGAATTACACCATCGGCGATGTCCCTGCCGATATGGTTGATATTGTCGAAAAGTTCCGTGCAGACATGATCGAAAAGATCGTTGAGCAGGATGACGATGTCATGGAGAAATACCTTGAAGGTGAAGAGCCTGATATCGACACCATCAAGCTTCTGGTTAGGAAAGGCACCATCAAAATGGACTTCTTCCCGACTTACTGTGGCTCCTCTTTCAAAAACAAAGGGGTTCAGCTGGTCCTCGACGCGGTGATCGACTACCTCCCGAACCCGACCGAAGTCAACCCACAGCCTGAAGTCGACCTTGAAGGAGAGGCAACCGGCAACTTCGCGATCGTTGATCCAGAGCGTCCCTTGCGCGCCCTGGCCTTTAAGATCATGGACGATCGATTTGGCGCCCTGACCTTCCTGCGCATTTACTCCGGTAAAATTCAAAAGGGTGACACCGTCCTCAACACGGCCACCGGCAAAACCGAAAGAATCGGTCGTATTGTTGAAATGCATGCGAACAACCGGATAGAACTTGATTTTTGCCAAGCCGGCGACATCGTCGCAGTGCTTGGCATGAAGAACGTTCAGACAGGGCATACCCTGTGTGACCCAAACAAGCCGGCGACCCTTGAGCCGATGGTGTTCCCCGATCCAGTCATCTCGGTTGCAATTGCACCAAAGGACAAGGCCGGCAACGAAAAGATGGGTATTGCCCTCGGTAAGATGGTGGCAGAAGATCCTTCCTTCCACGTGTCGACCGATGAAGACTCTGGAGAAACGATCCTCAAGGGGATGGGCGAACTCCACCTCGACATCAAGGTCGACATCCTCAAGCGGACCCATGGCGTAGAAGTGATTGTCGGGAAGCCACAGGTGGCCTACCGTGAAACCATCACCCGGACCGTAGAAGATGACTACACGCACAAGAAGCAGTCAGGCGGCTCAGGACAGTACGCCAAAATCAACTACATCATTTCACCCAATGATCCGGGTACAGGCTATAGCTTTGAATCATCCGTCACCGGCGGCAACGTTCCTCGTGAATTCTGGACTGCGGTTGATAAAGGCTTCAAGAGCATGCTCGACAAAGGAACGATGGCGGGCTTCCCATTGGTCGACATCAAGGTCAATTTGACGGATGGTGGCTTCCACGCGGTGGATTCCTCCTCAATCGCCTTTGAAATTGCTGCGAAAGCGGCGTTCCGTCAGACTGTACCAAAGTGTGCACCGCAGCTGATGGAACCCATCATGAATGTCGACACGTTCACCCCTGACGCTCATGTTGGTGATGTGATCGGTGACCTTAACCGTCGCCGCGGGATGATCAAGTCCCAAGAAGCCGGTGCAACCGGTGTCCGCATCAAGTCAGAAGTCCCCCTCTCTGAAATGTTTGGCTACATCGGGGATCTTCGGACCATGACGTCTGGTCGCGGCCAATTCTCCATGGAATTCTCGCATTACCTCCCCTGCCCGAAGAGCGTGGCGGAAGCGGTGATCAAAGAAGTTCAGGAAAGGAACGCTCAGAAGGATTAATCCTTGTTTTGGGGGGTTATCCCTCTGATAGATCAACGGCTCACACCTGTGAGCCGTTTTTTTTGGGTTGCCGTCACGAAAGATGCGCACCATCCAGCGATGATGCAAATGAAAACACCCTGATGGATGGCCGTTGCAGCCGATCAACCAGCATCACGAAGAGTATCAAAAGTAAGCAGCCATCAGGACCTCAGATCTTCATTGGCTCTATAGCAACGACCCAAGAGATGGGATGGCTTTCAACCTAATAGAGAATAAAAGTCCATAGCCCTTAAGGCGCCAGAGCGTTAAATGAGGAGATAAATCGAAAGAACCCGGTATCCAGAAGGTCTGGTGACCTCCTCGATACCGGGGAGTCGGTCAGAAACTTAGGGCCGCATCGACGGCCTTTGCTGTTCCGTAAGCCTGAACCCCATAGATAACATTAGGAATCACTCCATTGGAGTTATTCGGACTGCAAGGGGATGTCGCTTTGCCCGTGGTCGGGTAGATCAATGTACAGTCGGATCCCGTCAAATACTGAGGGGGTGGGCTGTAACTATAAGACCTTTGGGCAACATGCGAGGGGCTATCCCAGGCAAAGATCTGAGGCACACCTGGGTTTCCGACATACCCCGTTTCAAGGAACAGTGGGGTATTGGAACCTGGAAACGGCTGGTAGGTATCCATCAAAGGTCCTGGTGGCGTTGATTTTGGGGAGGACGCTGAGTGGGCGGCATGAGGAGCCATCACACTATCCTTCAAAAAACTATTCACATTCCAGACCTGCACAACACCCGCCGTACTGCCCGCTTCAGCCGTGGTTACAACATTCGGGAGATAGCTTGGCACCGTCAGTGGATGAACATAGCCCACCGCCAGTTGGACACCGGCATTCTTATCGGCCGCGGCCCTAAATTGTAAAAGCCATTGTGGTTTCAGTCTTGAGACAATGTCGCGACCACTTAAGGCGGTGACCAGCGGCTCTTGACCCCGGCCAGCACCGATGACTAAGTCATCAAAGTTATCACCATTGACGTCGCCTGCAGCAACGTTGATCCCCGTGGGATAAATGCCATCGAGGATATTCACGTATTCACGGATCAGCCGGCCACGAATATTAAAGATCCTAACAACCGCAGGTCCCGGAGCACGGCTACCCACCATCACTTCAGGCTCCCCATCACCGGTGACATCACCGAGTGCGATGCTGACCCCATCCTTACTAGCCCCAAATGCCCTAAATCGGGCTACTTCGCGCTGTTTTGGGCCATCAAAAACGACGACCTCAGAACCCCCCGAAGCCTGACCGGCCGCATAAGTCTCAAAGTACTTGGCTGCACCAAGCCCAGAGGCACTGACAATACCGCCGCTGAAATTGGGTCCAAATGGCTGTTTTTGAGCGATTAGGCCACCGCTCCCATCAATGACATTAAGCGGCGTTGCGGGGACCCCTAAAGGGGCGCCAAATGCCGCACGCAAGCCTTCAACAGGACCAAAAGCAAGCACCGGAACCATCATCCCTTGATCTTCATGCTTGAGGATATGGCAATGAAAAACGTACTTCCCAGGGAAATCAGTCACTTTGAACTTGACTTTGATGGATGCATCCAAAGGTGTGGGCAAATTAGGATTCGCGGGTTGTGGAATATTGACCGTATCCCGAGGTGAGATGTAATTCAGGGAGTCTTGGTCTGGGTTGGTGACATTGGGGTCCACTTTCTGACCATTGACTTCGGTGACGATAAAGTTTCCCTGGTGAATATGGAAGGGATGATTGGCCGTGTTTGAATTCACCAGAGCTGTCGGCTTACCCGCACTGTCCAGTCGGGGTCCATTAATCGTCTTACGATTGATCAGCTTCCATTCCTCGATGGAATTGATTTGCATCTGCTCCAGTGGGCCGTTCCCAAAGGTCGCTTCGTTAATCTGAAATACAGCTGCATTCGCTGACGGCGAAGCCACTGAAAAGCGGAATTCACGTGCCTTATCGACCTGGGCATTGAACAGGGCATAGTCTTGCCCCTTCACATCGAAGACCGGTGCAGGTTCACGAACCTCCTTGCCTTCAACCACGATGGTGGCCAGAACGTAGTAAAGCGGTTGAGGACTCACTGGGCAGGATCCAGACGTCGTTGGACTATTACAGCCACCCCATCCATCAATCAGATAGTAAAGACCGGGTTTAGTGGGGGCTGTCAGAGCCATCGTCAACCGGTTACCAGGCATCAGGAGCGTATTGGCGACCAAATCATTCATCCGTTTTGGATCGGCAGTGAGCTTGATAGGCAATGGCTTGATATCGATCCCCTGCGAGGAGGCATTCGTAGCTGCATTCCCATCTTGAACCAATAACGTGGCCGACCAAGGTGATGAGAGCTGGCCATCCGTGACGGCGATATTGAACGAACCAAACGCTCCGATCGCGGCCATGTTGAACACTTGAGTTTCACCTGGCCGAAACGTGATCACTGGGTTTAACTGGCCATTGACGCGTTTCTGCCAAGAATCAACCGAAGGGGGTGACGTCGTCGAGGCTGGAAGAGTATTGGTCGCTTTGTAAAAGAGAAGATGGTTCGGCCCATTCTGAATAATCGAAGCGCCCGCCTCATCGGTTCTCTCAATGTTCACTTCAGAGAAGGTCAGGAAACGCTGCTTCAGAGGCTCTGCACCGCCCGCTTTATATTTTGGCCAAGGATCAAGGGGATCACCGATCATCAAGATCCCAGCAAGACCGCCATACACCTGCGGATGGGTTTGCATGTGGCGATGAGGATGAAACCAGTTATAGCCTGATTCTTGGTTCAAAGGGATAGGGATCCGCACGCGCATTTCCCGAGGGCTGATGGCTGAGCCTGGATCATTGATGATGGGGTAAATATTATCCCCCATGGACAAAGGACTTACATGGAGGCCGTGCCCATGAAAGTTCGTCTCAAAGAGAGTCCCAGCGCCACTGGATGTCTCGATGTTTCGGTGGAGATCATCGGTGATATCAAGGTCCAAATTCTCGCCACGCTTTAACTGGAGGATCGGTGGCGGAAAACTGGCCGCATAATCTTTGCCATAAGCCTTCATCTCATAGGCAAATGCACCCGTGTAGGTCTGACTCCCTCCGTCCTCTGTGGCATTAGGAAAACTAGAATTAGTGCTATAAAGAGGCTCACCCCCATAAAGGATCGGATTGCTGCTGACCCCAGCGGCGACCATCCTGACTTTCGCCCTTAGGCTCCCACCCCGGCTTTTCACGATGGGTATGTCCAACAGCGGCTCACCAGACGTCAATGTGGACGTCGGCTGTGGCGATTGAAATTTGAGATTAGGCGAAAGACCGTCATCGGCCTGAGCCATCGGGACCATCGTTGCAACGATAAAAGTGACTGCAACGAGGGGCTTACCTTTGTTCATAATTTACCTCTCTGGCGACTGAATCTGCTGGCGAATCGTCGATTTTTGTAATGAGACCGTGAAACGTTTTGGGATCCTTCTTGGTGAGTATCCTTAAATACAAGGTCAATCATAGTCCCATTCAATGAGCTTCCCTTCATTTTTCGCCCACCAAGGGTAACGTAAAATGGACGTTATCAAGATGGAGGAGAGGAATGAAAATCCCAAAGCAAGCGTACACGTTGGAGTTCAAGCAGCTCGCTATTGAAAGGGTTAAATCGGGGCAGTCGGTTGCCGGGGTTGCCCGGGAATTAGGTCTGATACAACAGACTCTTCGGAATTGGGTGAAGGCGGCTTCAAATGGAGAGCTGAAGGATCCCAAGAATGGAAGCGTCACCCCAGAACAGATGGAGCTCTCTCGTTTAAAGGCGGAACTGATCCGCACCCAGAGGGAGCTTGAGATCGTAAAAAAAGCGGCGGCGTACTTCGCGAAGGATGCGCTCTGAAGTACGCCTGGATTGATGCGCATGAGGGGATTTATGGTGTGATCGAGCTGTGTAGCGCGTTCTCCGTTAGCCCGAATG
>Ga0194037_1002681_pt1 | contig 11524 bp, 13 predicted proteins | sample JunL306m_MetaG_FD_148653 | JGI IMG/M metagenome (GOLD analysis project Ga0194037, IMG submission 148653) | Anoxic zone freshwater microbial communities from boreal shield lake in IISD Experimental Lakes Area, Ontario, Canada - Jun2016-L304-6m | ecosystem: Environmental > Aquatic > Freshwater >...
TGGTAAAAAGAATAGTCTAGTCGCTTGCTCATCTCTCTATAGCCGAATAGGTCTAAAATACGATCTGCTAGGAAATAAAATCAGCTAACTAAGTTATCAAGCAAAGTTGCTAAAGGAATAAATCACCTAAAAGGCCAATAAATTGAAAAATGACAGTAAAAACAGAGACAATTTTAAATTAAGCTGTAGCGATTTAAATGGAATAAGATTAAAACAATCTAGTGATATATCTAAGTTTTTTTGAAGTATTACACAAAGAAAACAAATAAACAAACTATTCATGCAACTGATTTAAAATGTAGTAAGCCTAGCATTAATTCGTAATTTCGATGCAGCAAGGCGGAATCAAGGATTTACAGTACTTAGACCTCCTCCCAACACTGCGTTTTATCGCGGCCACTTGCTACGTAAATTATATCTATTACTCTATTATTTGCAGATTCAAAGCAAAGCAACTCGTATTATTCAGAATTTAAACGATAAATAACAATATTTGATATTATTGATCCCTCAATGCCGGTCGGGGGTTGAACTCCCGATCGAAACGTTTAGATGCGCTTAAGCGTGGCTATATAACTGAAAGTAAGAATAGATTAAGACTGAACATTGGAAAACTTTGCATAGTGATGGTACACAATGAAATTATATAAATTATCTTCGCCAGGTTGGGAAAAAGATTTCCAAACCGAAAATGAGTTAAAACAAGAGTTATTTACTTGGCTGTGTGATGGTTGCCTAGAGGGTAGTAAATACTTTGATGATGATGGAAAATTAGAATATGAAGACCTACCTGTTAATGCTGATAGTAGTTTGAATGAAATGTTAAATACAGCTTGTGGTTGTGAATTTGTGACTGACGTTTTTGAAATTAGGTTTGAAAATTGCCGGGATTAACGGTAGACATAGGGGACAGAGCTATAGTATGAGCTGAACGATAGTGACTCGCATCCTATTTGTGTTGGTTTATGATTGTGACTTATCTTAAGTTGATAAGTTATGATTATTGTTTAATCAATATGCTAAAATCACAAGCCGCCGTGATATTGATCCGATTCCAGCGAGAAAAATCAGTCATCTACACGCGAGATGGGGTTTGTAAATTCGTTCCGTTTGAGGCCTATACTATCGAGCGGGCACAACTGCCCACGCCGTTCTAAAACTTAACGCCCAAGACGGCGGCAATCGTCGCTTTATCCTGATTGAAATGGAAGACTACGCCGACACCATCACCGCAGAACGTGTACGCCGCGTGATGTCCGGTTATGGTGAAGGCAACAAACAAGTCCCTGGACTCGGTGGCAGCTTTGCTTATTACACCGTGGGCGAACCGATTTTTAACCCAGACGATACGCTTAACGAAGCCGTTGGCATTGACGTCATCCGCAACTATGTCGCCTACAGTGAAGGGATTCCGGGTGAAGACCAAACAGCGCAAGATAATGCCTACACGCCCTACCTGATGGGACTCAATAGCGACACGGCTTGGTTATTCTATTACGAGCCCAAGCAAACAACCTGTCTTGATCTGGATTTTCTTGGCTTATTAAAGTTTGGCGCAGCCAAGCCGGGAACCGCCATTATCTATGCCGACAAATGTTTGTTGACTAAAGTGTTTATGACTAAATACGGCATTATTTTCAAGAAAATCCCGCGCGATATAACCCGCTTTTATTTTCGGAGCACACACCATGCAAACCACCATTACCATTGATGACAGCCTGCTTGAACAAGCCGCCAAATTAGCCAATATTGACAATCAAAGCCAAGTGATTGAGTTGGCTTTGAGTGAATTTATTCATCACCATCGCCAGTTTCCTAAAAAACACGACATACGCGATTTAGTCGGTAAAGTCAGTATAGACCCTGATTACGACTATAAAAAAATGCGTATAGGTGAAGAATGAGCCGTTATCTGGTCGATACCTCGGTATGGATAGATTTTTTTAGGCAACGCAAAACACCGGCGGTTGAAAAGCTGTATCAGTTATTGGCTAATCCCGATCACTACGGCATAAACGAATGCATATATCAGGAAATTTTACAGGGTGCTTTACATGAACAGGATTTTCAGACGCTTAGTGATTATTTAACATCTCAGACGTTCTTTTATCAAAAGTATGCGGCAGAATCTTACCGGCAAGCTGCCTATCTTTATTTTTCCTGCCGCCGCAAGGGTATTACCATCCGCAGCACCATAGATTGCTTAATCGCACAAACCGCTATCGATAACGATCTGATTTTATTGCATAGTGACAAAGATTTTGAGCGTATTGCTACGGTTGCCACTACATTAAAATTATATCTGGCCTAAAGCGCCGTGGAGTACAAACCTGGGTTTGTACTTTGTTTGTCATTAACCTGAAAAGTTGTCTAAACATGGAATTAAAAGATTATCAACAGCGCGTCATCGATAATTTGGATGATTATTTAGCTCAACTGGTCGTTAATGCCAGTCCGAGCCAGGCTTTTAAAGCCTATTGGCATGAAAAAGGCGTGACCAGCATAGAGGCTTATAAAAATAATGTACCGGGTATTCCGCATGTCTGCGCCAAAGTACCGACGGCGGGTGGTAAAACCTTTATTGCGGTTAATGCCATTAAGGCCATTTTTGATGCACTAGCGGTTCATAACCCTGAACGTAGTAAATTGGTGATTTGGTTGGTGCCGTCGCTATCCATTCTTGAGCAAACCGTTCGTAATTTAGATAATGCAGAGCATCCTTATCGGCGACGACTCAATCAGCTTTTCAGTAATCGCGTGTCTGTTTTTGAAAAGCGCGATCTGCTCATGGGTGCAGCGCGGTAGGTTGGGGTGAAGCAACGCGAACCCCAACAAGTTGCGTGTTGCGTTGGGGTTCGTTATCACTCACCCCAATATACGGGCTAAGCTATTAATTTAATATTCTTTCCATAATTCAATTCATTTATAGAAGTTGATATTTTTTCTAGATTTGTTTTATTACCATTTAAGGCATCTTTACGATAGTAATTGTTTAAACAATTAACAATTGCTTTACCCATTGCTTCAGCAAGATTAACGGGTACAGCATTACCTATTTGTGCATATTGTGAAGTTAATGCGCCAGAAAACTCCCAGTCATCAGGAAAAGTTTGAATTCTTGCATATTCACGAATCTTAAATGGACGTGTTTCTTCAGGATGACATCTTTCTGTTTGCTTTTGTGCTGGCGCACAAGTCAGAGTCAAACAAGGCTCATCCCATGAAATTCTTCTTGCCATACCTGTTTTGCCGCCCCCTAAAAGAAAGGAGCCTTTCATGTATGATTTTTGAAGTTCTAGGGGTAAATCTCTCCAATATCCACCTGCAGGGATTAAATCCATAATTTCTTTCTTACTGGGCGGGTAAGTCTGCCCAATAGAATCAGGAACATCTGTATCAAATAATCGTCCTTTTTTAAGAGCATCTTTAAGCATATAAATATCTTTATCTGGGGTAGGAAATTCAAAATTTAACCCTTGATCTTTTCTAACGCCTACAATAAAAACTCGCTCCCTTTTTTGAGGAACTCTATAAAAAATTGCCTTTAATACTTTTGGAGGAATTACTTCATATCCCAACTCATCAAGTATTGAAACCATACCCTCTATGGTACTTCCATTTTCATGTTGAAGTAGGCCACGAACATTCTCACCTACACAAATAAGAGGCTGTACTTCTTTTATTGCACGAGCAAACTCGAAAAACAAAGTTCCACGAGCATCTTCAAAGCCCAATCTTTTTCCTGCATAAGAAAATGCTTGGCAAGGAAAACCACCCGTTATTACATCAACAGCGCCTTTATATTGCTTAAAATCTATTTTTGCAATATCCCCTTCAATGACATTCCATAAAGGGCGATTATTTCTTAATGTTTCGCAGGCATTTTTATTGATTTCTGACAACAATAAATTTTCCAATCCTGCTTTTTCAAGCCCAAGAGCTAAACCACCGGCACCAGCAAATAGCTCAATAGATGTGAATGTTTTAATAGGCGCTTCATATTCTTCATGCGCACTATCTTTAAACATAAATCCTATTTTTTCAAATTGTAGTAAGTCAGTAGAACGATAAACACGATAATTATTTATGGGGTGACGAGATGGAACAAGCTTTCCCGAATTACCCCAGCGCCTAAGCGTTTCTCTGGTAACCCCGAGCATATTAGCAACTTCAGTAATTGAATAAACATCTTTCATATAATAACCATGTGTAATGTTGTTGTTAAGGTTATTGTAGCGTTTATTGGACGATAAAACAAACGTGTGACAAAATGTAAGCTATATCTTATGGGGTTAAAATATTATGGATAAAAAAAGATAATGGACAAAGAGCAGCAAACAGAAATATTAACTTTAGTTCAAGATTGGTTTCGCACAGTAATTGTTCCCAACCATATCGAAAATACTAAAAAATTGATCGATCCTGATATTTTCAACATTAACCCATTCTTAACTCCTTACCTTGCTGGTTTTCTTGATGGGGAATTAACGCCGGAGTCTATTGCAAAAGCTTTGCTATACCCGCGTATTTTGGGAACATCAATAACCACCTCTTTTGGTCAAAACATTCAAAAATTTATTTCGGATGTTTTTAAGAATAGCTTTGGTTCAATGGTCGCAGGAGTAGATATTGAGTTTGTTGATTCAATTGATGGTAGACGAAAATATTGCCAAGCTAAACTTGGCCCGAATACTATCAATAAAGATGACATTGTAACTATACACAATCACTTTAAAGCAGCAAAGAATCTTGCCAGAACTAATAGTGTTGCGGTTCAGCATGGGGATTTGGTTGTTGGTGTTCTTTATGGAGAACAAGGACAGGAAAGCAATCACTATCAGAAATTAAGAGACGAATATGATTATCCATTATACATAGGACAAGAGTTTTGGCATCGCTTAACAGGTAATCCAGATTTTTACCAAGACTTAAAATTAGCCATAGCTGATGTGGCGGTAGAAGCTAAAGGGTCAGAAATCATAACAGAAGTAATAAATACACTAGCAAAAACCGATACCATACGAGAATTAGCCGGAAAAAATAAAAGCAAGTTGCCTCAATGAAGCAGCCCAGTAGGTTGGGATGAAGCAACGCGAACCCCAACAAGTTGCGCGTTGCGTTGGGGTTCGTTATCACTCACCCCAACCTACGGGCTGATCGACCGTGAACATCCACCGCGCCATATTCATATTAAATATGGTGAACATGAAGCGGTGATGGAATTAATAAATCTAAACATTATTGATGGAAGTATTCCCAAAAAATGCCGTCTTTTAGTCAGAGAATGGGCGGAACTGCACCAGGATGAATTGATCGAGATGTGGGATACTCAAAAATTTCATACAATTTCCCCTTTGGAGTAAAGAAAATGAAACTTAAACATTTTAAACACCAAGATGCTTACTGTTTTTTACTGACCTTTGAAAATGGAGAGGCTAAAGAGACTGATTTATTTGATTTGATTGGCCATTATGTTGCGCCGGATGCTTTAAATTCTGCCCGTATAGACACTGAATGGGGGTGCCTGGAATTTAATGACGGCAAGGTTGATATAGAGCCTAAAACGTTATATGAGTTTGCAACGGCTAACCATTACAAAGAGGTCGCGTAAAAAAACAATACATTACAGGAGATTTATTATGACACCAAAGCATAAAAATAGCCGCCTACTGGACGCTATCCATGAAACCGCTAACGATTTCCATAACAGTGGTGCATTCAATCAAGAACAAATGCAAAAATATGATGCGTTATGTTTATCATCTGCTCCTGTTGAAGCGTCTCACAAAAACAATCCGCTTAAGACTATGCAGGATTTTAGTCAAGTCGTTTGGTAAATCAGACATTTATCTGATGACTTCAATAATTTCCCACGCTGAGGAGTTATAAACTTGTGGAGATTGATATCTGAGTTGTATCCGGGTATCGCGGCCAAGAAATTGTTTTAATTCGTGACAAAATTCTCTGCCTTTTTGTAGATAGACTAGATACGCAGGTAAATCCGTTTCGTCATTAGGAAAAATAGCATAGGTTTTCCACGACTTATAGGCAGTGATTAATGCAGACGGCAGAAATAGCTCTTCCAAACTATATTCTATACAACCAACCAAGAAGAAAACGTTATAAGCATCGATTTCAATATGGGGGCTAATCAACCGTTTTTCAGGTACATTCAGTCGTGTCGAAAACACCAGCGGTTCTATGGCAAACAGTTGTTCCAGGGTAAAATCATATATGGGTAAATCAACAGGCTGATCCGATGAAACCACTAGCACTTTCATTTCTTTTATACCCGCGATGATTGTCGATAAATAATCCTCGGGATCAAACCGGAACTCAATCGGTTGTTTCAGAGCCTCCCATTCTTCATCACTAAGATCATAGCAATCCTTATCAGACAGTGGTTCGTTAAAACGCCAGACAACAGCCTCTGTTAAATGTTCGATTTGAATGCCATAAAAAATACCGGCGCACCCAGATTCGCCACAACTACAGGTTAAAATGAAAAATTCACCCGACGATTGGCAACTTTTTGCCAGCTCGGAAATATCAAGTACAAATTCTGAATGAAATGGACGCCCGTTAATTTCCAGACTGCTTTTTAAATGTAATGATTGGCCATTTGGTAATGACTCAACTTTGGAAATAAGTTTAATGCTGTCTTTTTTATCCATTTATAGGTATCCAAGAAAAAAGGCTATATCACTGTTAAATGTTGAAAATTTCCCAGTGCTGCCACCATTCTCACTGGGCACTACAGAAGGTAACTCATTTATGACGACTTGAAGTAGTTCGTTTGATTTAGGTTAGATTGAGACTGGGATTTTCCGATCAAGTCGTCACCCTATGAAGAAAAGCTATCAATGATGCTTCTCGACGATCCAGAGAGCGTTGCTACCCTGAATCGTCAAGAAAAACATAACCAGCAGGGCTAACAGGGAGCTTAATGCCTACCCTTCCGTTTACTGGTCGCCTTCAAAGGCAAAACCTCTAAAGACTATCTAACCCACACTTACCAGATTACCAAGCATCGCGCGAGAACCTGTTAGACAGGATAGGTTGGGCGCTTGACAGCGATGGAGTCGCCCACGTACACAATTTTAATGGTATGGATTATTTTGTCAAACGCATTAATTGAAGGCAGCCTATTAAGTCATAGGTATCTTCACAAATAATTGTTAGCATTTCCACGCGGGAACGATAACATTGTAATAAAGATCGTAGGGGCGTATTGCATACGCCCTTATAAAATAAGCTCTATAACATTGGACTTTCAATGTTGGGCGTATGCAATACGCCCCTACGGTGTTTTTTATCGTTTCCACGCCGATAAGAAACTTGTGTAGATACCTACTAAAACAATTGGTCACTTCGGTCTTAACTTGCTTACGCCTGCTGATAAGCTTGCCTTTCTTGCTTCCATTGCTCGTGATAAAAATACTCGTGCTTTGCGTCCATTCTTTGATGACGTGGTTAGGGATTACCCAGAGATTGGACAAGATGAGTTTATGCAGGCGGAGGAAGTATTTGCGAAAGTTGCGGAAGAGCAACCAACAGCTTTAATGGAATGGTTAGATAGGCAGCTATTAAAATTAAGCATTAACATTGTCAATATTCCATTTCAGGGTCATAGGCTGTGCTGATTAAAGTGAAGCGCATCGTTTAATGCGCCATCTAGCGTCGGCACATCCTATGCAATGAGGACATCGTTCTATGTTAGTGTAGTAAATCAGCTATGGCGTAACAGTCAGTCTGTGTATAATTCTTATTTTTTCCTATCCTGAGATGATAAGTTTTTTCAGGGTAGGGCAGCCTACATCAGTTAGAAAATCAACCCAATGGCCGGAATTATTTAATGGATACGATTAGCATCCGTGGTGCTAGAACGCATAACCTAAAAAACATTGATATTGATCTACCTAGAGACAAGCTCATTGTTATTACTGGCTTATCGGGTTCTGGAAAATCATCACTGGCCTTTGATACCATTTATGCCGAAGGTCAACGGCGTTATGTAGAGTCGCTCTCTGCTTATGCTCGTCAGTTTTTATCGATTATGGAAAAACCGGATGTTGATCATATTGAAGGTTTATCTCCTGCTATTTCTATCGAACAAAAATCTACTTCGCATAATCCTCGTTCAACAGTCGGAACGATCACTGAAATTTATGATTATCTAAGATTGCTCTATGCGCGAGCGGGTACGCCTCGTTGTCCTGAACATCACACTTCGTTAGAAGCGCAAACTGTGAGTCAAATGGTTGACCATTTACTGGCTCAACCTCAAGATCAACGCTGGATGTTATTGGCCCCCGTGGTGATTGATCGTAAAGGTGAACATAGTCAACTTCTCGATGATTTACGTGCCCAAGGTTTTATCCGTGCTCGTATTGATGGCAAAGTTTATGATTTAGATGATGCCCCTGCTTTGGATTTAAAAAAGAAACATAGTATTGAAGTGGTCGTTGATCGAATTAAAATTCGTGACGACATCGCTTTGCGCTTATCAGAATCATTTGAGACCGCACTGCGTCTAGCCGATGGTATTGCCATTGCTGCTTGCTTAGATGATGCGACTGAATTGTTATTTTCTGAACGCTTTGCGTGTGCGCATTGCGGTTATAGCTTAAGTGAATTAGAGCCACGCATCTTTTCTTTTAATAATCCTAAAGGCGCTTGTTCTAGTTGCGATGGTCTTGGAGTAAGACAGCATTTTGATGCTGAACTGGTGGTTCATAATCCAGATATTAGTTTAGCGGCAGGTGCTGTTCGCGGTTGGGATAGGCGCAATGCTTACTATTATCAAATTATATGTTCATTAGCGCAGCATTATGGCTTTGATCCAGAAACACCTTTTTCAGAACTGACTAAAGCGCATCAAGATGCAGTATTGTATGGTAGTGGAAATGCAGCCATAGATTTTAAGTTTATGGCTAGTAGTGGTTCGGTTAAAAAGAAGCGACATCGTTTTGAAGGTATTATTGCCAACATGGAGCGACGCTATCATGAAACCGATTCAGCTATGGTGCGTGAAGAACTGGCTAAATACCAATCCCATAAACCCTGTAATGCCTGTGATGGCGCGCGACTCAATGCAGCGGCACGCAATGTTTTTATCGATGAATTAGCCATACATCAACTCACTAAACTTCCTATCCGTAAATCACTTAGCTTTTTTCAACAATTGAGTTTACCAGGGCAACGTGGTGAGATTTCAGTCAAAATCATTAAAGAGATTTTGGAGCGATTAGAGTTTTTGGTTAATGTGGGGCTTAATTATTTAACCCTAGATCGTAGTGCTGATACCTTATCGGGAGGTGAAGCCCAGCGTATTCGTCTCGCCAGTCAAATCGGCGCAGGTTTAGTGGGTGTGATGTATGTATTGGATGAACCCTCAATTGGCTTACATCAGCGTGATAATCAGCGTTTACTGAATACCTTGTTTCATCTTCGTGATTTAGGCAATACCGTCATTGTTGTTGAGCATGATGAAGATGCCATACGTGCAGCTCAACATATCGTTGATATTGGCCCAGGTGCCGGTGTTCATGGTGGCCAAATTATCGCACAAGGTAGTTTAGAGGATATTCTTAATAATGAGGCTTCATTAACAGGTGGATATTTGTCGGGTAAACTGGGTATAGAGATACCAAAGACATTAACGCCGGTGGATAAAGATAAGCTGATTACCCTACGTAATGCTCATGGTAATAATTTAAAAAATGTCGACATTTCTTTTCCAGTTGGTTTGTTGACCTGTGTAACAGGTGTATCAGGTTCAGGTAAATCAACCTTAGTTAATGATACCTTGTATCGTTATGCCGCAAGAATGATTAACAGAGCAGGTATTATTCCTGCGCCTTGCAGTGCTATCGAAGGTATGGAGCATTTTGATAAAGTCGTTGATATTGATCAAAGCCCGATTGGGCGTACTCCTCGCTCTAATCCTGCCACTTACACTGGATTATTTACACCCATTAGAGAATTGTTTGCAGCGACACCAGAGGCACGTTCACGCGGATATACGCCCGGTCGTTTTAGCTTTAATGTTAAGGGTGGTCGTTGTGAGGCTTGTAAAGGTGATGGCGTAATTAAAGTTGAAATGCACTTTTTACCGGATATTTTTGTGCATTGTGATGCCTGTAATGGCAAACGTTATAATCGTGAAACCTTAGAAATTCGCTACAAAGGCAAAACGATCAATCAGGTTTTAGATATGACGGTTGAAGATGCCTGTACGTTTTTTAGTGCCGTTCCGACTTTAGCCAGAAAAGTACAAACACTGACTCAAGTCGGTTTAAGTTATATTACTCTAGGGCAAAATGCGACTACCTTATCAGGTGGTGAAGCTCAGCGTGTAAAATTAGCTAAAGAATTGTCCAAACGTGATACTGGCAGAACTTTATATATTTTAGATGAGCCGACAACGGGCCTGCACTTTCATGATATAAAGTTGTTATTGGGCGTTTTACATACCTTACGTGATCATGGTAATACTGTCATAATTATTGAACATAATTTAGATGTAATAAAAACCGCTGACTGGTTAATCGATATGGGGCCAGAAGGCGGTGATGGCGGTGGAACCCTGATTGCCGAAGGCACACCTAAACAAGTTTCTGAATGTGAGGCTTCTTTTACAGGTTTTTATTTAAAACGTTTTTATGAATAGTTTTCTAAGCCTTGTTTAGGCTACTCATAATTACACAAATATTTAGGCGCAAAGGAGCGACCGATTTTGACAAACATGCAGGATATTACTAGTCCGATGACCACATCGGAAAAACGTGCCGTAGCTTCATTAGCCAGTATTTACGCCTTGCGTATGCTGGGACTATTTCTGATTATGCCTGTCTTATCATTATTCGCAGAGCAATTGGATGGCTCAACACCTTCATTAATCGGCATGGCAATTGGTGTTTACGGAATTAGTCAGGCAATTTTACAGATTCCATTCGGCTTGATGTCCGATCGTTACGGTAGAAAAAAACTCATTATCATTGGCCTGTTATTGTTTTTTGCAGGTAGTGTAGTGGCAGCATTATCTACCAGCATATATGGCGTTTTATTAGGTCGAGCTATACAAGGTTCTGGAGCAATTGCTGCACCTATCATGGCTTTAGTCGCTGATTTAACACAAGAAGTACATCGCACCAAAGCGATGGCTATCATTGGACTTAGTATCGGTGTTTCCTTTGGTATTGCCATTACCGCAGGTCCAGTCATAGGCGGCCTTATCGGTGTACATGGCATATTCTGGCTGATTGCTGTGTTATCTTTGCTGGCAATTTTAGTGATACTTTTCAAAGTCCCTAATCCTAAGCAGTCTAAAAAACATCGGGATGCGGAGTTGGTTCCAGGGCAATTTTTTAAAATATTAAAGAATCCAAATTTGCTGCGTTTAGATTATGGGATTTTTGTTTTACATGCCATTTTAACCGCTAGTTTTGTCGTCGTGCCTTTGTTATTAAGAGATGCAGGTTTATTACCTACGTTACATTGGCAGGTTTATTTACCTGTTTTT
>Ga0194037_1002682_pt1 | contig 11522 bp, 9 predicted proteins | sample JunL306m_MetaG_FD_148653 | JGI IMG/M metagenome (GOLD analysis project Ga0194037, IMG submission 148653) | Anoxic zone freshwater microbial communities from boreal shield lake in IISD Experimental Lakes Area, Ontario, Canada - Jun2016-L304-6m | ecosystem: Environmental > Aquatic > Freshwater >...
TCCGGCGGCGCCGGCGTTGTGGGGGATCTCCGGTTCGATGAGCACGAGGTGGAACATGCGCGAGGATCAGGGCGGGTCGTTGCGCCGGGCGAGGGTGATCGAGAGGCCAAGCGCACCGAGGAACAGGAGATAACAGGCTAACAGCTCCAGGTAGCTTTTGCAGATCCTGGGGATGTTGGGCGCGAAGGCCGGGCCGAGCGCCGCCTGCCAGAAGGCGTCCTTGCCGATCACCCGGTTGAACACGTAGATGATGAGCAGCGCCGCCCCGATCAGGCCGGACCCGGCGTGGTTGCCCAGATGGGCGAAGAAATGCAGCATCACGCGCCGGTGGCGGACGGTGGTGATCAGGGTGACCAGCAGGATCGTGCCCACCACCCAGGCCTCGGGGAAATGCCAGCCGAGGATCCCTGATAGGAAATCCTCGATCTCGCCGACAAACGCCGCCATCAGCGCCAGCGCCAGGATCCGGCACACCGGCCGATAGATCCCGGCGTGCGGCGCGGCCCCCAGCATCACCGCGGCGGCCGCGGCTAACAGGAACGCCTGCAGCAGCTCGACGGTGCCGCGCTCGATGGGCACCTCCGGGCGGTTGGGCAGCCAGGCGGGCAGCAGGATGACCACCGAGCCGGCGCAAATCAGCAGCACCCGCACCAAGGTCCGCGACCACAGCGGGCGGCGCGAGGGTTGGGGCAGGGCGTCGGACATCGTGTCCCGGGGTCTAATGCTTTCCCTCCCGCAGTGCAAGACTGATGCGTGGCCGCCTCAGTCCGCGGCCAGCAGTTGGCGGAAATAGTGGATGGTGGAGTCCAGCCCTTCGGCGAGCGGGATGAGCGGTTGCCAGCCGAGTTCGGATTTGGCGAGGGTGATGTCCGGTTGGCGTTGTTTCGGATCGTCACCCGGCAACGGCAGGTAGGTGATTTTCGAGGGGCCGCCCACTTTGCGCAGCACCGTCTCCGCCAGCTCAAGCATGGTGAACTCGCCGGGATTGCCCAGATTCACCGGCCCGATGAGCGTCGGGTGGTTCATCAGCCGCACGAAGCCCTCGATCAGGTCGTCGACATAACAGAACGAACGGGTCTGGGTGCCGTCGCCGTAAATGGTGAGATCCTTGCCCTGCAGCGCCTGGACGATGAAATTCGAGACCACGCGGCCGTCGTCGGGCAGCATCCGCGGGCCGTAGGTGTTGAAAATGCGCACCACCCGGATATCGACCTTGTTCTGGCGATGATAGTCAAAGAACAGGGTTTCGGCGCAGCGCTTGCCCTCGTCATAACAGGAACGGATGCCGATCGGGTTGACGCTGCCCCAGTAGGATTCCGGCTGCGGGTGGACCGCCGGATCGCCGTAGACCTCGGAGGTGGACGCCTGAAAGACCCGCGCGCCCGTGCGTTTGGCCAGACCCAGGCAGTGGATCGCGCCCATCACCGAGGTCTTGATCGTCTTGATCGGGTTGTGCTGATAGTGCGGCGGCGACGCCGGGCAGGCGAGGTTGTAGATTTGATCGACCTCAAAGCGGAACGGTTCGGTCACGTCGTGGCGCACCAACTCAAACGCAGGCTGCCCGAGCAAATGGGCCACATTGCTTTTGCGCCCGGTGAAAAAGTTATCGAGGCAAAGCACCTCGTGCCCCTCGCGGAGCAGGCGTTCGCACAGATGGGAGCCCAGGAAGCCGGCTCCGCCAGTGATAAGGATGCGCATGGCGGGACCCCAGCAGTCCACGCCGGAAAAATCAAGGCCGGATCCGCACCGGCCGGATAACAGTTAAGTCCGGCGGCGGTTGGCGACGGTCTATCCGGACGAGGTGGCGGGGGTGATGTTCCTGGAAGCGGACATTTGCCGCCGCGATCTGCTGGAGGAGATCGAGGCGGAGTCTCACGCCGGCCCGCGGTGACCCGACAAAGGAACGGGGGAGCCACGGATTACAGCCGAGTATGGGTTGCCATTTCCCTGCGTGGGGCGCGGTTCCTGCCTGGTGAAGGCGTCGGCCCACCCGTCGGGGAAGGTCACGGCGCGGCGGGCCGCGCCTTCCCGGGCAATATCAGCGCTGCCTGGCCGGGTGCCGCCAGCGCCACCGGGATGCGCCTGGAGCCGAACGGTTGGGTGAAGGCGCCAAACCGCCCGGCGACCGCGGTGCCACACTGCGGGCAGGCCCCTTGAGAAGTTAGATCGTAGTGTTCGATGTCATACCAGTTGCGCACGATCACGGCATGGTGGCAGGACGGGCAATAGGTGGTGCCGCCTTCCGCGTCATGGACGTTGCCGGTGTAAACGTAGTGCAAGCCCGCATCGCGCGCGATGTGGCGCGCTCGGGTCAGCGTCGCCGGCGGGGTGGGTGGCACCTGCGACATCATCCATGCGGGATGGAAGGCGGTGAAGTGGAGCGGCACGTCGGGTCCCAATTCCCTGGCGACCCAGGCGCTCAAGGCCTTGATTTCCTGGTCCGAGTCGTTATGGCCGGGGATGAGCAGGGTGGTGATTTCCAGCCAGCAAGTGGTGTGGTGATGGACATAGGCCAAGGTGTCGAGCACCGGCTGAAGGTGGGCCCCGGTGAGCTTCTGGTAGAACTCATCGCTGAAACCCTTGAGATCGATGTTGGCGGCATCCATTTTGGCGTAGAACTCGCGGCGCGGCGCGGCGTGCATGTAGCCGGCGGTGACGGCCACCGTCTCGATTCCTAACGCATGGCAGGCATCCGCGGTGTCCAGCGCGTATTCGAAGAACACGACCGGATCGTTGTAGGTGAAGGCCACGCTCTTGCAGCCGTGCGCCATGGCGGCCTGGGCAATGGCTTGCGGCGACGCCTGATCCATCAGCCGGTTCATCTCGCGCGACTTGGAGATATCCCAGTTCTGGCAGAACTTGCACGCCAGATTGCACCCGGCGGTGCCGAACGAGAAGATGCTGGATCCGGGATGGAAGTGGTTGAGAGGCTTTTTTTCGACCGGGTCGATGCAGAACCCGGAGGACAGGCCGTAAGTGGTGAGCACCATGGCACCCCCCGCCATGCCCCGGACAAAGCACGCCCCGCGCTGGCCTTCGCGCAACCGGCACTCGCGCGGGCACAAATCGCACTGCAGCCGACCGTCGGCTAACATGTGCCAGTATCTGGCCGGATGGCGGTCACTGATGCGGATGGGCTCGTCCATGATTCACTCCTTCCATTTTTCCACGGTGTAGCGGTGCAGGGTGACCTCCGGCGACCAGAAGTCGCCGGCCAAGCCGGCCTTGCGCTTGAGCTGGGCCATGAACTGGTCCGGCTGCGGGACTTGCTCCCAGACTTGTGGCAGAAACGTGCTGCGGTGGCTGCCGCACGCAAACACGATCCCATCCACGCCGGGACGCAACTGCGACAGGGCATCGGGCTCGTCGCGGAACGTCACGGGTTGCTGTGGCGAAAGCAACGAAACCTCGATCCGCGTCGTGGTCAATTCCGCTTTGGCCAGCGGCGGGAAACGCGGGTCACGGAACGCCGCCGCCAGTGCATTCGCGACCACATCCTGGCCCAGCGGGCGCCGCGCTTCCAGCGAGCCGATGCAGCCGCGCAGTTGGCCGCGCTGCGTCAGCGTGACAAAGGTCGCCGCCGGTTCGAGCAACCAGTCCGGCTGGCCGACCGGCTGGGCGGGCATGCCGAAGTGCTGGGCGATGGCGTTGCGGGCAAGCATAAGCAGAGTGCGTCCTTTGTCGGCAACCGGCGGTTCCGCAAACGCAAACGCCCCATAACCCACCACTTGATCGCGCGTGCCGGCGGTGTCGCCGGAGTTGCGCAGGTCGAGCAAATGCGGGGTGAGCCCGTGGCGCCGCGCCGCTAACAACAAGCCGTTCACCGGCGTGCCGCCGCAGGCTTGCTCGTGGGAGAGTGGCCCATGCAGCTGTAGGATCGCTTGGGCGGTGCGGCCATCCACCTGTTTGGCGGTGGCGTAGGGCAGGAAATGCGACAGGTCTGAGCTGATCAGGATCAGCGTCTCCGGCCCGCCCCAGAGGATCTCCAGCACTTCCGCCACTTCCTCCGGAGACGCCTCCCCGACGACCAGCGGCAGCACCTTGAACTCCGGTAGCAGCTTTTGTAGAAACGGCAATTGCACTTCCAGCGAGTGTTCCTGCGCATGTGCCCGCGGGTTCGCCGCCACCTGCGGCAGGTGGGCGATTTGTCCGGCGGCAGCGAGGTCGATGGCCACCCGGCCCATGGGGGTCTCAAACGCGTCCGCATCCGGCAGTGCCAAGCCGCGCACCGCCACCCGGTGTCCCGGACCGAGCAACACCACCCGCCGGATCTGCCCGGCCAGCGGGGCGAGCAGCGCGTAAGCGCTGGCGGCCACCGGGCCGGAGTAGATATAGCCAGCGTGTGGCACGATCAGAGCCTTGGGTCGCAACTCCGCCTTCTCGGGCACCGCCAGCATGGCGCTCACCTCCCGCGTGAGTTGATCGCGGTCCTCTGGATAAAACGTCCCGGCAACAGCAGCAGCACGGATTCTCATGACCAGCCTCCTTCTTGTATAGAATCGGACCAATCCGGCGACACGCAAGGGCGGATTGTGCTCCGTCCCATCCTCAGTGGGTGCGCTGGTGACAGCGCGCGGGCTCCGCGTTCTGACGAACGCGGCTACGATGCCCGCCAACCTGATTGTTAACGGCTTAGAACGCAAACACCTCGTCGGGCTTGAAAAAGCGCTGGATTTCGGTGGCGGCGGACTCGGGTGAGTCGGAGGCGTGGCAGATGTTGACCATCATGTCCTCGCCGAAGTCGCCGCGGATCGTGCCGACGGCGGCAGCCTTGGAATTGGTCGGGCCGATCAGCTCGCGGACCTTGCCGATGGCGTCCTCGCCTTCCAGGACCAGGGCGATGACCGGGGTGCGTTGCATGAAGGCGATGAGCTGCGGGAAAACCGGGATGTGGGTGATGTGGGCGTAGTGCTCGCGCAGGATTGCCTCATCGAGCTGCATCATCTTGATGGCCCGGAGGGCAAAACCCGCGGCCTCGAAGCGCGCCAGCACCCTGCCGGTGAGCTTTTTCTCCAGCGCGTCGGGTTTCAATAAAATCAGTGTGGTTTCAATGGCCATGACCGGAAATAGGCCTGCCCCGCCTGATGCGCAAGCCTTTTGAGGGGGCTGGTGACCCGGGCGTTCGGTTGGATCGGCCTGAGCAGGGTCAAGCATTGCACCATCCATCCGCGAGAGGGTCGCTCGGCCGGGCGGGTGGACATGGCGGCGGGACGCAGCCAGCACGGCCCGCCGTGGGACGTGGCCGCCAGTGCGATCACTCGTCCAGCAGAGCGCGCACCATGCTGGCGTCGAGCTTGGCGGAGAGGTCGGCATCGGCGAGCAGGCCGGCGGCGAGCTTGGCCTTGTCCTGTTGGAGTTGGTGGATGCGTTCCTCGACGGTGTCCTGGCACAGCAGCTTGTGGACGAACACCGGCTTGTCCTGGCCGATCCGGTAGGCGCGGTCCGTCGCCTGAGCCTCGGCGGCCGGGTTCCACCACGGGTCGTAGTGGATCACGGTGTCCGCGGCGGTGAGGTTGAGGCCGGTGCCGCCGGCCTTGAGCGAGATGAGAAACAGCGGAATCTTGCCGGTCTGGAAATCGGCGACGAGTTTGCCGCGGTCCTTGGACGCGCCGGTCAATTTCAGATAGGGGATCTTTTCGCGGACCAGATGGGCCTCGATGAGCCCGAGCATCGAGGTGAACTGCGAGAACAGCAGGATGCGCCGGCCCTCTTCGATGAGCACGGCTAACAATTCCGTCAGGAAATCCAGCTTCGCGGACTCGCGCACCGTGCTGGAATACTCGTCGGGCAGCAGCCGCGGGTCGCAGCAGATCTGGCGCAGCTTGAGCAGGGCGTCGAGGAACACGATCTGGAACTGGCTGCCGCCGCGTGCGGCGATCGCCTCGCGGACGCGCTTGTTCATGGTGGCTCGCACGGTTTCGTAGAGGTCTTTTTGGGCGGTGTGGAGCTCGATGAGGTGGACGAGGTGGGTTTTGGGAGGGAGCTCCTTGGCCACCTGGTCCTTGGTGCGCCGCAAAATCAACGGCGCCACGCGCTTTTTGAGCAGCTCGTTGCGCTCGAGGTCGCCGTGCTTTTCGATCGGCTGGCGGAAGCGGGTGTTGAACGCCTGCTCGCTGCCGAGAAAGCCGGGCACCAGGAACTTCATCAGGCTCCACAGCTCGCCGAGGTGGTTCTCGACCGGCGTGCCTGACAGGCACAACCGCAGCCGGGCGTCGAGCTGGCAGGCGGCCTGGGCCACCTTGGAATGCGGGTTTTTGATGTTCTGCGCCTCGTCGAGCACGACCAGGTGGAATGGCACGGCCTGGAGTTTGTCGATGTCGCGGTGGAGCAGCGCGAAGGACGTTAGAACGATGTCGGCGTGGGGGATCGAGCGGTGGTATTTCCGGCGGTCCGGGCCGTGGAGCACCAGCACCCGCAGCTCCGGGGTGAAGCGCAGCGCCTCGGCCCGCCAGTTGGGCACCACCGAGGTGGGCGCGACCACCAGCACCGGCAGGCCGCGCGAATGGCCGGAGCGCTTTTCGGCGAGAATGTGGGTGAGGGTCTGGAGGGTTTTTCCGAGCCCCATGTCGTCGGCCAGAATCCCGTGCAGCCCGTGGCGCGCCAGAAACTGCATCCAGCGGAAGCCGGCTAACTGATAGTCGCGGAGTGTCGCCAGCATGCCTGGGTCCGGTTCCACCGCCGCGATGCCGGAGAAGTCGTGCAGCTTGGCCGCCAGTTCCGCCAGGTCGGGCGGGGTCTCGATGCCCAGCCCCTCGAGGCCGGCGAGCGAGGCGGCGTCGAGCGCGTGGAGGCGGGCCTTGTCAGGGAATTTCGGGTCGATGAGCGACGCGAGGTGCTGGAGGATCCGGCGCACCCGGCCGATCGGCAGGCGCAGCGCGTCGCCATCCGGCAGCGGTGCGTAGATAAATCCGGAGTCCTGGCGGTCCAATGTTTCCTCGAGGAAATCATTTTCCAGCAACCCGGCGAGGATCGGCAGCAGGTCGTAGCTGGTGCCGCCGACATCGAAGCCCACCGACAGGCTGAACCAGCCGCCGTCGCCGGGGGTGAGTTTGCTGTCCCACTGCGCCGGATCCGCCTCGAACACGCGGTGGCCGACGTTGTCATCCACCGTCACGTGCCAGCCCAGGCGTTCCAGGTCAGCGATTTTTTCCCCGCGGAACTGGTGCCAGAACAAATCGACGGGCACCCGGCCCGGATCGGGAAACCAGCGGTCGCGAGTGGGCGCGTCGCGGGTGTCGCGGGATTTCAGGTTCATCATGAACCGCCATGCGGAATTCGATTGCAGCGACGAGAGCCCGGTGTCGCCGAGTTGGCGGGCGGCGGCATTTTCCGCCGCCGCCTGGTGCTGGAGGAGCGCCGGGTGCCCGTCGGATTGATCGACGCGGCTGGTCCAGCCCGGCATGGAGCCGCGCAGTGGGCAGCGGTGGGTGTCGTAGATCACGGTGGCTTCGGCGGAGATCCACACCGCCGGGTCGGGCTGGCCGAGCGACTGGAGCAACAAGCGCGATGCGCGGTCGACCGGTTCGCGCGTCACGTGCAGCTCGAAGCGCGGCTCAGGAGAAATGATAGGCAGTTCCGTCGCCGGGGGCGGGGGAGCCAGCGCCGCTTGCGGCAGGGCGGCGGCGACGGCGGCCGCCACGCTCCGGCCATGCAGCCGCGAGGGGTCGCGCTCTTTTTCGGCCCGCAGCAGCAGTGCCGCCGCATGCGGGCAGAACCCACCCAGCTCGCACGAACAGGCGGTTTCGAACTCCCACGAACCGTCAGCCAGCCAGAACTCCACCGCGGCCTCCTCCTGGGCGGCATCACCTAACAATGAAAAGGATCCCGCCGCCGGCTCCTCCAGCCGCAAATTCCTCACCTTCGCCACCATCGGCCGCGCCGCGGCGAGCACCTCGTCGTCAAATCGGCCCTGCCAGCGGGAATTCCGCAGAAAGGTGGTGATGTCGGGGGAGGGTGGCACGGGCTTGGATTCTTGCGGCCCTGACTTGGCGGGTCAACGCGGGAGTGGCGCAGCCCGCGATGCTCAGGCACCGCGTGCTGTCACCAGCACGCCTACCTGGCCGGGTAGGCGCATTCGTGAGAATGCGCTGCCGCGCGGCCTCAGGATTGGGTCGAGGGCGAACAGAGTTCGACCACGATGCCGTCCTTGTCGCGAACGAAGGCCACCGTCTGCCCCCAGGCTTTGGTCGCCGGCGGGGCCACGGGAATCGCTCCGGCGGCCAGCGCCTGGTCATACGCGGCCTGCACGTCGTCGGTGACGAACGCGATTTCGAAGCCGGCGGGTTGGCCGAACGGGCTGTTTTCGCGGAACCCGCCGGGCAGGTTCGATTTCGCCAGGCCATTGGACGCGAACGCCAGAGTGGTGGTGCCGGTGTCCATCTCGGCATACAGGCCGGCCTCATGCACGAAGCGCCGGCCCAGGCCGAACGCATCCTCATAGAACGCCACGGATCGCGGCACGTCATGCACGTAAAGAATCGTGTAACCGAGCTTCATGGGCGTAAGTATCACAAAATCCGGCCGGTCGCCACAAGCAATGTTTGGCCACCTGAAGCAATCCCCCGCCCGTGAATTTTCCGGCGCTGGGAGTCGATCCACGGGGCGGGCCTTTGACGCTGCCGCCGCTCCGTCGCGGCCCACCGTTTCTACCACTGGTCTTCAGTGCGCTGCCAAGTTGGGTCGGGGTTGAAGCGGTCCAGCCCCTCAAAGATTTTCTGGGTATCTGCGCCCAGGTCCTTCTCGTAAACCGTGCCATTGGGACCGACCATGAAGGTCTTCACCCCGGTGACTCGATACTGTGCCGGTGCCGCCGCCAACGCGAACCCGCCAATCATGGAGCCCTCCACCACGAAATCCATTTGCCCCAAGGGTGCCGCCGGCCCTTGGCCGGTGAGAACTTTGAAGCGGTAGCCGTGATACGGCTGCCCCTTGTTCGAGTAGCCTTGCTCCAGGGCCTTGGCGATCCCCTCGCCCGCAGGCCCACCCCAGGTTCCATCCGCATCCTGCCACGCCAGTCCGTCATGCTTGCCTGGCGTGCTGATGATGCGCTGGGCATACTGGTTGACCTTGGAATCATCATGTTTTTCCGCGGCATATTCGTGCTGTGCTTCGACAAAGCCGTGACAAATCTCGATGACGTCCAACTCGTTCATGCCGATGCGCCGGTTGAGAATCTCGGTGCGGCCGGCATGGGTGTCGAACGACCACTTGTCCTTGTGCTTCACCACCGGAATCGGCAGCGGAAACTCATCGTTGCCGACTGACAGGATGGCGCGGTTCGGTTGCTTCGGGTCCACTCCGATGGCATTCTTCTCCCTGGCCATGGCGACAAACGCGGCCAGCCTCTCCTTGTCCTTTACCGGATCCTCGGAGCTGATGAGGTCGGCGCTGTCCGGCCCCAGAATCTCCTTGAGTGCAGGCACGTCGCAAGCTTCGGCCGCCTGCAGCAGGCGATCCACCGCCTGTTGCGGCGTGTCGAACCCTAGCTGTTTTGCCGTCGGCGTGATCGACGCCCCGGGTTTGGCCGACGGCTCCGCCTGCACGGCTGGAATGGCCATGCCGGAAAGGAAGATCACAGAAGCCAAGATTCGGATTGCTGTCATGAGGTCTGATTTTGATTTCATGGGTTGTTCTTTTTTAAGGGTTACTTATCTTCCGCGTCCGCGTCCGCCGCCGCCGCCTCCTCCGCTGCGCCCGCCGCCGCCTCCGCTGCGCCCTCCTCCGCTGCTCATGCTACGAGATCCTCTGCTGCTGGCCGCACCTGCCGAGCTTCGGCTGCTCGCGCCGCCACCACCGAAGGCACTGCTGCTGCCGCCCGTAGAGGGACTGCGGCCACCAATACTATTCGAGCTGCCGCCTCTGGCTGGCATCGTGCTCGCCCCACCGCCGGGACGAGTAGCCGCGCCACCACCGGCTGGCAGCGTGGTGGCTCCACCACCGGGACGTGTTCCCACGCCACCACCGACTCCCGCACCGCCGCCTGGACGCGCTCCGGTGCCGCCGCCTGGACGCGCTCCGGTGCCGCCGCCAATTCCGGCCCCACCACCCGGACGTGTTCCAGTGCCACCACCGGGGCGATTTGCCGTGCCGCCACCCGCGCCACCGGGCCGCCCGGTTCCGCCATATTTAGCGGCGGTTTGGCGGTTGCCATAGGGAGCGTTGCCGCGATGCTGCGGATTGTGCCCCCAATTGTTGTTTGGGTTGAAGTTTTTGTTAGAACGATTGACGAACGTGTTGTTGTAATTGACGTTGACGTCGCCGTGGCCCCAGCCGCAACCGTAGCCCCAACCGCCGCCCCAGGCCGCACCCAGGATCAAGCCCGCCCCAAACGCCAGCCCAGTTCCCGGCACATACCCTGGGTAATAAAGCGGCGGGTAGGGATAGGCGGGAGGCCCATACACCACCACCGGGTCATACGAGGGAATATAAACGACGCTCGGACTGGCCGGTTCAATCACGATCACCTGGGTGCCCCCCTCGACTGTCTGGGTGGTCACCTTTTGTTGCTCGCTGGATGTCAAATTGCCGGTGCCCTGGGCCTTGGCCCGCAGGCGCTGGGCGGCGGCCATCACGTCGGCTTGCTGGGCGAGGAAGGCGTTGCCCAGATCCGATGTCCACTGGATGTTCGCCGCCAACTTCGTGACCACCTCCGGAAAGCCGGCCATCGCTTGGATGCTCGGATCCCACGGCTGCTTGGCCACCGCCTCCGCCAACGCCTTGTCCTTCAATCCCTTGTTCTTACCCAGCCACTGCTGGAGCTGGATGACCTCGAGCGGATAGGTCGACGCGACCAGCGTCTGGCTGAGGAGCGCATCGGGATAGAGCGCGATCGGTGCCACCAGCGAATCGAGTTGATCATCGGGAATCTTCGCCGCCTCCTCGGCCGGGGTGGTTGCCGTCATCCCCGGCGGTGGCACCTGCGCCGCACCTTTTCCGCATCCTAACAGAGCGACTCCTAAGATGGCAACCGCATGATAAACGGCTCGGCTGGAAAATCGGAATCGAGAGCTTGTTGGCTTCATGATGTGGGGGGATTTGGTTGAGGGTGAACTCGGAGACGCGAGTTCACCATTTCGTATACTCTTACCATGCGCGCTCGGATTACAAGCAAAATCCCCCGACCGCAAAATCCTCTCTTGCGCTGTTCTAGAGAACATGTGATACTCCATGCATGCCCCCTCCATCAGCCATTCCCGCGCTCGGATCGTCTGCGTTTCCTCCACTGACATCCGCACCGTCCAGGACCTCCTCGGCCACTCCAGCGTCGAAACCACCATGATCTACCTCCCTGTCATCCAACGCCCGGCGCTGGCGGCCCCAGCCCGCTTGACCTAAACCCGCCACATCCCGCCTAATCCCATTTCCCCCGCATGATTTGCTGGACGCGTCCTCCATGGCGGCCTAAATCCTACTCATGATGGACGTCGCAGAGAAGTGCCCTTACGGGTTGCATTTGCACCTTGTTCAACGACATGCTCGTATAACAAGGGTTCAACCCACTCGTCATTGAATAAAACTGTTCG
>Ga0194037_1002683_pt1 | contig 11522 bp, 8 predicted proteins | sample JunL306m_MetaG_FD_148653 | JGI IMG/M metagenome (GOLD analysis project Ga0194037, IMG submission 148653) | Anoxic zone freshwater microbial communities from boreal shield lake in IISD Experimental Lakes Area, Ontario, Canada - Jun2016-L304-6m | ecosystem: Environmental > Aquatic > Freshwater >...
ATTAAGCATTTGATGCAACTTGGTCAGATGGTCACCATCAATCAAGTGCTGGATCAAGAAACTGCCATGATTGTTGTGCAAGAGCTTGGTCACACCGCGATTGCAGCCAAACTTGATGATCCTGAAGCATTTTTGGATGAAGACGCGCCTCACACAGACGTTGTCTTGTTGCCTCGCGCGCCGGTGGTGACCGTGATGGGTCACGTCGATCACGGAAAGACTTCGTTGCTAGACTATATTCGTCGCGCAAAGGTAGCCTCTGGTGAAGCGGGTGGAATTACTCAGCACATTGGTGCTTACCACGTGCAAACCGAACGCGGTATGGTGACCTTCCTGGACACCCCGGGTCACGAGGCGTTTACGGCGATGCGTGCGCGCGGCGCCAAGGCGACCGATATTGTGATTTTAGTGGTTGCGGCCGATGACGGTGTGATGCCTCAAACAAAAGAGGCCATCCATCACGCTAAGGCTGCCGGTGTGTCACTGGTCGTTGCGGTCAATAAGATTGACAAACCAGAAGCGAACCCTGAGCGGGTCAAACAAGAACTGGTCGTTGAACAGGTTGTGCCCGAAGAGTACGGTGGCGATGTGCCGTTTATTTCGGTGTCTGCCAAAACCGGGCAGGGCATTGATGATTTGCTAGAAAATGTGCTGTTGCAAGCTGAAGTTCTTGAATTAACAGCTGCAGTAGATGCACCTGCTAAAGGCCTTGTGATTGAGGCTCGCTTAGATAAAGGTCGTGGCCCAGTTGCAACGATCCTTGTTCAAAGCGGTACGCTCAAACGCGGCGACGTTGTCTTGGCTGGCTCAAGTTATGGCCGCGTGCGTGCCATGCTCGATGAAAACGGCAAACCCATTCAATCGGCTGGCCCTTCGATGCCTGTTGAGATTCAAGGTCTTACTGAAGTGCCGGTCGCGGGTGACGAGCTCATGTCCTTAGCCGACGAGCGACGTGCGCGTGAAATTGCGTTGTTTCGTCAAGGTAAGTTTCGTGACGTCAAATTGGCACGTCAACAAGCGGCCAAGCTTGAGTCGATGTTTGAAAATGCCACTGAAGGTTCGCAGAACCTATCACTGATCGTGAAGACTGATGTGCAAGGTTCGCAAGAAGCGCTTGTTAACTCGTTGGTCAAACTGTCTACCGACGAAATCCGCGTGCAAGTTGTTCACGCAGCTGTTGGCGGTATCTCTGAAAGTGACGTTAACTTGGCAATTGCCTCGGGTGCAGTGATCATTGGCTTTAACGTGCGTGCTGATGCCAGTACGAAAAAGCTAGCCGAATCAAATGGCGTTGATCTGCGTTACTACAATATTATTTATGACGCGGTCGATGAAATTAAGCTTGCGATGTCTGGCATGCTTTCGCCTGAAAAACGCGAAGAGGTCATCGGACTGGTCGATATTCGTGAGGTCTATACGATTTCACGAATCGGAACCGTTGCTGGATGTATGGTGGTTGACGGCGTGGTTCGTCGTGATTCACAAGTACGTTTGCTGCGTAACAACGTTGTGCATTGGTCCGGCTGGCTTGATTCATTGCGTCGCTTTAAAGACGATGCCAAAGAGGTTAAGTCAGGTTTTGATTGTGGGATCACCTTGCGTGGTAACAACGACCTTCAGGTCGGTGACCAGCTCGAGATCTTTGAAATCAAAGAAGTGGCTCGCTCACTCTGACAGCCTGAATGACACGTCACAAGCAAAAAACTGCGCCGGGTCGTAATTTACGACTTGCTGACCAGATCCAAAAAGATCTGGCCATCATCATTCAGCGCGAAATCGATATGAGTCGTGCAGGGTTAATTACCCTGTCGGGCATTGAGTTGACCGCTGATTATGCACATGCAAAAGTGTATTTCACGGTGCTTGGTGCCGAGCCAGAAGTGGCGGCTAAACTACTGAACGAAAAAGCCGGTTGGTTTTATTCGCAGTTATACAAATTACTGCATATTCACACGGTTCCGAACTTGCGATTTTTTCATGACCCCCAGCTAAAACGCGGCATTGCGATGTCGGCGTTGATTGATCAGGCAAACTTGCCCGGTCAGTATGCGGGCGTTCCCGACGAGCCTGAAGACCGGCCGTAAGGCTATCGTCTCATTCTGGAATTCGATACGATGGCTAAACGACACGGGCGTGTGCTCGATGGAGTCTTGTTGCTAGATAAACCGGTGGGTTTGTCCAGCAACCATGCCTTGCAACGTGCAAAACGCGCCTTGGATGCTCAGAAGGCGGGTCATACAGGTACGCTCGATCCTTTTGCAACGGGTTTGTTAGTTTGTTGCATGGGTCGGGCAACCAAGATTTCGGGTGCGATGCTTAGCGCAGATAAAGGCTATCGGGCGACCATCGCATTCGGGCAAGAAACAGACTCAGGCGATTTGACTGGCGTGGTGGTCAATCAGGCTGAGCCCGGATTTACGGGTGTTACCCAAGAAGCGTTCAGCGCAGTGTTACAGACGTTTTTAGGTACACAGCTGCAAATCCCGCCCATGATTTCTGCGCTGAAGCGCGATGGTAAGCCGTTGTACGAATATGCGCGACAGGGGATCGTACTTGAGCGCGAACCCCGTGAAATTACAATTCGTCATATTGATCTGCTAGCATTCTCGCCGTTATCGGCTGAGATCCAGGTTCTGTGTACGAAAGGCACATATATTCGTACCCTTGCCCAAGATATTGGTCGGGCACTGGGTTGTTATGCGCATTTGTCTGCGCTTAGACGAACACAAGTTGGCCCGTTTTTACTCGAACAAGCAGTTGAACTTGAAGCTTTGCAAGCGATGACGAATCCCGAATCGCACTTGATTGCCCTGAGTGATTTACCTGCTGGACTTGTTCCGGCAGCCAAAACCGCAGTTTCGCCGAGCGTAGTGATGCCCGGTTCTATTCACGAATTACCGGCAGGCATTGAGCCTGTGCAGGCTCATTAAAGGATTTGTATGTCACGCGCATTGCGTAACGTTGCCATCATCGCCCACGTTGACCACGGCAAAACAACATTGGTTGACCAACTTCTGCGTCAATCGGGTACTTTTCGTTCAAACGAAAAAATGACCGAACGCGTCATGGATTCAAACGATCTTGAAAAAGAACGTGGCATTACGATTCTTTCAAAGAATTGTGCGGTCGAATACGACGGTACACATATCAATATTGTCGACACTCCCGGTCACGCTGACTTTGGTGGCGAGGTTGAACGCGTGCTGTCGATGGTTGATGGCGTGTTGCTGTTGGTTGACGCCGTTGAAGGCCCGATGCCCCAAACGCGTTTTGTGACCAAAAAAGCCTTGGCACTTGGTTTAAAGCCAATTGTCGTCGTCAACAAAGTTGATCGGCCTGGTGCGCGTATTGACTATGTTATCAACGCAACCTTTGAATTGTTCGATAAGTTAGGTGCAACCGAAGAACAGCTCGATTTTCCAGTGGTCTACGCTTCGGGTCTGAATGGCTTTTCTGGCTTAAGTCCAGATGTGCGCGAAGGTGATATGCGTCCATTGTTTGATGCCATCTTGCAGTACGTACCGATGCGTGATGATGATCCGACAGCACCGTTGCAGTTTCAAATTTCATCGATTGATTACAGCACTTACGTCGGAAAGATCGGTATCGGTCGGATTCGCCAGGGCAGTATCAAGGCCGGTATGGATGTTGTCTGTTTGAATGGCCCAGATGGGGTTCCGTTCAAGGGTCGTGTTAATCAAGTGTTGAAGTTCAAAGGTCTTGAGCGTGAAGTAGTTGATAGCGCAATTGCCGGTGACATCATCTTGATGAACGGTATTGAGGATATCTCGATTGGTACAACGCTTTGCTCGCCAGATAGCCCTGTTGGTTTGCCTCTGTTAAAAATTGACGAGCCCACCTTAACCATGAACTTCATGGTGAACACCAGCCCGTTGGCAGGTCGCGAAGGCAAGTTTGTGACAAGTCGGCAATTACGCGAGCGTCTTGAGCGCGAAATCAAGTCAAACATGGCATTGCGCTTTAAAGAAACCGATGATGACACGGTATTTGAAGTCTCTGGTCGGGGTGAGTTGCACCTCACGATTTTGATCGAAACTATGCGGCGCGAGGGCTATGAGATGGCCGTTTCGCGACCACGTGTTGTATTTCACGAAGAAAACGGCGTCAAGACTGAGCCCTACGAAAATCTGACGATTGATCTTGAAGACAACACACAAGGTGTTGTGATGGAAGAGCTTGGTCGTCGTAAGGCCGAACTGCTGGATATGGTCAGCGATGGTAAAGGCCGCACCCGTCTTGAGTATCGTGTGCCCGCACGCGGCCTGATTGGTTTTCAAGGCGAGTTCATGACCATGACGCGCGGCAATGGTTTGATGAGCCACACCTTTGATGCTTATGGTCCAGTAAAAGACGGCTTGCTTGGCGAGCGTCACAATGGTGTCTTGATTAGCCAGTACGATGGCGAGGCAGTGGCTTACTCTATCTGGAAACTTCAAGATCGCGGTCGCATGTTCGTGTCGCATAATGATCCGGTGTACGAGGGCATGGTCATCGGGATCCACAGCCGTGATAACGATTTGGTTGTGAACCCGATTCGAGGCAAACAACTGACCAACGTTCGCTCTTCAGGTACCGATGAGGCCGTGCGTTTGGTAACGCCCGTAGATTGCACGCTTGAGTACGCGGTCGAATTCATTAGCGATGACGAATTGGTTGAAGTGACGCCCAAGAGTGTTCGCATTCGTAAGCGCTACTTAACTGAGAATGAACGCAAGCGCATGTCTCGTTCAGACGCTTGAGTAGTGCTAGGTATTAAAAGCCCTTGTTAACGAGGGTGAGCCAAAAAATACGCTCGGTGTGAACTGAGCGTATTTTTTTGTCTTAAATCGGACGATCGGGCTGTAATTTTAAGATCTGAGGGTGTTCTTGGTAAAACTTCATTAGATGTGCGACTACCTGTTCGGGATTATCTTCAATGAAAAACATTTTTGTATCAAGGGCGTTAATCAGGGCATTGCCGGCTAAGTGCTCTTCGATCCAGCTCATCAGGCCGTTCCAAAAATCCTGACCAACCAGGATGACTGGGCAAGTGGGTATTTTGCCGGTTTGCATTAAGGTCAAGGCTTCGAAGAGTTCGTCTAGCGTGCCAAAGCCGCCAGGTAAGCAAACATAGGCGAGGCTATGCATGAAGAAGGTCGACTTGCGCGATACAAAGTGTTGAAAGGGCAGTTCTAGGCTTAGAAAGGGGTTGGCCCGGGCCTCATGCCTGAGCTTAATGTGCAAGCCAATACTGGTGCCGCCTGCCTCAAACGCACCTTTATTAGCAGCCTCCATGATGCCTGGCCCGCCTCCAGCAATGACTGCAAACCCTGCTTTTGCCAATAATTGGGCAATTTTTTCGGATTTTTGGTAGTGGGGCGAGTCAGTTTTGATGCGCGCGCTGCCAAATAGGCTGATTGCGGGTCCAATATTGGCTAGAGTCTCGGCGGCATGCAGCATCTCTGACATAATTTGGGTTGTTTGCCGTTGAATTGGCGAAATCTCTTCTTCTTTGTGGCTCATGAAAAAAACCCTATTGCTCGTCGATGGATCAAGTTATCTGTATCGTGCGTTTCATGCGATGCCCGATTTACGTAATGCGCAGGGCGAGCCTACTGGGGCAATCTACGGCGTCGTGAACATGATGCGTAGGATCTTACTGGATTACCCTGCGCAATACGCAGCCTGCGTATTTGACGCGCGAGGCAAAACCTTTCGTGATGATTTATACCCAGACTATAAATCACACCGGCCCTCTATGCCTGAAGAGCTTGCAAGCCAGATTGAGCCGATTCATGCGGCCATACGCGCCATGGGTTGGGCGGTGTTGAGTGTGCCTGGTGTTGAGGCCGATGATGTGATCGGTACCCTGGCACAACGCGCGCAAGAACAAGATATCCACACCGTGATTTCAACCGGTGATAAAGACTTGGCGCAGTTGGTGACAAGCCACATTACGCTGGTCAATACGATGTCAAATGAAGAGCTCAACCCCGAGGGGGTCGTGCGTAAGTTTGGTGTGCCACCGAACCGAATTGTTGATTATCTAATGCTGGTTGGCGATACCGTTGATAACGTGCCGGGAGTACAAAAGGTTGGGCCTAAAACCGCAGCCAAGTGGATTGATGAATTTGGCTCGATTGAAACACTCGTTGAACGTTCGGCCGAAATCAAAGGCGTTGCGGGCGAAAATTTACGCGCGGCGATCAGTCAATTTACTTTAACCCGCGAACTTCTAACAATCAAAACGGATTGTGCGCTCGAAGCAGAGTTGGCTGACATTGAGGCGTTAGCCCCGCGGCCACATGATAAAGAGACTTTGACCGGCTTATTCGAGCGCTACGGGTTCAAGTCATGGCTGCGTGAGTTAACCGGTGAGCCAACACGTGTGCCGACTGGGGATAAGCGTGTGGCAGCAGAAGTTGTGCGTCCGTCTGCGCCTGAGCAGATTGATTATCAGATGGTGACCGATTGGGCCACGCTAGACGCGTGGTTGGCACGTGTGTCGGCTGCGTCCTGCGTCGCGCTAGATACCGAAACAACCTCACTTGATTCGATGTTGGCGCGTTTGGTCGGCATTTCTTTATCTGTTGCGCCTGGTGTCGCTTGTTACATCCCGGTGGCGCACCGTGGCGCCGATGCGCACGATCAATTACCGCGTGCTGAAGTGTTGGCGCGGATGAAAAATTGGCTTGAAGATCCGCGTCCAACCAAGCTATTGCATCATGCAAAATACGATACCCATGTATTTGCGAACGAGGGGATTGATTTACGTGGGGTAGCAGATGACACCATGTTGCAGGCCTATGTGCTTGAGTCGCATCGTGGCGTTGGGCTTGAGGATCTTTGCCTGCGCTGCTTGGGGATTAAAGGAACCTCTTACGAGCAGTTGTGTGGCAAAGGGGCGCATCAAATTGGATTTGATGAAGTGGATCTTGAGCGAGCCACTCACTATGCCTGCGAGGATGCTGACTTCACCTTGCGCTTACACAATGTGTTGCGTGAGCAGGTGAGGGCGCAAGCGCCGCTTGAATATATTTATCAACTTGAAATTCTAGTCTCTCGCGTACTGTTTGAGATCGAACGTAACGGGGTCATGATTGACTCAGCTGAGCTGGGTCGGCAAAGTCATGTGCTTGGTCAAGAGTTGCTCACACTTGAACAGCGCGCTTATACAATTGCCGAGCAGCCGTTTAATTTGAACTCGCCTAAACAACTTGGCGAAATTTTATTTAACAAGATGAAATTGCCGGTTGTTCGAAAAACTCCGGGTGGTGCGCCCTCGACTGATGAAGATGTTTTGACAAAGCTCGCCGAAGATTATCCTTTGCCTCAGGTGTTGCTTGAATATCGTGGGCTCGCAAAACTGAAATCGACCTATACCGACAAATTGCCCAAGATGGTGAATGCTGCGACGGGGCGGGTGCATACCCACTACGCGCAGGCGGCTGTGATTACTGGGCGCTTGGCCTCCTCCGAGCCGAACCTGCAGAATATACCGGTGCGCTCAGAGGCAGGCCGTCGCGTACGAGAGGCATTTGTGGCGACAAACGGTGTGATCATCTCGGCCGATTATTCGCAGATCGAACTTCGTGTGATGGCGCATGTATCAAACGACGCCAATCTGCAGCGTGCGTTCGCGGCGGGTGAAGATATTCACAAGGCAACTGCTTCTGAGGTGTTTGGCGTTGGGCTGCAAGACGTTTCTTCAGACCAGCGTCGTGCAGCGAAGGCGATTAATTTCGGTTTGATTTATGGCATGGGTGCTTTCGGCCTAGCCAGTAATTTAGGGATCACGCGCGATGCTGCGCAATCTTATATTGATCGTTACTTCGCTCGGTACCCGGGCGTTGCGCAGTATATGGCTGAGACCCGTACCTTGGCCCATGCGCAAGGATATGTTGAAACCGTCTTTGGTCGGCGTTTATGGTTGTCGGACATTAATGCGGCAGGGGCACGACGAGCCGGCGCTGAACGCGCCGCGATTAATGCGCCGATGCAAGGGACGGCAGCTGATCTGATTAAACTCGCGATGGTGGCTGTGCAGAATTGGTTAGCGCACGAAAAGCTACAAACAAAAATGGTGATGCAGGTGCATGACGAATTGGTCTTGGATGTGCCCATGCCTGAGATTGAGCAAATCAAAGAGAATCTGCCTGGCTTAATGTGCGAGGTGGCAAGCTTGCGTGTGCCGCTGGTGGCCGAAGTGGGCGTGGGCCCGAACTGGGAGCAGGCGCACTAGATTTGAATAAAGATAAAAACATAGCCCCGCTGAGGGGCTATGTTTTTTATTGCGCGTGGTTAGATGAATTAACTGACGCGCAGGTTTTGCAAGGCATTAATGCGCGCATTGATTGGAGGATGTGTCGCAAACATGGCGCTAATACTACCGCCGCCGCTGATCCCCGATGCGGCAATGCTTTTAGGTAGCTCGCCAGGCGTCAGGCCGCCAAGTCGCGCTAGCGCGCGAATCATAGGTTCGCGTGAACTCAGCAAAGACGCAGAGCCAGCATCTGCACGAAATTCGCGCTGACGTGAAAACCATGCCACGATCAGGCTCGCTGCGATCCCAAAAGCGATCTCGCAAACGATGACCGTGGCGTAGTAGCCCAGGCCTGTTCCCTTGTCATTTTTTAAAATAACCCGGTCGACGAAGTAACCAACGACGCGCGCCAAAAAGACAACAAAGGTGTTGACCACGCCTTGAATTAAGGTCAACGTGATCATGTCGCCGTTTGCGATGTGTGCGACTTCGTGGGCCAGTACGGCCGATACCTCTTCTTCGGTCATGCTGTCGAGCAGGCCCGTTGAAACGGCGACGAGTGATTCGTTGCGAAAGGCGCCCGTTGCGAAGGCATTCGGTTCGCCTTCATAAATGGCAACCTCAGGGCGACCAATGCCTGCGCGATCGGCCAGTTGATGTACGGTATCCACAAGCCATTGTTCTTTAGCGCCGCTAGGCGCTTGTGGATTAATCACGCGTGCACCTGTGCTCCATTTAGCCATTGGTTTGCTGATGAGCAATGAAAAGATGGCCCCAGTGAAGCCAACAACAGCCGAAAACACGAGCAACATCTGAAGGTTGAGCCCTTGCTCAGTCATGAAACGATTGACACCCAAAATACTCAAGGTGGCGCTGAGCACCAGCATGACCGCAAGATTAGTTAGCAAAAAAAGAATAATTCGTTTCATAGTCTTTTTAAAGGTATAAAAAGTGAGTTAAAGGATTTTAAGTCGGTCAAAAAAGGCGGCGTGTAACAAAATAGACGCATTGCCTAAGTCGTTGGACAGGCCTTAGGCCTAAAAGTTCTCGGTTTCGTCCATGGCCTTGCGATACCACTCGTGAAAGTGTTGCATGCCGTCTTCCATGGGTGACTGGTAAGGACCTGTTTCGAAAGCGCCCCGGGCTAAGAGTGCGGCCCGACCGGCATCCATGCGCTCGGCGATTTCGTCATCTTCAACGGCGGTTTCCATATAGGCCTCGCGTTGTGCCTCGACAAATTCACGCTCAAACAATGCGATTTCTTCAGGGTAATAAAACTCAACGATATTGACGGTTTCAGTCGGTGATTTTGGGTAAAGAGTCGACAGGACCGCCACGTGTGGGTACAGCTCGATCATGTGTGTTGGAAAATAGGTGACCCAAACCGCGCCAAAATCGGGAGCCTGACCTTGGCGAAACGCCAAGAGCTTGTCATGCCAAACCTTATAAGCGGGTGAACCTGGCTGAGACAGTGCGCGGTGAACGCCCACGCGCTGCATGCTGTAGTGCTCTGTGAACTCCCAGGAAAGGTCATCGCAGGTCACGAAGTGACCTAAGCCGGGATGAAACGGTGCGACGTGGTAATCCTCTAGGTAGACCTCAATAAAGGTTTTCCAGTTGTAATGGCAGGGATGTACTTCAACGTGATCCAGCACGTAGTCTGAAAAATCAAACTCTGGACGCTTGAACAGGCGTCCGATATCGGCTGAGGGGTCGCGCGGCCCCTCAAATAACAAGCCATGACAGTCTTTAAGTGGAAAGCGCTCAAGATTTAAGCAGGGCATGCTGTCGAAATGGGGCGCGCCCAACAATTGCCCTTGTTTGTCGTAGGTCCAGCGATGTAGGGGGCATACGATATTGCCTCCGGTACCCATAAGATTGCCATGGGTATTGCTATGGCCAGTGACATTGCCGGTTTCGCCACCAAGCATCAGGGCTTGGCGATGACGGCAGACGTTAGAAAGCAGTTCGACGCCATTTTGGCCACGAACTAGGACCCGCCCATTGTTTTCTTGAGAAAGGCTGCGCCAGTCTCCGGGTTGCGGGACGCCCTTTTGGTGCCCAACATAACGCGAAAACTGCTCAAAAATACGCTTTTGCTCGCACTCAAAGCGGGCCTGGTCAAAATATGTATCGACGGCAAGCTGGGTACGAGCGGGCGCCAAATGCGCCATCCGACCTATGTCGGTCATGATTCCCTCCGCACCGATAAAAAAGCCAGGACGGAACGGACCGTTCTGGCGCGAAGAAAAATCGGTTTGGCCGATTAACCTTAAAGTAGCATTGTACCTCAAGGTCTTCACCCCAGATCATCTCGTACAATTGGGGTTTATATCTATTTAACCTAGGCGGGCAGTCCGTCTCTGGAGTATCGCTTGACGAAGGCTAACAAAACACCAGCGAGTCTGGCCGCGACCTCAGCTGAGGCTGACGCGACCTTACCGCAAGATTTTGAGACAGCACTTGCTGAGCTTGAAGAATTAGTTGCAACGATGGAATCAGGCTCGCTTGCGCTTGAACAGTCTTTGGCAGCCTATGCGCGTGGGGCCGCTTTGACGCGATTTTGTCAGCAAAAGCTTTCGCAGGCCGAACAACAAGTCAAAGTGCTTGAGGCCGGTATGCTTCGGCCCTTCGAAGGCCAGGACCCTGCTTGACCATGAATGCCACTGCTGTCGAGTTTTCGCATTGGCTATCTGGGCGCGCGCAGCATGTCGAGCGAGTCTTGGCTCGAGTCCTGCCCCAAGAGGATCTGGTTCCGACCCGTTTGCATCAAGCAATGCGCTACTCAGTGTTAGGCGGCGGCAAGCGGGTGCGTGCCGCGCTCGTGTTTGCGGCCGCTCAAGCCTGCGCAGGTGCTTCGTCAGCCCAGCAGCAGGCGCAGTCCGCATTGGCGCAAGACTATGCTGCGGCGGCCGTTGAGCTTGTGCATGCTTATTCGCTCGTACACGACGATTTGCCGTGTATGGATGATGATGTTTTGCGACGGGGACGACCCACTGTACATGTGCAGTACGACGAGGCGACGGCATTGTTGGCCGGGGATGCCTTGCAACCACTGGCGTTTGACCTGTTAGCGCAAATGCCCATCGCACCAGAGTTGATCGTGCAGGCCACGCGTGACCTGGCCCGGGCAGCGGGTAGCTTAGGCATGGCTGGCGGACAAGCGATTGACTTAGACAGTGTCGGTAAAACCTTAACCCAACCGGCCTTGCAGCAGATGCATGTTTTAAAAACCGGGGCGCTGCTCGGCGCGAGTGTT
>Ga0194037_1002687_pt1 | contig 11515 bp, 11 predicted proteins | sample JunL306m_MetaG_FD_148653 | JGI IMG/M metagenome (GOLD analysis project Ga0194037, IMG submission 148653) | Anoxic zone freshwater microbial communities from boreal shield lake in IISD Experimental Lakes Area, Ontario, Canada - Jun2016-L304-6m | ecosystem: Environmental > Aquatic > Freshwater >...
ATGTTGAGGTCCAGGCCAAAGTAATCGCGCCGGGTTTTGACGGCCATCACCACTTCTTCCAGGCTGCAGTTGCCCGCACGCTCGCCCAGGCCGTTGATGGTGCATTCCACCTGGCGGGCGCCGCCAATCTTCACGCCGGCCAGCGAATTGGCCACGGCCATGCCCAGGTCGTTGTGGCAATGCACCGACCAAATCGCCTTGTCCGAGTTGGGAATGCGCTCGCGCAGCGATTTGATGAAGTTGCCGTACAGCTCAGGCACAGCGTAGCCCACGGTGTCGGGCACGTTGATGGTGGTGGCACCTTCGGCGATCACGGCTTCCAGCACGCGGCACAAATAGTCCGGGTCGCTGCGATAGCCGTCTTCGGGGCTGAATTCAACGTCGTCCACCAAATTGCGGGCGAATCGCACCGACTGCTTGGCCTGCTCAAACACCTCGTCGGGCGTCATGCGCAGCTTCTTTTCCATGTGCAGGGGCGACGTGGCGATAAAGGTGTGTATGCGGGCGCGCTGCGCGCCTTTAAGTGCCTCCGCGGCGCGGGCAATATCGCGGTCATTGGCGCGGGCCAGCGAGCAGACGATGGAGTCCTTGATGGTGTTGGCCACCATCTGCACCGCTTCAAAGTCGCCATTGGAGCTGGCTGCAAAGCCAGCCTCGATCACGTCCACCTTGAGGCGCTCGAGCTGGCGCGCGATGCGCACTTTTTCGTCACGGGTCATCGATGCGCCAGGCGACTGTTCGCCGTCACGCAAGGTGGTGTCAAAAATGATGAGTTTGTCGGACATCGGTGCTTCTCCAAATTGCGGTTCAAACCCGGCCCCATGCGGGGCCCAGGGCGTTTAACGGTGCATGCCGCGTTCGTCGGGCTCATCCGTCGAGGTGCTGATCACGCTCGTGTGGATGCCCTTGAACTTGCGTATGGCGTAGACAATGTAGCCGCTCACGCCGTAGGCCACAAAAACGCCAAACATAACGGTCGGCGGGTCAATGTTGATCACGGCGATTCCCAAGGCGATCATCACGATCACGGCAAAGGGCACGCTTTGCTTCATGCTCACGTCCTTGAAGCTGTAAAACGGCACGTTGGTGACCATGGTCAGGCCCGCATACAGCACCCAGGCAAACACAAACCACGACACGCTGGCCGGGGCAATACCGCGGTCGGTGCACCACCACATAAAACCAGCCACCAGGGCGGCGGCGGCGGGCGAAGGCAGGCCCTGAAAGTAGCGCTTGTCCACCACGTGGGTGTTGACGTTAAAGCGTGCCAGCCGCAGCGCGGCGCAAGAGCAATACACAAACGCGGCAAACCAGCCCCATTTGCCCAAGCCCTTAAGCGCCCACACATAAGAAATCAGCGCCGGCGCCGCGCCAAAAGACACCATGTCCGAGAGCGAATCCATTTGCTCGCCAAAGGCGCTCTGGGTGTTGGTCATGCGCGCCACCCGGCCGTCCAGGCTGTCGAGCACCATGGCGCAGAACACGCCGATGGCGGACTGCACAAACTGGCCTTCCATCGCCATCACAATCGCATAAAAGCCGCCAAACAAGGCCGCCAACGTAAACAGGTTGGGCAGCACGTAAATGCCTTTGCGCGGCTTGCGCACCAAGACCGCGTCATCGGCATCGGCCGCCGTATCTAATCCATCGTCCATATCAATCCTCCTGCCTCAATGCGCCAGTGTACGCCGCGCACCGGGCCGCTGGCCTCCAGAAATGTCAAAGGCCACCGAAGTGGCCTTTGACAGCTAGGCTTGCGCCTGCTTAGTTGCGGGTTTGGTCAACCAGCTTGTTTTTCTTGATCCAAGGCATCATGGCGCGCAGGGTTTCACCCACTTGCTCGATTTGGTGCTCGGAAGTCAAACGGCGGCGGCTCAGCAGCGTAGGCGCGCCGGCCTTGTTTTCCAGGATGAAGCTCTTGGCGTATTCGCCGGTCTGAATGTCCTTCAGGCACTGGCGCATAGCGTCTTTGGTGGCGGCAGTCACGATGCGCGGACCGGTGACGTATTCGCCGTATTCCGCGTTGTTGGAGATCGAGTAGTTCATGTTGGCGATGCCGCCTTCATAAATCATGTCCACAATCAATTTCAGCTCGTGCAGGCACTCAAAGTACGCCATTTCAGGGGCGTAACCGGCTTCCACCAAGGTCTCGAAACCAGCCTTGATCAGCTCGACGGTACCGCCGCACAGCACGGCTTGTTCGCCGAACAGGTCGGTCTCGGTCTCTTCACGGAAGTTGGTCTCAATAATGCCGGCCTTGCCGCCACCGTTGGCCATGGCGTAGCTCAGGGCCAGGTCGCGGGTGCGGCCGGATTTGTCCTGGTGCACTGCGATCAGGTGGGGCACGCCGCCGCCTTGGGCGTAGGTGCCGCGCACGGTGTGGCCGGGCGCTTTGGGCGCAACCATCCACACGTCCAGATCGGCGCGGGGGTTGACCAGGCCGTAATGCACGTTAAAGCCGTGGGCAAACACCAAAGAGGCGCCTTGCTTGATATTGGGTTCCACGTCGTTGGTGTAAACCGTGCCGATTTGCTCATCAGGCAACAAGATCATGACCACGTCGGCGGCGCGCACGGCGTCTGCCACTTCAGCCACTTGCAGGCCGGCTTTTTCAACTTTGGGCCACGAAGCGCCGCCCTTGCGCAGGCCGACCACGACCTTGACGCCGCTGTCGTTCAGGTTTTGCGCGTGGGCATGGCCCTGGCTGCCGTAACCGATGATGGCCACTGTTTTGCCCTTGATCAGGCTGAGGTCGCAATCTTTGTCGTAATAAACTTTCATTTTCTTCTCCGAATAAATTAGGGCCTGGGGCGCCTGGTTGCAAAACACTTGCTCTTTTCAGGGCGAAGCACGCGTGCTTCGCCATCACTGTCCGAACGCGCTGAGCATGCCAAAAGCACGCGCCCGGAAAACTCCTCTGTAACTGGCCTAGACGCGCAAAATGCGCTCGCCGCGTCCAATACCGCTGGAGCCGGTGCGCACCGTCTCCAGAATCGCGCCCGGCTCAATGGCTTGCAAAAACGCGTCGTTTTTGGACTGGTCGCCGGTCAGTTCGATGGTGTAGCTCTTGTCGGTCACGTCAATGATGCGGCCCCGAAAGATATCGGCCATGCGCTTCATTTCTTCGCGCTCCTTGCCCACGGCACGCACCTTGACCATCATCAGCTCGCGCTCGATATAGGCGCCTTCGGTCAGGTCAACCACTTTGACCACTTCAATCAGGCGGTTCAGGTGCTTGGTTATTTGTTCAATCACGTCGTCCGAACCGGTGGTCTGGATGGTCATGCGCGACAGGCTGGCGTCTTCGGTGGGCGCCACGGTGAGCGACTCGATGTTGTAGCCACGGGCGGAAAACAGGCCCACCACCCGCGACAAGGCGCCGGGTTCGTTTTCCAGCAAAACTGCAATGATGTGTTTCATAAGCGTAGATTCCTCTTTTCGCTGCCCTCCCCCTGGCGCGGTAACGTCAGGGCTTGGCAGGCAATAGATTCGTCAAATAGGGGTTGATGTAATTGGCTCGGCGAATGGCGCGGGACTCAAAGGTCTTCCGCGCCCAGCAGCATTTCGGTAATGCCCTTGCCGGCTTGCACCATGGGGAACACGTTTTCGGTGGGGTCGGTGCGGAAATCCATGAACACCGTGCGGTCCTTCAGGCGACGCGCCTCGCGCAGCGCGGGCTCCACGTCCTCGGGGCGCTCGATGAGCATGCCCACGTGGCCGTAGGCCTCGGCCAACTTCACGAAATTGGGCAAGGCGTCCATGTAGCTGTGGCTGTAGCGGCCTTCGTAATCAATCTCTTGCCACTGCCGCACCATGCCAAGGTAGCGGTTGTTCAGCGCACAAATCTTGATGGGCGTGTTGTATTGCAGGCAGGTCGAGAGCTCCTGGATGCACATCTGCACCGAGCCTTCGCCCGTGATGCAAAACACTTCGCTGTCAGGCTTGGCCAGCTTGATGCCCATGGCGTAGGGAATGCCCACGCCCATGGTGCCCAGGCCACCGGAGTTGATCCAGCGGCGTGGCTCGTCAAACTTGTAGTACTGCGCGGCCCACATCTGGTGCTGGCCCACGTCGGACGTGATGTAGGTGTCCGCATCCTTGGTCATGTTCCACAGGGTTTCGACCACGTACTGCGGCTTGATCACGTCGCCCTTGCCCAGGCTGTATTTCATGCAGTCGCGCTTGCGCCAGCCTTCAATCGTGTCCCACCAGGCGCCCAGGGCGTCGCTGTCAGGCTTGGTGCTGCTTTCCCTGATCATCGCGATCAGCTCGACCAGCACTTCTTTGACGTCGCCCACGATCGGAATATCAACCCTCACGCGCTTGGAAATGCTCGACGGGTCAATGTCGATGTGGATGATCTTGCGTTCGTTTTGCGCGAAATGCTTGGGGTTGCCGATCACGCGGTCGTCAAAGCGGGCACCCACGGCCAGCAACACGTCGCAGTGTTGCATGGCGTTGTTGGCTTCTACCGTGCCGTGCATGCCCAGCATGCCCAGGAACTTGCGGTCGCTCGCAGGATAGGCGCCCAGGCCCATCAAGGTGTTGGTGCAGGGGTAACCCAGCATGTCCACCAAGGTGCGCAATTCAGCCGATGCGTTGCTCAACAGCACGCCGCCGCCGGTGTAAATATAGGGGCGCTTGGCCGCCAGCAGCAATTGCAGCGCCTTGCGGATCTGGCCGCCGTGGCCCTTGCGCACCGGGTTGTAAGAGCGCATTTCCACGCTGGTGGGGTAGCCGGTGTAAGGCACTTTCTTGAAGGACACGTCCTTCGGAATGTCCACCACCACGGGGCCGGGGCGACCGCTGCGGGCAATGTGGAAGGCCTTTTTCATCGTCTCGGCCAGGTCGCGCGCGTCCTTGACCAAAAAGTTGTGTTTCACGATGGGGCGGGTAATGCCCACGGTATCGCACTCTTGGAAAGCGTCCAGGCCAATAGCGTGGGTCGGCACTTGCCCGGTGATGATCACCATGGGGATGCTGTCCATATAAGCGGTGGCAATGCCGGTTACGGCATTGGTCACGCCAGGGCCGGAGGTGACGAGCGCCACGCCCACGTCGCCCGTGGCACGCGCGTAGCCGTCAGCGGCGTGTACGGCGGCCTGTTCGTGGCGCACCAGCACGTGCTGGATGGTGTCTTGTTTGAAAAACGCGTCGTAAATGTGCAAAACCGCACCGCCGGGGTAACCCCAGATGTACTTGACGTTCTCGGCCTGCAAGGCCTTGACCAAAATCTCTGCTCCGCGGAGCTCGGGGGTTGCGGCTGCGTCGGCAGCGGCGGCTGAAGCCAGTTCGGCTTTTGATAATTCCATGGTAAACCTTTGTGAATTTCTCTAACGAAAGACCTTGGGTGCCCCTAAGCAAACACTTGTGGCGTAGCTTCGGGACTTGAGATCAAGGCCATGGACGCATTGAATGCTGCGCCGGACCGGGACCCGTTTGCGTTTGAGTTGCAAGGCGGATTATCGCATTCCCAGCGAGCGTGCGGGCCGCCACGAGCCGCCGGTGCAATAATGAAGCTTCACAAAACCGCCTGAAAACCGCAATAAATGGTGAATTTCCCGTCTTTTAGCCCCCCGGTGACCGCGCTTGGCTTCTGAGAAAGAGCTTGACGCGTTTTTGCGGGGCGTCGAGAAACGGGCGTTCAAGCGCTCGATGTACCACGTGCGCAACCAGGAATCGGCCCTGGACATCGTGCAAGACAGCATGATGAAGCTGGCCCAGCACTACGGCCACAAGCCGGTCGAAGAGCTGCCCATGCTGTTTCAGCGCATTCTGACCAACAGCACCTTGGACTGGTTTCGGCGTCAAAAGACCCAAAACGCGCTGTTTACCCATCTAGGCGACTTTGAGTCGTCGGAGGATGGGTCGGAATTCGATCTGCTGGAAACTTTGCTGCAAAACAATGAGACAGATCACGCGGACAACCCCCAAGGCCAGGCCGAACGGGCACAAACTTTGCGTTCTATTGAAGAAGAGATCCAAGATTTGCCAGCGCGTCAACGGGAAGCCTTCCTCATGCGTTACTGGGAAGATATGGACGTTGCAGAAACCGCCAGTGCCATGGGGTGTTCGCAAGGGAGCGTAAAAACGCACTGTTCCCGGGCGGTAGCCGCCTTGTCAAAAGCACTGAGAGCCAGAGGAATATTTTTATGAACAGCCAGACCACCAGCTTCGCACCGGCCTATCCCTTGATGGACCAATTCGGTGCGCGCATCGCAAACCAGCTTGACGCCGCCGCGCAGCAGCTCCCGCATGACGTGTCGGAGCGCCTGCGCGCGGCGCGTACGCAGGCACTGGCAAACCGCCGTGTTTCTGAAACAGCGGCTGCCCCGGCAGTTTTTGTCCAAGGCGGCTCGGCCGTATTGGGCGGTGGATTTGGGTTTTGGGGCCGCGCTGCAAGCTGGCTGCCTTTGGTGGCGCTCACCGTGGGCCTGCTGGGAATCGGCAGCTTGCAAGAGCAGATGCGTACCACCGAAATTGCTGAGGTCGATGCCGAATTGCTCACCAGCGACCTGCCCACCACCGCCTATACCGATCCAGGTTTTGCGCAATACCTCAAGCACGGAGCCCAGGACTGATGGGGAAAATTGGTTTGAAGAACGGCGCGCGGCCTATGGCGGAGAAGAGTTCCGTTCGGGCAGTACGCGCACTTTTTTTGGGCCTGTCCTTGAGCTGGGCCGTTTCGCCCTGGGCCTTGGCGCAATCTGAGGTACAGCCGGCGGCACCGGCCAACGCCCCCGCACCGACCGCCGCTGCCTTGCCCGCAGGCACGGAAGCTGGACCCGCTTGGACTGGCCTGAGCGCCGCCCAGAAAACCGCTTTGGCCCCCTTGGCTGCTGCTTGGCCCAACTTGTCCGAGGGCCACAAAAAGAAGTGGATCGCCTTGGTTCAGAAATTCCCGGAAATGGCGGAGGCAGATCGCGCCCGCCTGCACGAGCGCATGGTGGATTGGGCAGCGCTGAGCCCCAAAGACCGCGAGCTTGCGCGCCTGAATTTTGCGCAAACCAAAAAACTGAGTTCGGATGAACGGGTTGCCAATTGGGAGGCATACCAAGCATTGCCCGAGAGCAAAAAGCAGCAGTTGCTGGAAGCGGCCCCCAAGAAGCCCGTGGGCGTGGCTGTGACCATCAAACCGGTACCTGCCAACAAGCTGGCAGAAGTGCCCGTCACCCGCAAGACGCCTGAACCCCTGCGCGCAGCAGTCAGCCAGCGCAATATGATCGACCGGTACACCTTGCTGCCACAAAATCCCAGCACCAAGGACAGCGTCGTAGCACCCGACCCGTCAACCCAATAGGCGGTTGCTTACCGCCGGTGGCCGGCAGACGCCCCACCGTCATTGCGCTTAGCCCCCCGTTTTTGCAGCCACAATCGGCGTTTGCCCGCTTCGTATGCATCCCCGCCATGAACCCCACTGAATTTTCTACCCCCACACTCAAGCGGCGCATGGCCTGCTGGATTTATGAAAGCCTGTTGCTGTTTGGCGTGGTCTTTATTGCCGGCTACCTGTTTGGCACCCTGAGCCAAACCCGCAACGCCATGGACAACCGCCATGGCTTGCAGGCGTTTCTGTTTCTGGTGTTCGGGATTTACTTTGTGTGGTTTTGGTCCAAGGGGCAAACCCTGGCCATGAAGACCTGGCACATCCGCGTGGTGGGCTTGGACGGCCAGGCCATTACCCAGCAGCGCGCGCTGGGCCGTTATGTGCTGTCTTGGGTGTGGATCTTGCCGCCGCTGGCGGTGATCTGGCCGCTGGGTCTGACAGGCGGAGAGACCAGCGTGCTGTTTTTGGGCTGGGTAGCGGTGTGGGCGGTGCTGAGCCGCTTTCAGCGCGACGGCCAGTTTTGGCACGACGTCTGGGCGGGCACCCGGCTGGTGAATTCTGAGCCTATGAGCCGCTAACAAAGCGGCGCCAGGGCCGGCACACGCATTCAGGCCTTGCGCCTGAAGGCTTAAACCGCCGATTCGTCCTGCTCGCCAGTGCGGATGCGCACCACGCGCTCCACGCTGGTCACAAAAATCTTGCCGTCGCCAATCTTGCCGGTGTAGGCGGCCTTGATGATGGCGTCCACGCAGCGGTCCAGGTCTTCGGTTTTGACGACCACTTCGACCTTCACTTTGGGCAAAAAGTCCACCACGTATTCGGCGCCGCGGTACAACTCGGTATGGCCTTTTTGGCGGCCAAAGCCCTTGACTTCAGTGACGGTCAGGCCGGTGGCGCCGCATTCGGCCAGGGCTTCGCGCACTTCTTCGAGCTTGAACGGTTTGATGATGGCGGTGATTTGTTTCATAACGAAGTCCAGGACAGGAAATGGGCGCCTCAGGCGCGAAAACGGTTGGTAATAGGATAACGCCAATCCTTGCCGAAGCTGCGGTGGCTTACGCGAATGCCGATGGGTGACTGGCGGCGCTTGTATTCGTTGATCTGAATCAGGCGCGTGACCTTTTCCACATCCGCCTGCGCAAATCCGGCTGCCACCAAGTCGTCGATGCTGGCGTCGTTTTCCATGTAGCGCTCGATGATGGCGTCCAGCACCTCATAGGCAGGCAGGCTGTCTTGGTCGGTCTGGTCGGGGCGCAGCTCGGCGCTGGGCGGGCGAGTGATGATGCGCTCAGGGATCGGCTGGTCGCAGGTGCCGTAAGGGTTGTTCGCGTTGCGCCAGCGCGCCATGTCAAACACGCGGGTCTTGAGCAGGTCTTTGATCACTGCAAAGCCGCCAGCCATGTCGCCATAGAGCGTGCAGTAGCCGGTGGCCATTTCGGACTTGTTGCCGGTGGTCAGCACGATGCTGCCAAATTTGTTGCTCAGCGCCATGAGCAGCGTGCCGCGAATGCGGGCCTGGATGTTTTCTTCCGTGGTGTCTTCGGCGCGGCCCGCAAAGTCTGCGGCCAGCGAGGCCTTGAAGGCGGCAAATTCGGGCTCAATCGAGATTTCGTCGTAGCGCACGCCCATGCGCTGCGCCATCTCGCGGGCGTCTAGCCAGCTGATGTCGGCGGTATAGGGCGAAGGCATCATCACCGTGCGCACCTTGTCGGCGCCCAGCGCGTCCACCGCAATGGCCAGCACCAGCGCCGAATCAATACCGCCCGACAAGCCCAGCAGCGCGCCGGGAAAGCGGTTTTTACCCAGGTAGTCGCGTACGCCCATCACCAACGCGTCCCACAAGTCGGCTTCGGCAGAGCGCCGGGGCTCCACCGGGGCGCTCCAATGGGCGTAGGCGCCCTGCCCGTCCAGCACGGCTTCAAACAGCGACTCTTTGAAACTCGGCGCACGTCCGGCCACAGCGCCATCGGCGTCCAGCGCGAACGATTGGCCTTCAAACACCAGCTCGTCCTGGCCGCCTACCAAGTGGGCGTAAATCAGTGGCAAGCCCGTGGCGCAGGCGCGCTCGGCCATCACGGCCTCGCGCAGATAGCCCTTGCCCAGATGAAAGGGCGAAGCGTTGATCACCGCCAGCACCTGCGCGCCAGCGGCCTGGGCCAACTGTGCGGGTTCGTCAAACCAGGCGTCTTCGCAGATCAGCAAACCCACGCGCACCCGCGCGCCCGCCTCGCCTGCCTCAAACACGCACACGCCCTTGCCCGGCGCAAAGTAGCGGCGCTCATCAAACACCTGGTAATTGGGCAACTCGCGCTTGGCGTAGGTGGCCAGCACCTCGCCTTCGCGCAGCACGCTGGCGCAGTTAAATCGCTCTTGCACCATCGACAAGGGGGTGCGGCGCTCGGCGTGTTGCGGGTGGCCGACGACCACAGTCATGTCTTTTAACCCGGCGAGCTGCTCGGTGAGGGCTTTCAGGGCATCATCACAGGCGCGCATGAAGGCCGGGCGTAAGTACAGGTCTTCGGCCGCGTAGCCACACAAGGACAATTCGGGTGTGAGCAACAAACGCGCGCCCTGGGCGTGGGCCTGTTGGGCCGCCAAAACGATTTTTTGGACGTTGCCCGCAAAGTCTCCGACCGTGAAGTTGAGTTGCGCGACGCAAATTTTGAGAGTCATGAACCAGAAACCATGGGTAAAAATATAAATCCAACTGCTGCAATTGATTATGTCACCCGGGTTCTGCCCTCCATGGCAGACATGGCGGCCGATGCGTGGGACAGTTTGCTGCTGCGCCACCCGGACGCCAGCCCCTTTATGCAGCACGCCTATTTGCACGCCATGGAAGCCAGCGGCAGCGCCAGCCCGGCCACCGGCTGGCTGCCGCACATCATTACGCTAGAGCGCGCGGGCCAGCTGGTGGCGGCTTGCGCGCTGTATGTCAAAGACCATTCCTACGGCGAATACGTGTTTGACTGGGCCTGGGCCAACGCCTACCAGCAGCACGGCCTGCCCTACTACCCAAAAGCAGTGGTGGCCGTGCCGTTTACGCCAGTGCCCGGCGCCCGCTTGCTGGCAGTGGACGCCGCTGCCCGCGCAGCGCTGGTGCATGCGCTGGTGGAATGGTGCGAAGCGCAGCGGCTGTCGTCCTTGCACCTGTTGTTTGCCTCAGACGCCGACCTGCAGGCCTGCGAGTCGGCGGGGCTGATGCTGCGCCACACGGTGCAGTTTCATTGGAACAACAGCGCGCCGGGCTATGCCGACTTTGACGAATTTTTGTCGCACTTGGCGCAAGACAAACGCAAAAAAATCCGCCAAGAGCGGCGCAAGGTGGCAGACGCTGGCGTGCAGTTTCGCTGGGCGCAGGGCGCGGACATCGCGCCTGCAGACTGGGAATTTTTTTACCGCTGCTACGAGCGCACCTACCTGGAACACGGCAACGCGCCGTACTTGAGCCGCGACTTCTTTGCCCGCATGCAAAGCGGCATGGCCGGCAACTGGCTGCTGTTTGTGGCCGAGCGCGAGGGCCAGCCCATGGCCAGCAGCCTGATTGCGCTGAGCAGCGATGCGCCTGACGCCGGTGGCGCGGCCCAGCCCAAAGTGGCCTATGGCCGCTATTGGGGCGCGCTAGAACGCGTGGACTGCCTGCATTTCGAGGCCTGCTACTACCAGCCGCTGGCCTGGTGCATTGCGCACGGCTACCAGCGCTTTGAGGGCGGCGCTCAGGGCGAACACAAGATGGCGCGCGCCCTGCTGCCGATCAAAACCAGCAGCGCGCACTGGCTGGCGCACCCCAGCTTTGCAGACGCAGTGGCCCGCTTTTTGGAGCGCGAGGGCGAAGGCATTGAAAACTACCTGGGCGACTTGCACCAGCGCTCGCCCTTGCGGGCAGAAAAATCGGGCGATTGATGCATTAGCACCAATGAAAACGCCCCGGTCGGTGTAACACCGAAACCGGGGCGCGGGCGCAAGGCGCGAGGTGTTTAGCCTGCGGCTTGCTCTTTTTCGTAATTGGCAATGCCTTCCAAAATTTCTTGGCGGGCAGCCTCTGGGCCTTCCCAGCCCAAGACCTTGACCCACTTGCCTTCTTCCAGGTCTTTGTAGTGCTCAAAGAAGTGGGAGATGGTTTTCAGGCGCAGGGGGTTCAGGTCTTCGGGTTTTTGCCACTGGGTGTACAGCGACAAGATCTTGTCC
>Ga0194037_1002688_pt1 | contig 11511 bp, 11 predicted proteins | sample JunL306m_MetaG_FD_148653 | JGI IMG/M metagenome (GOLD analysis project Ga0194037, IMG submission 148653) | Anoxic zone freshwater microbial communities from boreal shield lake in IISD Experimental Lakes Area, Ontario, Canada - Jun2016-L304-6m | ecosystem: Environmental > Aquatic > Freshwater >...
CCTTCTGATGATGGGTTATCCCTAGTGCTACTAGCCACAGGGCTAGGGCAAGCACGATGGCCGCTTCGATATAGAGCAGGAATGAAAGGTTCCTCCGCTGGTCCCCCTGATTAAGCATTTGTTGACTATACCTAAACTTTCGTGAATTTCTATTTTCCAGCTAAAGAAATGCCAGTAACCGATTTGTAAATGACACTGATTACCTGAAAGGCATTCTTGAAGTCTTGCTCGGATGTAAAAAGATTTCCGTAAGTAGAATTAAATTTAGTTGCAGCGCTGTAGGAATAGTGAGCTGAAATGGAATCTGCTAGAGCGGATTGCTTTGTCACTGATACAGCATCTTGCAATGCCTTTAGGCTACTTATGTACGTCCACGGTGCACGGGCTAGATTGTCGAGCTTCTTGGCATTGTATTCAAACTTGAAGGATGTAACGAAGGCTTTTTCAAATGAAGATCCATTTACTGCTGCTCTCTTTGCGGACAGCACGGCTGAATTAATGGCTGATTCCATATTTTGAATATCTTGATATGCAGAAGTAGCTGTACTTTTCGCACTTGAGTATTGCTGAGAAAGTGCCAATGCAGCTTGGTAGTGGGTTCGAATCATAGAAACAGTCGAGTTATAACCCACTTGGTTATTGAGACTTATCAGCCCATCCTTGACTTCTGAGTCAATAATTTGCAACATATCTAAATTCATTTGTGCCCATGAACTACTCGAAAACGCGGCGTCCCCTCCCACGAAGCTATTGGTCGTTGCAACTTCGCCAGCGATGAAGTCATTGCTCTTGTAGTTAGGATCTTTGCAATTTGTGCGCGTGGTAGGGCAATTAATTGCGTCAATAGCAATAGGAGTTGTGGGCGAATGTGAAGTGGTCTTCAGAATAGTGACTTGGTTTACTTGCAAATATTGCGATTGTGCGGCCTGAAGTTTTAATAGTTCTGAAGAAATTTGCGGTTCATAGATGCTTTTTGCATCGGCCATTGCTTTGGCATAAGCGGCATCTCCATCGGAAAGGTACTTCTGGAAGGCTTTTGACAGGACCGAAGTTTTATTTGCTGCATTCGCAGGTAGTGAAAACGTAGCAGCGAGAATGATCAGGAAAAGCCCTACAACTATTTTTCTCATACCCGAAGTATCCCTGTGATTGGTTTATTCCGATAGGACGTTCACGGGAATGCGGGATTTTGCTCAACTACTTCTCGCTATCCTTAACCCATGGCTCGCGAATATAACCTTGAGATTCAGGAGATAAGCGCAACCCTTACCTCAATTGAGAAGGTCTTGAATCTGCCGAAACTTGAGGCAGAGGCGGTTGAACTAGAAGCTGCTGCGGGTGTTCCGAATTTGTGGGATGACCCAGAAAAGGCGCAGGCAGTGACAAGTAAATTGTCACGAGTGCAATCAACGATTGCTCGCCTCAAAGGTCTGCGCCGGCGCGTCGATGATCTGCCGGTGCTCTTTGAATTGGCAGCGGGCGAACCAGATGGTGCAGGGCTTACCGATGCCGAGGGCGAACTTGATGCAACAGTGAAGGCAATCCGCGAACTTGAGGTAACAACTCTCTTAAGTGGTGAATACGATCTGCGCGATGCGTTGATAACTATTCGCTCTGAAGCTGGTGGAGTTGAAGCTGCTGACTGGGCTGAGATGTTGATGCGTATGTATCTGCGTTACTGCGAACGTCATCAATTTAAAGTTGATGTTTTAGAAACATCATATGCAGAAGAAGCAGGAATTAAATCGACCACATTTCGCGTCACTGCTCCCTATGCATATGGAACGCTTTCGGTAGAGCAGGGAACCCATCGTTTGGTGCGTATCTCTCCCTTTGATTCACAATCACGTCGCCACACATCTTTTGCTGGCGTTGAAGTTGTTCCCGTTGTAGAACAGAGCGATCACATTGAATTAGATGAGAAAGAAGTTCGCGTCGATGTCTATCGCTCATCCGGTCCTGGGGGACAAGGCGTTAATACAACTGACTCTGCTGTGCGCTTGACGCATATTCCAACTGGCATCGTTGTCTCTTGTCAGAACGAACGTTCGCAGATTCAAAATAAAGCTACTGCGATGGCTGTCTTGCAATCAAAATTATTAGAGCGTCGCCGCCAAGAAGAGCAGGCGAAGATCAATGCGCTCAAGGGTGATAATTCAGGATCATGGGGAAATCAGATGCGCTCCTATGTTCTTGCGCCATATCAAATGGTGAAAGATCTCCGTAATAACCACGAGACCGGAAATACATCTGCAGTATTAAATGGTGAAATTGATGATTTCATCGAAGCAGGAATTCGCTGGCGCCGTTCTCAGGCGTAATTTCTGCCTGTGAATTAGGTTAAATCAAGCGAATCAACCCATATATCTGCCTGCTTCTCCTTAAACTAGGGGCAGGTCTCGAGAGCGCGGAGCAGAAGTGATTAAGTTTGAAAATGTATCGAAGATTTACTCTGGACAGGATCGCCCTGCCCTAGAGAATGTGAACGTTGAAATCGTCAAGGGCGAGTTTGTCTTCCTTGTTGGTATGTCAGGTTCTGGTAAATCAACTTTCTTACGATTGATTCTGCGCGAAGAGCGACCAACAACGGGAATTATCCATGTTGCCGGAAAAGATTTGGGCACGCTGGCAAATCACAAGGTCCCTGAACTTCGCCGCCAGGTAGGAACTGTCTTCCAAGATTTCCGCTTGCTTCCTAATAAAACTATTTCAGAGAACATTGCATTCTCACTTCACGTTCTTGGATTTTCGCAGAAGGAGATCAATCGCGAAGTTCCTGAGATGCTCGAACTTGTGGGGCTAGAAGATAAGGGCGATCGGCTCCCATCAGAGATTTCAGGTGGCGAACAACAGCGCGTAGCTATTGCCCGTGCCTATGTCACACGCCCGGCAATCATCATCGCCGATGAACCAACCGGAAACCTTGATCCGGCGCTCTCAGTTGGAATTATGAAGTTACTCGATCGCATCAATCGCGAAGGCACCACGGTTTTAATGGCAACGCACGATTCCGGAATTGTGGATCAGATGCGTAAGCGCGTTATCGAACTCGACGGCGGCCATGTCATTCGCGATCAAGTTCGCGGCGTCTACGGATATACGGGATAAGGGGTAGGGATATGCGCGCAGGATTTCTCTTAAGTGAAGTTCGTATCGGACTTCGTCGCAATCTCACAATGACCTTCGCAGTAATGGTCACTGTCGCAATCTCGCTCTCGCTCCTCGGAATTGGTCTGCTCTCTAATTCGCAAGTGAGCGCGATGAAGGATTATTGGTATAACAAGATTGAAGTATCTGTATTTCTCTGCGGAACTTTGTCGGAGTCACCTTCGTGTAGCGGTGGAGTAGTAACTGCAGATCAGCGCGCAGCAATCAAAGCTGATCTCGACAAACTCCCGGTTGTAGAAAGCGTCTTTTATGAATCACAGACTGAGGCGTATGCGCGTTTCCAAGAACGCTTTAAGAACTCTGCTATTGCGCAGAATGTGACTGCAGATCAATTACCAGAATCATTTAGAGTTAAGTTAAAAGATCCAACCCAATTCGATGTTGTAGTTAGCGCATTTAGCGGACGACCTGGCGTTGATATTGTGCAAGATCAGCGGACAATTTTGGAGAAGTTCTTCCGCCTCCTTGCAGTGCTTCGCAACGGTGCGCTCATCATTGGTCTGCTCTCAGTTCTCACAGCAGCACTTCTCATCAGCAATACCCTTCGCATCGCCGCCTTTAACCGCCGCCGCGAAACTGGCGTGATGCGTTTAGTGGGTGCTTCCACATGGTCAATCCAACTTCCATTCTTACTCGAAGGCGTCTTCTCTGCATTTGTCGGTTGGATTCTGGCGACCGGACTTCTCTCAGCTCTGAAATATGTGATCCAAGCAAAGGTTGCACCACTTCTTACCTTTACCAAATTCTTTGGATGGGGCGAAGTTGCAGCGGCATCTGCCTGGTTACTTCTTACCGGCCTAGTTGTCTCAATAGCCGCATCGTTAATTACGCTTCGTCGCTACTTGAAGGTTTAATTAGCCCTTCGAATTAAAACTTGCTGGGAGGTGAGCTCATGGTTAAAGAACTAGGAAAGAAGCTCATCGCCCAGAATAAGAAGGCGCGCCACGATTTCTCGATTGAAGATGTCTACGAATGTGGCGTTGTATTAATGGGAACTGAAGTGAAATCACTTCGCGCAGGACGAGCATCGCTTATTGATGGCTTTGCCATGATTGAAAATGGCGAACTCTGGTTGCACGGAGTACATATTCCCGAGTACACCGAAGGTACGTGGACCAATCACACTCCGCGACGTAAGCGAAAGTTATTGGTTCATAAGGTCGAACTACGCAAGATTGCGGCGCGTACAAAAGATTCCGGTGTCACTCTCGTCCCTTTGCAGCTCTACTTTAAAGATGGCAAGGCGAAGATTGAAGTCGCGATCGCCAAAGGTAAGAAGGCGCACGATAAGCGCAGCACCTTGATGGAGCAGCAAGCCACCCGCGATATCAATCGCGAACTTTCCCGCCGCCAATCCGGGAAAGATTGATAAAGGCCACAACTTCTTTTCGCGCCATCTCTTTAACGCTCGCTTCGACGCCTCATTACAGGCGAATTTCTCACTTGTCATAGGTGTTGCGTATACTTGGGCCATCGCTTAGATAGATCGAGTCAGCAGACAAGAATGCTCACTCCATACCTTCTAAGAAACCAATCCATCCAAACAAATTTCCCTAAGGAAATTTCAGTGGGTGAGTTGTCGAAAAAACTACATAGTGTTGAAGTAAACGCTCTTCAACGTTCACGGGGGTGAACGGTCTCGACTTTAGTTGTTGAGGCAGGGGAAGCGGGCCGAGGAAGCCGGGATGATCTCGTAAACCATGAAACCTGTGCAAAAATAACTGCAGACAACAGTCGCAGTGATTTCGCCCTAGCTGCATAAGCTAGTACCGAATCCGTCAGCCCGGGCGCGCTCTCGTCCCGGAACCTGGCGTCGCTAGAGAGCTCTTCATCGAGATAGCGTTGCGAATATCTCGAGAGAACAGTTTCGCAAATGAGTTCGTTGAATACTTGTGTGTAAGAGATTCAGGACTGAGAAGACGATAAACACACTACGCCCGTAGAAGCCCTGTTTTAATTCTGAAGGACCCGGGTTCGATTCCCGGCACCTCCACCAATGTCACTAGCTTTCTTTCATGCTCTCAAATATCTCTTTACAGATAGGGCAGATCGGATACTTCTGCGGATCGCGAGAAGGAACCCACTTCTTTCCGCAGAGCGCTTTAACAGATTTACCTGTTACTGCGGATTCAACAATCTTCTCTTTCTTAATGTAATGCGCGAATCGATCATGGCCGCCATCATCTTCTTGCTCAACCGGCCGAGTAAGTGTCTCTGTATCAGCACCAGCAATAGGTGAATCGAGAGTCGGTAGACCGCGTCCAATATCTGCTCGAATCTGCTCAACCATAAGCGCATTATCTACTGAAAATGCGTCACCGTACACAAACCCTCTACCTGTAGAATCTCCCAATGAAAGACTTACTGCGCACTGAGCACCTTTCTCGTGCTGATGTCGATTTACTTCTTGATACCGCAGCTGACTTTGCCAAGAATCCGCTCCGCTCCAATACAGCGTTGAGCAATAAGACTGTCGCGATCTATATGACCAAGCCTTCAACTCGTACACGTCTCGCCTCTGAAACTGCTGTCGCTCATCTAGGTGCAACACCGATATTTCTTCGTGGCGATGATTTGCAACTAGGCCGCGGTGAAACGATTGCAGATACTGCGAAAGTCATCAGCGGTTTCTGCGACGCTCTGATTATCCGTACCTTTAAGCAATCTGATGTCGATGAACTTGGCGCCGAATCTTCAATTCCAGTGATTAATGGCCTAACCGATGATGATCATCCAACTCAGCTACTTGCAGATTGGGTCACGATTCGCGAGAACTTCGGCAACGATATTAAAGGTCGCAAATTTGTGTACTTAGGCGATGGAAATAATATGACCCATGCCTGGTTGATTATGGGTGCAATTATGGGAGCACATGTTGTTGCAGCAACTCCCGATGGTAAGTGGGCACCAGATGCTGCGGTCGTTGCAAAGGCGAAAGCTATTGCAGCAACGAGCGGCGCGACGATTGAGGTAACAACCGATGCCGAAGCTGCAGCGAAAGGCGCATCAGTTCTCTATACCGATGTCTGGATGTCGATGGGAGATCCTGAAGAAGAGCGCGCAGAGAAATTTAAGGCGCTCTCGCCATATGCAGTAACAGATCATCTGATGTCACTTACCGAAAAAGATTCCATCTTTATGCACTGCCTACCTGCACACCGCGGTGAGGAAGTTGCCGCATCTGTCATCGATGGACCCAAGTCAGTTATCTGGCGCGAGGCCTATCATCGTCGTACAACTATTCAAGCCTTGCTCTATCACTTAACTCGCGGTGAACTTCAGGGTAATTAGCCCTTTCGCATAGCCTTCACAGGCTCGACCATGTACCTTTACGCGCATGAGAGTTGCAGTTCCTAGAGAGATTAGAGATGGCGAGAAGCGCGTAGCGCTGGTGCCAGATGTCATCAATAAGTTAACTCGATTGGGTTATGAAGTTGTTATTGAATCAGGGGCAGGCGTTCATTCGCAGGCAACTGATGATCTCTATACGGCGGCCGGTGCCACAGTAAAGAGCGGCAACGTTATTAGCGATGCTGATGTAGTGCTCTCAGTTACCTCACTTACTCCAGCGCAGATAGCGACCTTGAAGAAGGGCGCAGTCACAATCTCATTCCTCTCTCCAACAACGGCCGTTGATTCAATTGAAGCAGCAGCAAGCGCGGGAGTTACAGCTTTCTCACTTGAGCTAGTTCCACGCATCTCGCGCGCACAATCAATGGATGCGCTGACATCACAGGCGCTCTGTGCCGGATATCGCGCAGCTCTTGTCGGCGCAGAACTTTCTCCACGCTTCTTTCCTATGTTGATGACAGCTGCAGGAACAGTAACTCCAGCACAAGTTCTCGTTCTTGGAGCAGGTGTTGCTGGTCTGCAAGCGATTGCAACTGCCCGCCGCCTCGGGGGAGTCGTAAGCGCCTATGACGTACGACCATCTTCTGCCGATGAAGTGAAGTCGATGGGTGCAACATTTATCAACCTTGAACTTGAAGCGCTTGAAGGCGCCGGCGGATATGCGCGCGAAATGACTGAAGAGCGCGCAGCAAAGCAGCGCGAGCTCCTTACCCCTTACATTGCAAAGTCACATGTAGTTATTACAACTGCAGCAGTTCCAGGTCGTGCAGCCCCACGTTTGATGACAGCGCAGATGGTTGATGCGATGGAGCCAGGAACCATCATCGTCGACCTTGCCGCTGAAACAGGCGGAAACGTTGAAGGCTCAAAGCCTGGCGAGATTGTCACCACTGCAAAGGGAGTTCAGATCTGGGGCGGTAAAGATGTTCCTAGCCAACTGCCTTTCCACGCATCGAGTTTGTACTCACGTAACGTCGTCAATCTCTTAACGCTCATGACCACGCCAAGTAAAGATGGAGCACCAGTTTCACTCAATATCGATTTCACCGATGAGATCATCGATAAGTCAGCCACAACTCATGGCGGTGCCAAGCACACACCAGGTGCGAGCGAGAAGGTAGGTAGCAACTAATGGATGCAATCGCGATTATCTCCATCTTTACCCTTGCCGTCTTTGTGGGCTTTGAAGTTGTCTCAAAGGTCTCTTCAACTCTGCACACACCGCTGATGTCAGGTGCCAATGCAATTCACGGGGTCATCCTCGTCGGTGCCATCATCGTCGCCGATCACAGCAAAACTAATCTCGAACTCGGTCTATCACTTGCCGCAATCATCCTGGCCACAATCAATATGGTCGGTGGATTTGTTGTGACAGACAGAATGCTCGAAATGTTTAAGCCTAAGAAGACTGGAGGCGAGAAGTGAGCACCAATCTCTATAGCTTGATCGGACTTGCCGCAGGCGTCGCCTTTATCTTGGCGCTTAAAGGACTTTCACATCCAAAGACTGCTCGTCGTGGAAATCTCATCGGCGCTGCTGGTGCAACTGTTGCAACGCTCTCTGTATTTCTCTATGTGACTCCACCTCGCGATGGATCTGCAGCACACTCATTGCCACTCAACCACTTGTGGTTAATTCTCGGCGCAATTGCTGTGGGTCTGATCGTTGGTGTTCCTGCTGCACGCAAGGTCGAGATGACCCAGATGCCACAACTTGTTGCGCTCTTTAACGGCGTAGGTGGTGGCGCAGCTGCACTGGTTGCAATCGTTGAATATCTCCACCTTGGAAAAGATGCAACAACTGCCGAAGTTATCTTCACGGTATTTACCGTCATCGTAGGCTGCGTCTCATTTAGCGGTTCGATTATTACCTTTATGAAGTTGCAAGAGTTGATGACAACTCGACCCGTTGTATTCCCAGGCGGACGTTTTGTTATCGCCGGAACACTGGTTGCAGTACTCGGAACCGCTGTGTGGGTTGTCAATGCGCTCGGAACAACGCCTCTGCTCGTACTTGCAGCGCTCGCGCTTCTCTTCGGTGTGCTCTTTGTGCTTCCAGTTGGTGGCGCAGACGTTCCGATCGTTATCTCACTTCTCAATGCATTTACAGGTCTTACCGTTGCCGCAAGTGGCTACGTACTTTCATCAACCCTTCTCATCATCGCTGGAACTTTGGTCGGCGCATCAGGAACAATTTTGACTCGCTTGATGGCAGAAGCAATGGGGCGTTCACTCTTTGGAACTCTCTTCGGGGCATTTACCGCAAAGCCACAAGAGGCATCAGGATCTGCAGAGGAGCGCCCAGTGCGTTCAGGTTCTGCTGATGACGTCGCCATTCTTCTCAACTATGCGCGTCGCGTTGTGATCGTTCCAGGTTTTGGTCTGGCAGTTGCACAAGCGCAGCACACAGTACGCGAACTTGCAGATTTAATGATCTCTAAGGGAATCGATGTTGCATATGGAATCCACCCTGTTGCAGGTCGTATGCCAGGACATATGAACGTGCTTCTTGCCGAAGCAAATGTTCCTTATGATCAATTAGCGGAGATGGATGAAGTCAATCCCACATTTGGTCAGACAGATGTTGCCATCGTTATCGGTGCCAATGACGTGGTAAACCCAGCAGCGCAGACAACGCCAGGTTGCCCAATCTATGGAATGCCAATTTTGGAAGTAAATCACGCAGCCAACATCATCTTCTTAAAGCGCTCAATGCGCCCCGGATTTGCTGGTATCGAGAATGAACTTCTCTATGACCCTAAGACGATGCTTTTATTTGGTGATGCCAAGGCATCGCTGACCAAGGTTGTCTCAGCGCTCAAAGCTCTTTAAGTTTTGTTGCTCTAAGTCTTGGCGCTCTAACTATCCCTCTTGTAAGTCAGTGGGTGCGTTATGTACGTCGAGAACGTCACCAGAAAGTTTGTCAGTTCTGTTCAGTGGCTTCTTGGCATCCTCTTTATAGATTGCCGGGATTGAGCCAAGTAGACCCTTCTGGAAATCTTCAAATGCCTGGAGTACTTCGCGCTTTGTATTCATGACAAATGGACCCATCCAAGCAACGGGCTCTTTAATGGGTTGGCCGCCGAGGATAAAGAGTTCAAGGTTTGGTGAACGAGACTCTTGTTGGTTGGCAGCGCGTACAACAATGGTGTCGCCATCGCCGAAGACGGTGAGCTGACCCATCGATACTGGACGTTGTTCATCTCCGACAAAGCCGTGGCCCGACATTGTGTAGACAAGTGCGTTGTAGCCCGAGCGCCATGGAAGGCGAAGTTCTGCACCAGGTGCGACAGTTGCGTGGATTAAAGTAATAGGAGTCTGTGTAGTGCCAGGACCAACATGTCCATCGAGTTCGCCGGCAATGATGCGAATGAGTGAACCACCATCAGTTGATGAAATGAGTGCAACATCGTTGGCACGAACATCTTGATATGCAGGAGGTGACCACTTCTTAATAGCGGGAAGGTTGACCCACAATTGGAATCCGTGGAATAAACCACCGGACATCACTAGATGTTCTGGGGGAGTCTCGATATGGAGAATTCCGCCACCGGCTGTCATCCACTGAGTATCGCCATTAGAGATTGTTCCACCTCCACCATTGGAATCTTTATGATCGAAGATGCCATCGATAATGTATGTAACAGTTTCAAAACCGCGATGCGGATGCCACGGAGTTCCCTTTGGTTCGCCGGGCGCATATTCGACTTCACCCATTTGATCTAAGTGAATAAATGGATCGAGCTCTGCTAAATCAACTCCAGCGAATGCGCGACGAACTGGGAAGCCTTCACCTTCGAAACCTTGCGGAGCAGTTGTAATGCTCTTTACGCGACGTGCACGAAGTCCCGTTGTATCGCTGATGCGAGGAAGTACGGTGATGTCGCTGACGGTTACTGCTGGCACGGTGGCTCCGATTCGTAATTATGGATATGGCTTAAAGATAATTGAACTTTCAACTAGTCGCAAGGCGGAGATTTGATCTGGCACGCAAAGCCCCTCGCTCCGCTCACAGCCTTTGCTTCCGCCAGATCAAATCTCCGCGTTCGCGATAGCCGATGCAGCAACCGGGGCCTAGATGGTTTCGTGCAATGGGCGTGCGGGTGTGAAGAATTGCTTGCCGAGAGGTGAGGTCCAGGTACATGAACCATCGGGGAAACTTTCAATCTTCCATCCATCGTGGGTCTTCAGGCGATGATGTCTCCGACAGAGCGCACCGATATTGTCGCGAGAGGTTGAACCTCCGGATTCCCAACTCTGGGCATGATCGAGATCTGAGAGAAGTGCCGATCTTCGACACCCGGGGAATCGACAGGTTCGATCGCGGGCGATCAGAAAATCTTTGAGTTGTTGTGGAGGTTCATAACTCTCGCGCCCAAAGTCGAGAAGATTTCCGGTCTGCGGCTCGGTGATAAAGCGCCTCCACTTTCCATCAGAAGCGAGTTCGCGGGCGACAGATGCTGGAATTGGTCCATAGCCGGCAAGTTGTCCAGGATTTTCTGCGAGGCCGAGAAGAGTTGGAAGATCGATAGTGACGTTGATTGTGAGAGGGCGGCGTTGTGGAGCGACAGTCTCGGAGATTTCAGCGAGGAAGTTGGAGCAGATTGCAGAGAGTGCATCTGCACGTTTCTGATCGATAGTTAATTGGTCGAACTCTGCAGATGTGGTGGAGCTTGCGCTTTCAGAAAGAGAGCTCTTTCCAATCTGTTCTTGTCGCAAGATAAAAGCTTCGATGGAGTTCATAACAATCTGCGCATCGGCAGCTGGCAAAATCGCAACGACGGTCGACATTCCATCAGCTTCGTTGTAGCAGCTCACTCGACGAAGAGCAGTTGCACGTGCAGTGACTTCTTCGAACTCTTCGGGGGCAAATTTTGCAACCGAATTGCGAACGTGATTGGCGACCTGGCCCGGAGTATGGAATTCGGCATATGCAATGGCGCGTTGTTCGATCTCGAAGATAATGGATTCTGGGGCACCATCTCTGATTGCC
>Ga0194037_1002689_pt1 | contig 11509 bp, 13 predicted proteins | sample JunL306m_MetaG_FD_148653 | JGI IMG/M metagenome (GOLD analysis project Ga0194037, IMG submission 148653) | Anoxic zone freshwater microbial communities from boreal shield lake in IISD Experimental Lakes Area, Ontario, Canada - Jun2016-L304-6m | ecosystem: Environmental > Aquatic > Freshwater >...
AGTGGACCTAAATTGACAGCAGTTCACCCTCATACACGTTTGTCTCTACAGCAAATGCATTTGTTTTGAGGGGGGGCATTCCCGTTTTTGTTGACATTCGGGAAGATACTCTTAATCTTGATGAGCGCTTAATTGAGGAGGCTATTACTCCCCGTACTCGAGCAATTGCCCCAGTCCACTATGCAGGCGTGTCTTGTGAAATGGATACGATCATTTCAATTGCAAAGAATCATCATCTTAAAGTGATAGAAGATGCTGCTCAAGGCGTAATGGCTAGCTATAAAGGTCGATCACTGGGTAGTATTGGCGACCTCGGCGCATACAGTTTTCATGAAACAAAAAATGTCATTTCAGGTGAAGGCGGAGCTTTAATCGTGAATGATCCAGAATTGGCAATGAAGGCTGAAATTATTCGGGAAAAAGGCACCGATAGAAGCCGTTTTTTCCGAGGTGAGGTTGATAAATATACGTGGCAAGAGGCTGGATCGTCATTCTTACCTGGAGAGTTAATTGCAGCCTTTCTATGGGCTCAGTTACAAGAAGCTCAAAATATTACCAATAAACGACTGGATGCTTGGAATTACTATGACTATCTATTAAAGGGGCGTGATATTGATCAAAAAATACGCGGACCTTTTATCCCACAAGAATGTCAACATAATGCTCATATGTACTACATACTGCTTTCTCCCGGAATAGATCGGACTACTGTTTTGGGAAAGTTAAGAGATAGCGGGATTAATGCCGTTTTTCATTATGTCCCACTTCACTCCGCTCCAGGTGGCTTGAGATATGGAAGGGTACATGGAAATATGACCAATACCGACAACCAATCTAGTCAATTAATTCGTTTACCAATATGGTGCGAAATTACTAAGGACCAGCAAGAAAGGGTTGCAGATGTTCTGTTTAAGGCCCTGAATTAGGAACGGCCTTCACCCATATTCAACATAGCCCATGACTGTTTTTGGCTTTGTCTATCCTCCTCAATTCATCAGGATTGGCAAGCTTGCGCCTGAGGCGAGTAAATCTTGAGTTCCTCCAACTCTAAATGAGTGCCCAATAATGTTTTTAATTATTTCTTTTGGTAGGTCTGCTTTTTTAGCGAGTCTCTTATAGATTCTATTAATCTGCCCTGGATTAATTCCTTGTGATATTTTCCCTTATTTCTAATTCCCCTAAATAAAAACCCATCTTCAATTCTAGCTATTTCAATCCAACTTTTGATAGCTGCCTGGGTTATAGGGTTAGGCTTGATAACCTTTCTTATCGCCCACACCCTTTTTTATTCATTTAAGTTAAGGCACCAAACTCAAGAACAAATACTCCAAGAAGATAATGATGTGAACCATTCCCTGCAAGAGGGTGGTTCTGCCGATTGCTAGGGTGAGTGCCCCAATAAAGAATGACAAATACATCAGCGTCATATTGAGGGTACTTATACCTAAGCTCAGATTTAAATCAAAGAAGATGGCAATGGCAGCTACCGTCGGAATGGTCAAGCCAATACTGGCTAAGGCTGAGCCTAGTGCTAAGTTCAAACTGCTCTGCAGACGATTGGCTCTAGCTGCTCTCACAGCTGCAAAGCCCTCTGGTAAGAGGACTAGAAGCGCAATAGCGATACCTACAATTGTTTTTGGGGCGCCTGCAGCTTCAACACCTCTTTCGATTGCTGGGCTCAGTAGCTCTGCAAGGCCTACTACTGTCATCAGCGAGAGGATAAGTAAGACGCCACTGACTGAAGTCTTGAGATTGCTGGGCTTCAGTGCATGAATATTGCTATCCGTCTTTTTATCTTTAGTTTTTGGTAAGTAATAGTCACGATGACTGACTGTTTGAAAGAATAAAAATGCAATATAAAGTGCAAAAGAGGCTATGCCTGCAAATGCGAGCTGGCTCTTGGTAAAGTCTGGTCCAGGCGTACTCACAGTGACGATTGGCATTACCAAAATGAATGTAGCTAAGGCAGTAAGTACAGCTAATGCTGAATTCGTACCCTCATTTCGGAAAGTCATTTCATGATGGGTAAGGCCGCCCATAAAGATGCAGAGACCTATGACACCGTTCACTACAATCATGACGGTTGCAAACACTGCATCTCTGGCAATGAATTCAGAGCCCTCATGACCTGTAAGCATCATGGAGATAATGAGGGAGACCTCAATTACGGTGACGCTAATAGAAAGCACTAAAGTGCCATAGGGCTCCCCTGTTCTATGGGCAATAACCTCTGCGTGGTGCACGGCAGAAAGAACCGCCCCAATGAGTGTTACGCTCATCAGAGCAATAAACCAAGTTTGACTTAGTAAGCTAGACATAGAGTAGCAATGGGATCTTAAAAATAAGGTTAAGCTATTGGTTAAATCCCATAGCAGTTAAATCGTAATGCAATTCAATCTTTTAGTACTTAAATCATATTATCGAGAGTTTATAACCCATCCATGAAAGCCATTATTTTATTTGGACACGGCGCACGTGATGCGCGGTGGCGAGAGCCATTTGATCGCTTGGCTGCCTTGTGGCAAGAGCAGCATCCAGCTACCCCTGTAGAGCTTGCGTTCTTGGAAATGATGCAGCCCTCACTGGAAGAGGCAGTTTTCGCCCTGAGTGCTAAAGGTGCCACTCAATTGACGGTAGTGCCAGTTTTCTTTGGGCAAGGCGGTCATTTGCGTAATGACTTTCCGGCGCTACTAGAAGCGTGCCAGGAAAAATTTCCCAATATTCAGTTAAGCGCTACGCCTGCCGTTGGCGAGGATTTGGCTGTCTTGCAGGCGATTGTTGATTTTGGGAGTAAAAGCCTAGGGCTGTAATTATTAGCCATGCTTGTAATACAGGTATGTAATATAATTACATACCTGTATTACAATGAGTCATGCCAAAAAAAGCTAAGCCTAAGCTTGAGTCCTTAATTGAACGTGAAACTTTTAAGCTAAAGGCAAGCAGTGGTGGCGGTATTTTGAGTTTTGAGGTTTGGGGCTTTGTAAGTGAAGGTAAAACAGTGGTTACTCGCTACAACTTGGCATATATCAATCGGTTGATTTACCAGAAAGATAATGGAAGGGTGCTTGGATTTGATAATGCTCATGACTACCACCACAAACATTTCATGGGTAAGGTGACCCCAGTAACTTTTATAAGTTATGAAAAAACATTAGAACGTTTTCAAAAAGATTGGCAAGAAATTATCAAGGAAGTGAAAAAGGATAAAAAATGACAAAGATGATTATTCGCACCGATACGGTTGAAGGTTTCTTTGATCGCGCTAAAAAAGCTGCTCAAAAAAGTGACCGTGGAGAGTCATTTAAAAGATCCGCCACCTTTTCATTTGAAGATCCGCAAGAGATGTTTATGGTGCTTTCTGAGGCGCGTAGACGTCTAATGCTTGAAGTGATGAATGAGCCCAAAACGATTACGCAATTAAGTCATAAATTACACCGTGATCGCTCTGCTATCAATAAAGATATTGGACTCTTAGAGAAGATTGGTCTTTTGGTATCACAAAAGATTAGCAATCCAGGTCATGGTATCGAAAAGATGGTTCAAACAGTTGCGCCCAAGATTGAAATGATTGCAACTTTGAGGTAACTACTTTAACTCGCCTTCTGAAGGTATGCTCCAGTTTTTTCCTGAGAAGTATCTTTTGAGATAACTTTAGAAGCAGCTTTCAAAGCCTCACCAATCATGATCAATGCAGGTGAGCTACTATCAAACCACTGATCCGCCTTACCGGCAGCCAATTCCTCTAGAGTGCTGGACCATAAGCGCTCACGGGGAGTGCTGACAGCTTCTAATATTTGTACAGGCGTATTGTTATTTTGGTTTGGGCTTTGCTCAATCAATTGCTGTGCAATCTTAGCGGCATCCTTGCGACCCATGTAATACACCAATGTATCAGCGCTGGGATTGTAAATGGGTTTGCCTGGAGCAAGATTTTCTGCCCCCTGAGCTAGCGTTACAAATGCAACACTACGAGATACCCCACGCAGTGTCAGTGATTGTTGAATACTCGCTGCACCAGCTAGGGCTGCAGTAATACCAGGCACAACTTCAACTTCAATGCCCGCAGCCTTAAGAGTCTGAATCTCTTCATCTGCTCGACCAAACAACATAGGATCACCACCTTTGAGGCGCACAATCACTTGGTATTTGTGAGCCGCATCCACCAAGCGCTTGTTAATAAACTGCTGCGCAGACGAAAGCTTACCGCAGCGCTTGCCCACCTCAATCTGAATTGCTTGTGGGCAAAGGGTCAGCATTTCTGGATCTACTAGAGCATCATAAAAAACAATATTTGCTTGGGCTAGCAGCTTGGCACCACGAACGGTAATGAGATCAACCGCACCTGGACCGGCGCCAACTAAATACACTTTACCCTGTGGGTTAGCAGATGTATTGGTTGGGTGAGTCGTATTAGCTAAGTGAGCTGTATTAGAAAATTGCGTCATGATGGCCATTTGCTTAAACAGTTTCCGCAATGAATGTTCTTTTGCCGCGCCAGCTGTTCTGAGTTGTTACTGAATACAAGTCAAACTGCTTTAAGGCAACATCCAAATTCTGGTCGGGGCGGAGTGCAAAACTATCAAAGCCAACGCGTGCCCCTTGTAAGAGTTGATCAATCAAGACATCACCAATAGCGCGAATCTCACCTGTCCAGGCAAAGCGATCGCGTAATAAGGCTGCAGTACTAAAGCTACGACCATCTCTAAAAATAGGGAAGTGGACAGCCACTAATGGCCATACTGTTTTACCGGCTTCAATGATATCGGCATGCTTGAGGATATCGTCATCAGCAGCAAACCAGACCCCAATTTGACCTGCCTTAGCTTTGCTCTGAATGTCAGCCTCATGCTGGTGCGAATGCATATGATTGAGCCACCATGCAAATGGCACTAGTAGCCCTTTCTTGCCATGGTCTAAATCTGGGGGCGAAAAATTACCGCCTTCATCCTCGCTGTTATTTTGATGACCGGGCCAAACCTGCCACTCATTGTGGGCTAGAGCAGGTTTGCCACCTTTCGGAAAATGCAAAATCTTTTGATGGGAGGCGATGGTATTCAATCGATCTTGACTCATGCATCCACCCCCGCTTTATCTTTTTTCTGAGCGTTTTCGCTTTTATCTTTATAGGCCGCCTCTTTAAAGGGCGTTACGCCCAAACGGCGATAGGTGCTGATAAAGGATTCATCTTCAGCGCGCTCATTTACGTAAGTATTAATGACATTAGTAATGACATCGGGGATCTCATCAGCATAGAAAGAAGGGCCAATCACTTTGCCAATAGAAGTATCGTTACCTTGCTCGCCGCCCAAGGTGATTTGGTACCACTCTTCACCATCCTTATCAACACCGAGTACGCCAATATTGCCAACGTGGTGATGACCGCAAGAATTAATGCAGCCAGAGATATTCAGTGAGATATCACCTAAATCAAATAAGTAATCCAAATCATCAAAACGCTCCTGAATTGCTTTTGCAATCGGCAATGACTTTGCATTAGCGAGTGAGCAGAAATCGCCACCAGGGCAGGCAATGATATCGGTCAGTAGACCAATGTTTGGTAAAGCAACCTTTTGCTTCTTCGCCTCTTGCCAGAGTTCGTATAACTTCGCTTGCTCTACATCAGCAAGCACTAAGTTTTGTTCATGAGTAGCGCGTAATTCTCCAAAACTATATTGATCAGATAGATCAGCAATGGCTAGCATTTGTGCTGTGCTTGCATCGCCGGGAGCAACAGTACCGTGCGGCTTCAACGATAGGATCACGCTGGCATAACCCGGAACTTGGTGGGGTTTCACATTACGCTCTAACCATCTTGTAAATCCAGTCTGGGTGGCTGCATCTGCATGCGTTGCTGAGGCGATGACTTGTTCGGTTGTTAACGCAGGCAAGTTCTTGTAATCAGGCTTAGTGAAATGCTTGGCAACACGATCCCACTCTGCTTGAGTGAAGTTATCTTCACCATTTTTGATGTGAGCCCATTCACCTTCAACCTGACGAGCAAATTCTTCTGGACCTAAAGCCTTGACCAAAATCTTGATACGAGCCTTATAGAGGTTATCTCTTCTACCAAAGCGGTTATATACCCGTAGCAGGGCAGTGAGGTAGCTGGGCAGCATATTCCAAGGGAGGCCTTGTTTAATCAAGGAGCCTAGAATTGGTGTGCGCCCCATACCGCCGCCGGCATAAATATCCGCTGTCAGTTCACCATTGTTGACATTGAGATTTTTCTTGAGCTCAATGCCCACATCATGGCAAAGTAATACTGTGCGATCTTCTTTAGCGCCATTGACTGCAAACTTGAACTTACGTGGCAAGTGTGCAAACTCTGGATGAAGCGTAGACCACTGGCGAAGTAGTTCGCAAATTGGACGTGGATCCACACATTCATCTGCAGCTACACCAGCAAAGGCATCGCTCGTGATATTGCGAATACAGTTACCTGAGGTTTGAATCGCATGCATTTCTACTTTGGCAAGCTCGGCCAAAATATCGGGTGTGTCCTCTAGAGTTACCCAGTTGTATTGAATATTTTGACGGGTAGTGAAGTGACCATAACCACGATCATATGTTTCAGAAATCAAAGCCATCGTGCGCAATTGCTTGGCACTAAACAAGCCATAAGGAATCGCCACGCGCAGCATGTAAGCATGCCGCTGGTGGTACAAACCATTCTGTAATCTCAGGGGGCGGAATTCTTCTTCTGCAAGTGTGCCGTCTATGCGTCTGGCAACTTGGTCGCGAAATTGGGCAACCCGTTGATCTACAAGGGTTTGGTCAATGGCATCGTATTTATACATAAGGTCACCATTGTCATATTTGATAGATATTTCTACAAATAATTAAAAGTTGATTCTATATACGAAAAAAAGTATATAAAACAGGTGAATACCACTATTTCCTGAAAAGTCTGCTTCAATAGCCCAAGAGGGAGATAAATTCCCCCAAATTGCCATATAAAACTATAAAAAGTGGAGACAGTATGAGAAAAATGCAGGCAACCAGCCTTATCGCTGGATTATTAGTTAGTGCAAGCTTATTTGCAGCGGATACCTCAAAACCCCCTTTGCCCCTTAGTGCTACGCCGGGGCAAGGATTTAGCCAAGAAGGCCTCAAAAGAATCGATGCTTTTTTTGCTGATCAAATTGCAGCTAATAATATGGCAGGTGCAGTTCTCGCAGTTTCTAAGAACGGTAAGTTGACGATCTTTAAGCCATACGGATATTTGGATAAAGCGAATAATAAGCCCATGACTACCGATGCTATTTTTAATTTGGCATCGATGACCAAAGTCATGGCATCAGTAAGTGCCTTGACCTTTTATGAAGAAGGAAAGCTGCCCTTAAATGCACCCATCTCAAATTGGTTGCCGCAATTTAAGGATATGAAAGTAGGTCAAGTAGATGCCGAAGGCAAGCTTAATTTAGTACCCGCAAAAAATCCCATTACTGTGCAAGACCTCATGCGCCATACCAATGGCTTGACGTATGGTGGACGTGGCGCGTCTCCAGTGCATAAAATGTATCCAGTAGGTTCTGCACCAGCAGCTGTGCAATATACCGCTCAAGAATTTATCGACAAGCTAGCAAGCAATCCTTTGTTATATGAGCCGGGCACTGCTTGGGATTATGGTTTTGGTTTAGATGTGCTGGGCATTATTGAAGAAAAGATTGCGGGCAAACCGTTGGGTTCAGTAATGCAAGAGCGTATCTGGAATAAGGTAGGTATGCCCAATACCACTTTTGACCTCGCTGAAAAAGATCGTCCCCGTTTAGCGCAACCACTGCCAATTGATCCTCTGACTGGTAAGCCACAGAAGGTAGATATTCATACGCAGAGAGTGAAGTTTGACTGCGGTGGATCATGTGCTTATTCCACGGCAGGTGATTACATTCGCTTTGGTCAAATGCTATTGAATGGTGGCAGTCTGGAAGGCAAACGCGTACTTGGTCCGCAGACAGTGGCTTTCATGACATCAAATCATCTCAATAAAGACATTAAGAACAATGTCAGTGGTACTGAGCCTGGACGCGTAGGTTATGGATTTGGTTTGGGTGTAGCAGTGCGTACCGACAGAGGTTTGGCTGCTATCAACGGCAATGTAGGCGACTTCACCTGGAATGGCGCATACGGAACTGTATTTTGGGCTGACCCAAAAGAGCAGATGGTCGTAGTGATGATGGGTGTGGCACCAGGAGAAATTCGGAAGGTGCATCGTGAACAACTCAATGCTGTTATTTATGGAGCGCTAGAAAAATAATCTATCTAAGCACCATTATTTGAGTATGGCTTTTCTGCTCTTTAAAACAAACGCAGTCACTAAATATGACTGCGTTTTTTTATTCTTTAATTTTTTTCAAGGAGATCGACATGATGTAATTAATTAATAACAGTATGAGGAATTTGTATGTCGAGAACATTTAGACGTAAAAATCAACAGCATGAATATAGTTGGGTGTTAAAAGATTGGGACAACTTTTTAAGGGGATGCGTACCATTCACCATAGCCCAAAATCCCCTGCTGGACGTAAAGCAATTGCGATCTTTCATTCAGATTCGCAGGTCACTATGGCGAGTTCAGCGCCCCGTTGGTATCGGAGGGCGTTTGAGCACAGACGCCGCACCAAAAACAATAGGGTAATGAGGCTTTGGCTTAAGGGTTTAGCAGACCTAGTTTTTGAGGTTCGCCATAGACACGATGCCAATTGGTCATGGTGGTGATATCCAATTCAGGACCCGCTTTAGGGTAATAAAAGCTCCAATCATGAGTCTATTGGGCTTTAGATTGACGTACGAGCATAGTTTATATAGAATAAAAAGTATATTTAAATATACATTAAAAGGATCTAATATGGAAAATCTATTAACATCATTGACCGCATCCTTGACCGAGCTTAGGGAGCCTAATAAGGTGATTGCTCGAGCGGGCAATCAACCTGTGGCGATTCTGAACCGGAATGAAGCCATCGGATATTTTGTGCCTAAAAGTGCTGTAGTGGATATTCAATTGGAGCCTGCCTCTAAGGATCAGGTGTCCGCATTCATTAAGACTAGGCTAGCAAAGATAGATCATGTGATTGATTACCTTAAGGATAAATAATACGTGAGTCAATTTGTTGTGGTTGATGTTGAAAATGTCATATTGATTCACGATGCAGTTATCGGTGATAAAGAGTTGCAAGGCTTGGCAAAAGATAAATCCTTAGAGGCAACTCTAGGGAGAATCCACAATCGTTTGCAGTATGGGTTTATTTCAGATGTCTTTGATTTGGCAGCTTGCTATGCAGCATTTCTTGCCAAAGCTCATTGCTTTAATGATGCCAATAAACGAACGGCAGCTGCGGTCTTATTTTTCATCTTTGATGCAAATAAAGTTGAAAGTGATTTTCCAGGATTTGATTTGGGTGATTGGATTATCGATATTGCATCGGATAAGAAATCTGAAATTGAATTGGCGCAGTGGCTAAGAAGTCAGTCGACTTAGTTAATATAACAACCCATTTTTTTGGCGTTAAAGCCCGTTCTCGCAATAGTGGCTATAGAGATTGGCAATAGAGGCAAATCCAAGAACCACAATCAGCACTGAAAATAAGTATTCAGTAGTGAGGTAAGTGAAGATTCCCATCCTGAACCAAGACGGCTGCACCAATAAAGGGCGGCATAGGGCATGCAAGCAAACCGCTGGTGGTGCAACCATTTTGTAGTCTTAAGGGGCGGAATTCTTTTGCGGCAAGCGTACCGTCAATCCGTCTGGCAACTTGGTCGCGAAATTGGGCAACCCGTTGATCTACAAGGGTTGTACTGGGTTTATCCCTAAGATGCTGATGGATACCCCCCGACGAGCATTCATCAGTTGGAATAGGTATGCCCAAAGGTATTTATTCCCTCTCAATACTGTTAAAAAATCAAGCTAGTTGGCTTAATTACATTAAAAAACAGTAGTTTAGATATGCGCCTTTTTAATCTAGTTCCTACAATTAATTGCCCATAAGCTATAATATTTGTCAATTCAAAGCTTTTTAGCTCAAATCATTTACATAAAAACTAGGCTCTTGCCATAAAACAATTTGAGCAATTCTTTTATTAACGGACTCTTCGTTTTTGCCCCCCTGGTAACAAGTGCAGTAGTTTGCTACCTCATCCTGCTTACTGCTTCCTGGCATGGGCACTTATCTATGGATCATCTGTCTGGAGTGCAGCGGATGCATGAAACATCCACTCCCCGGATTGGTGGATTGGCCATTATTTGCGCACTTGCGATCGGAGTATTGCAGTTAGAAGAAGAGTCTCGGAATATCTTGCGTACTGAGTTTGCCCTCGGTTTAATCGTTTTTTCTTTTGGATTTATAGAGGACTTAACTAAGCGGGTGTCAGTAGCTTTGCGTTTGTGGGCGTCGTTCATTCCCGGCGTACTCGGCTACTTCTTGACGGGTATCAGCTTGAACCATGTAGGCTGGGCGCCACTCGATTGGTTCTTAGGTTTTACACCCGTAGCTATCCTCTTTACAGCCTTTGCGGTGGGGGGGCTGACACAAGCGATCAATATCATTGATGGCTTTAATGGCCTGTGTGCTGGGGTCTCGATCTGGGCTTTGAGCGCCATCCTGCTAATTGCGCTGCAGGTGGGTGATAGCGCGCTGGCCCTCGCCTGCGTGGTGGTAATAGCCAGTATTGCCGGCTTCTTTTTTTTCAATTGGCCCTGGGGAAAACTCTTTTTGGGCGATGGCGGCTCCTATTTACTGGGATTTTGTGTGGCCTGGAGTTCGGTGGTTCTAGCCATGCGCAACCCCGAAGTCTCCCCTTTTGCACTCCTGCTCATTTGCATATACCCAATCACTGAGGTGCTCTATTCCATGGTCCGGCGTCGGCAAGCTAAGTGCGAGACCGGCCAGCCCGACCGATTGCACTTGCACCAACTGATCGCAATTGCTTGGGTGTATCCCCGCTGTGGGGGTCTGCGCGGGGTCTTCAAAAACTCTCTCACGGGGTTGGCAATGAGCCTGTCGATGGTCTTGCCCTCACTGGCGGCCATCGTTTTTTATCAGCAGACGGCAATCTTGATCTTGGCCTGTATGCTCTTTGTCGCGGCCTATTACATCCTGTACCGGATTGCATTGCACTGCGCTGCAGCGCGTGAGCACCGCCATGGGGGACTGATCGGTCAGGGCGCATCCCAATCTTAAAGAGCGTTACTTGGCTTTAGCAGGCCTTTTCTTTGCTTTTAAATGAGAATGAGTCTGTTTTGTAAAATTGACTCTCATTGGTACTTTTTGTAGTGGAATGAGACGCATTTAGATTCGGTGGAGTAGCCCCTAGGCTGGGGTTGTCTTTTTTTGTCTCTTTTAACTGACGCTGTCTATCTAGCGTGGGGAATTGCCTGATAGAATTAAATGGACTAGGTACCAGCTAACTCAACTCCAACTTCTATCTGAAGGAATGCATATGAAATCATTATTCAAACCCCTGCTTTTGGCCCTTGGCATTGCTTCTTTGGCGGGCATCTCTTCTGTGG
>Ga0194037_1002690_pt1 | contig 11507 bp, 1 predicted proteins | sample JunL306m_MetaG_FD_148653 | JGI IMG/M metagenome (GOLD analysis project Ga0194037, IMG submission 148653) | Anoxic zone freshwater microbial communities from boreal shield lake in IISD Experimental Lakes Area, Ontario, Canada - Jun2016-L304-6m | ecosystem: Environmental > Aquatic > Freshwater >...
GTATCTCCGAAAGTTGACTCTAAGCCAGTTTTGGATACCCTTACTCTATAAAAGTAGCTAACACCTGCAGGTGGAAGAACATCGGTAAATTGATAAGCAACACTAGTATCTGTTAGTGTATTAAATGAGGAAACAGCTGAAGCTGTAGCAGAAAAATTTAAGCTATCGGTACTTCTTAACAATTCAATCAATGCCCCTTTTACCGGCCAACATAAGTTAAATTTAACTGTAGAAGCTGAAGTATTTCTATTCAACCTTATGTTACTTAACGAAAGAATTGGATCCATTGGAATACAAGCAGATGTTAATACTGCGCAAGGATCCCATGTTCCATATAGATTATTATTGACGAAATAAGGAGCAGCAGTAATGCTATCAAATTGCTTTGTCCAAGAAAGCCTTTTACTCAAATCAACCAATTTGCCATTGAAATACATAGTATTATACTCTGCATAAGTGATAACTGAAGTATCAGTAGTAGCAGACCAAGGAGACCAACGTAAAGGAGAAATATTTTTTCCCATTCTACAATTTAGAAATACAACCTTCGTATTAGATGAATATGGCTGAACATCATTACCCCATGGTCTTCCAAGTGTATATGTTGTTGTACCATTATTTTCTGGCAAAAGGCAGTTTCTAAAAACATACCCATAAACTTGAAGAGGTGGTGTATCAGCAGCAGTGAAATAACCTCCACTAGAACCATCTAGCCTATCTCTACAAAAAATTACACAAGAATCGAAAGCTGCAATTGCCGAGCCATAGATAAAATCAGTATTACCATCAAAATAACAATTATTAAAATATTGCTTTTTGCCATTGCCATTTGCCATGAAAGTATCCTGACCACTGATGAAACGACATTTTTTGAAAATAAGACGATCCGAATTAGCTTGAACAGCCAATGCCTGAGGGCCATCATTTTGTCTGCCATAAGAATTTTCTACAGTCAAATTCAACATTGCACAATCATTTCCATTAATTGTAATGGTAGCAATATAATTTACACCCGGTTTCCCCGAGTAATCGTTCCATGAGATAATGGTTTCATTGATACTTTCTCCTATAAAATAAAGAAAAGTCTTATTAGCAGGAACTGTAATCTTCTCGATATACTTTCCTTTTTTTATGAAGATTTTGTAAGGGATTGTTTGATTCGCTGGGGCTGAATCAATAGCTGTTTGTACGGAGGTATAATTTCCACTACCATCCTTGGCAACTGTAACATTATACTGGGCATTCGCTGTGATACAGCCGAATAAAAGGATTGCTGCAAAGGCAATCATAGTTTTGAAGTAACTTTTTTTCATATTTATGCGTGTTTATTGATTGAATACTCAGATAAGGATAGCTGTTTCTTTATTTTTAGGTATTGGCTACTTTTATATTTTGAATTAGAGTTGAATACATCCAATTCTGACAAGACTAAACGAAAAAACAGAAAGGATAAATCCTGTCCTTTAAATGAATTCTCGTCTTTTTTGTTTTGAACCAATTTATTAATTCTTTATCGATAGTTTCATTCTCTTTACTACATACCCCATTCCACTTGCAGCAAGAAGTAAACTCATCCCACCATCGAAAGGAACAATTGGAGACCCATCTCCTGCCGGGGCGGCACCAATTCCAGGACCACCAATTCCTGGATCATCGGCAGGTGTTTGAGCGATTACTACAGTACTAACAAATACACTCAAGACAAACACAAAAACTGCCTTACTAACTCTATTTGTAGATAATATCATAACTATATTTTTTGAGGAAAAGATTGAAGGGAAGAAAATTCTTCCCTTCAATGCTTATTATTTTAATTAATGGTAATAGCAGATGAATGAATTATTTGTTTACTTTCTTTAGAAAGTATTGAAACATTATACAAGCCTGCCGCAATTACATGCCCGATATTTATTGAATGCGTTGCAGTACCTCCGGTATGGCTGATTACATGTTCAGCAACCTTTTGTCCTAATGCATTTGTAATGCTTACTATATACTTTCCTGTTACAGCATTTCCTAATTGTACATTCAGGGCTTTGCCTGTAAGTGGGTTAGGGAACAAGTTATACGTTGTAAGTTGTAAGTTATACGTCACCTTAGCGATGTTACTGTAAGCAATTGTTCCGTCTGTGCTGATTGCCTTAATACGGTAATAATTAGTTGAGGCTATTGCTGAATTATCAGTAGCAGAATAGCTAGCCGTAGTCGTATTCTTAGCTGACTCCTCTCCTATTTTAGCAAAGTTTGTTCCATCAGTTGATTTCTCGACTTCGAACTTACCTACTCCATTTTCTCCTACTGTATTCCAAGTAATTGTAGCCGTATTGCCATTTGAAATAGCATTAGCAACAATACTATTAACATACAAAGTAGTTGGCTTGAACACAATGCTGAACCTATTTTGATAAGTAGCTGCAACTTTTGGAACTGCAGTGAAAGCAATTGTATCAATTCCACTTGATAGTGCAGTTGTCTTATTGGTATATGCATCATTTATGTATGGTGCTACACCATTTCTTACAAAGTCACTAGAATTAATCACTAATTGGTAATTTGCACCACTCAATTGGGCAAGACCAATTCCTAATACATCATTTGATGTTGCGGGTAATCTTCCATCGATACTAAGGTTCTTACCACTTTCAACAATTGATAAATTATCAGATGCATTGCTCATCTTACCTGCATCTTCAATACCAATTCCATTACTGAATTTATTACCAAAGACTGCAATTGCGGCATCCATCTTCAAATAACTAGCCCCAGATTGTTTCAACAAATTAATAGATAAACCACTATTTATTGAAGTAGTACCAAATACTCCTGTTTTAGAAGAAGCAAGAATTGATTTATCCGCCTCAGTAATTGTCAAAGTAGGTGCTCCTAAAGAAGTATCCTTAATCAAGAAACCTTGACCGGCTTGAATGAATTCACCATTACTACCCCACTTTGTAGAGACATTACTAAATGCATTGTACACTACCCAAGCACCTGTAGAACCAATTGTTGGGTCTAAGTAGTAATAATAGGGCTGTACGTTTACTAATCTATTGTTAGTATAAATACTCTTGAAATCAATTGGACATGCATAAGGATTTGCAATGTAAGTATAGCTATTAGCTGCAGGATTTAAACCATAAGCTGAAGTGTTATAAGTTGCTCCTGTTACTGCATTTGTCACACCTGTTCTACTATAGACAACATTACCTGTAATTAAAGACCCTGATGCTCTCAAAGAAGTTGAGTTATACATGCCTAATACCAATGGACCATTAATAGCATTAATAGGAGTCGTATCCAAATCAAAACTTCTATCTCCTCTAACTAATACACGATAAGATTGAAAAGGATTCAATTTTTCAGCATTTGTATTCCATACTGTATCCCAACCTGCCTTATAGTAAAAGGCAGAAGGACTTCCTGTTAATGAATGATCAAGCCCCGTGGTGCCATCCACTAGATTATGTTTGGTTGTTGTATCCAATTTACCAGTGATAAACATACCATAACCGTTGTTAGAGTAACTACCATTTTCTTGCCAAGTATTAAACAAGGTATTTGAAGTATTATAAACACCACCTGCACTCAAATCTCTGTATGCTCGGAAACCTTTAGGAATAAAACGCTCTACAGTTGCTGTTCCAGAAATTGAGGTACCGCTCGCAGGGACGGAAGCTAGAACAGCACTATTCGCGATACTTGTAGATTTAAATACAAGATTACTATTAGTTGTCAAAGTTCCTGTTTGAAGAGTAAGAACACCCAAAACATTTAATTTATTATTTCCACTTGTAATTGTTGCACCTGCACTATTATTAAGTTTGAAATTATTTATTGTACCATTTCCTGTTATCGTTTGAGCTAAAGTACCTGCTAAAACTACAGTACCTGAACCGCTGATTATACCATTATTAATTAATGAATTATTTACATTCAAGGTAGCTGTATTAATCAATGTACCTCCGGAATTCACATTCAAACTAGGGGTAGCAGATGAAGAAGTAACATTCAGAGTAGTACCGCTATTTACATTGACAAAAGTATTTGCCAAAGTAGTAGGCAATGTACCTGAATTAGTAAAGGTTTGCGTTCCATTCTTTTTAAATAAAATCGCAATACTATCAGTTGCTAGTGTATTTGTTGTGAAGGTTCCTAAGTTTGAGAAATTACCATTCAACATATTAATCACACAAGAAGAACCACCACTACCCTTATTCGCGTAGAAAGAACAACCTGAAGCAATTGAATAATCACCACCGATATTGTAAACTGCATATCCCTTTCCACTTGAACCATTTGTATGAACTATTGAAGTTCCACTAATATTAAAGTTTCCATCTACAGTAAGGATTTCAGTCGTATTTATAATCATTCCAAAGAATCTTAGCACGCCTGATGCACCAGTATTGCTAATCGATAGATTACCATAAATATGCTGACCAAGAGTTGAGAAGATAGGGCCGGCACTTGTGGTCGTCTGTGAAGGACAATTCCAAGTGAAGTGATAGAAGTTCTGAGCCAAGTTAGAAGGTGTAGTAGCTATTACCGCATTTACCAAACAGGTAGAATTTGTACCCCAAGTAGCAGTAGGGACCGTACCACCATTTATATTGTGTTCATAAGTACTTCCTGAACCAGAAACAGTTAATACACCTGCATTTGTAACTGCACCACTATTCCTTAAATAACCATTTACAGTCATAGTTGCAGTTGTATTACTTACATTTAAAGAACCACCCGCTGCCACAGTTAAATTAGCCGCAGTACCTATAGTAAGTGTTCCTAAGGGTGAAATAATTAATGAACCTGTCGAAGTTGTTGCAGTACCTACCGTAAGAGTAGTAGTAGAAACAGTTAATCCTGCATTGTGAGTACTATCGCCAATTACTAAAACAGTACCTGTTCCAGAGAATGTAGTATTTGTACTTAATCTGTTAGTTGTTCCATTTTTTAAATTATAAGTAGAATGAGAAACGGCAAAACTTACAGGATGTACCCCCGTACCATCTGAATTATCTCCCCAATTGTTCAAAGATGATATATCGCTATTAACAACATTATAATAAGTAGGATAAGTTATTGTTTGTGTTCCTTGTGCACCGGCAGAACCCGACTTATTGGTAGAACCTGTAAAAGTTAGATTACTTGTCAAAATTGCACTAGCGGTAATACTATGATTTAGAGAAGCAGATGCAGAAACATCGGTTGTAATCCAGAAATAACCTGTTGAACCACTTGCAATTGTCCTAGAAAAACCAGAAAAACTAATTGGACTAGAGGTCAAACCTGTAGTGACTGTAGCCAACAGAGTTGAATTACTGAATGTATTTGTTGTAGTATAGTATAATTTATAATTTACCAAATCAGCAGCTACCAAACCATTTAGTGAAATTGGAAGACTAACACCTGAGAAAGTTGCCGTACTACCACTGACAGCAATAGAGAAATTTGATAATTGATTATCGGTAGTACCAGCAAATATATTTCCAACAGTAACAGGTGTACTAGTAGCTAGAACTGCAACAGGAGTAGTGATTATTGAAATTGTACCCGACTTAGTTGCAGTAGGACTACCATCGGTTAATAAAGTATAACCATAATTACCAACTATAGTAGCTGTACCAGAAATAGTTACTATATTATTTATTACATCTACATCAACAGATATACCTGTAGGAGGAGTTGCACTTCCTGAAGTTCCTGTCCAAGAAACAGATGCGGTAGAAGCTGAACCACTAAATTCATACGTGATATCAGTAACAGCTGTAGAATTATTTACAGTTTGCGCATCGGTACCTGCTCCACTAGTTAGTACTAATTTGGCAGCACTAGGAGCCCCTACTGTTAATATAGAAGGATTAGAAAAAGCAGTCCCATTGATGGTAGAAGTGTAGTTAGGATTTGAACCAGAAGTTCCGCTATTATCCAATGCAGTACCCCATGATGAACCATCATAACTATAAACCATTCCAGATTTTTGAGCAGTAGCCACATTATCAGTTCCACTAATCCAAGGGAAAGAGATTTCAGAAGAAGTGGCAGTAACACCACCAATAGTCCACATCGCTTTCAAGCTATTCGTTAAAGCAGGAGTAATTGCTGCCACTTTAACAGTAGGCGTTTCAGAAGTTGGTGTAATTATAACAGGGTTGTAATTACTTGCATTAAATCCTATTGGGAAAGTATAAGCAGTATTGTTAGCAGCAGTAGTTGTTACATAACCACTACCATTTGTAATGATGTGTTTGCTTACACTTGGAGTACCTACCACTGGATTTGCAACAGCTAAAGCTAAATTGTTACTACCTAATGTTAATTGACCACTTGTTAAAGTCAAAGTTCCATTTACAGATGCATTACTACCCAAGGAAACACCATTTGAAGTATTAATAGTTAAATTATTTAATACTGAGGCACTTGAAGGGATTTCAGCCCCTGTTGTAGTAGCTGAACCATTTTGATTGTAAATAACGTTAACTGCTGTACCAAAAGTTGGTGAGGCAGTGATTGTGCCTCCTGTACGGATAATAGTAGCAGTATTGCCCATTGTCAAGAGACTATTAGGGTTTAATGCACCACTTGTCAAATCCAAAGTGCCATTAATTGTTTTAGCACTATTAACAGTAACACCCGCACTGTTATTTATTGTGAGATTATTAGCAGTTGAAAAAGAAGTTCCTGTAGTTTGAGCAACAACACCATTGAAGATATAATTTGCATTAGCATTTAGATTTGGAGAAGAAGATAATATACTTCCACTCACACCATTTGTATTTGCAGTTTGAAGTGTTGCTCCGGAACTTAAAGTAAACAGAATATTTGAAGGAATAGAAGACGTTGCTCCCATATCCAAAGTTGAACTAGCAGCGACAACAAATGAAGTAGCAGTTAAAGTGCCAAGTATTGTACCCGAATTAGCATAGGTTTGTACTCCATTACCAGTAAAGTTTAACGTATTTGCATCACCTACATTATTAGAAGTGAGGGTACCTGCATTGGAGAAGTTTCCTTTTAAATTAATTGTATTTGTTTGAGCTAAAGTAGCAGCATGGAATGAATACGTGGAGCCCGTACCAATCGTAAGATTGCCATTAATTGTAATACCAAGTATTAAGCCTGCAGCAGAAGAAGCATTACTAGATAGCATTGAATTACCAGAGATTGAAACATTTCCACTGATTGTATAATTTGATGTTGTTGATAAACCATCGGTCAACCCAATCGTTTTCACACTACCTGAAGGTCCTGTAGCTAATATCTGAATGTTACCAGATATAGAGATGGCATTGTTTCTCCAAGTCCAGTTTGCATTTGAAGATTGACTTGGACAATTCCAAATAATATTTGAGAAATTTTGGTTCATATTACCCACATTAGTACTAGTCATACCTGTAACATTTAAAATAGAACCACTATTCCAAGTTGCAATTGGAACAGAACTTCCATTCACACTGTGCTGATAGGTTCCATTTACGATAAACTTAGCAGTAGTAGTGCTATTAGTAAGTGTACCACTATTTACTAATGTTCCATTGATAGTTATGGTGCCACCATTTGCTATAATTAAACTAGCCGAAGAAATTGTAAAGGTGAAAGTAGAATTTATTGTTAAGCCTGAGGTTGCATTTAAATTCACTACAGTTCCCGCACCTGAAATGGTAAGATTACTGCCAACCGTGTTAGTAGTAGCATTGTTGATATTAAAGGTAGCATTAGGATTTGTGAAATTAGGTGGATTAGTACCACTACCATTTGCATTAGTACCCCAATTACTCAATTGAGAAATATCACTTCCTGCAACATTATAATAAACTGGATAAATAATAGTTTGTGTGCCACCTGCTGCAATTGTACCAGAACTAGAAGGATCAATATTTACAGAAAAAGTCAAATTACTCTTATCAAATGAACTTGCTGAAATTGTACGTGTAGAAGTTGCAGTACTTGCAACATCAGTAGTTACCCAGAAATAACCTATTGAACCACTATTTATCGTTTGAGAGAATGAAGAAAAACCGATTGGAGTTGTAGCCAATGCAGAAGTTACTGTAGAAAGTAAAGTTGGGGAAGTAAATGTATTAGCAGTTGTATAATACAATTTGTAGTTAACTAAATCACTAGTTACCAACCCTCCACCTACAGAGATAGGCAAATTAAAGGCAGATATTGTGACTGCTGCTGCACTAGAAGCCACTGAGAAGTTAGTTAATGGATACCCTGTTATTCCTGCAATAATATTAGCAGAAACGACTGTACTGACAGATGCCATTGTGACTAAAGGCGCAGCAGTTACAGTTATAGTACCTGCTAAAGTAACAACAGGAGCACCTGTTACTGTACTGATGCTATAACCATAAACACCTGAAACACTTGGCGTACCTGAAATAGTTACCGTTTCACTACCGCTATTTGGTGTCACTGAAATACCAGAAGGAGGTGTATTCGCATCTGCGGTTCCAGTCCAAGTTACATTTGCAGTAGTAGCGGAACCACCATAAGTATATTCTATTGAAGCTATTGCAGTAGCTGAATTGACAGTTTGAGCATTACTTCCTGAAGTCAATGTCAATGTTGGAGCAGCATTACCTTCACCAACTGTAAGAATGATTGGATTAGTGATGGCCACTCCTGTTAAAGAAGTGGTATAAGGAGAGGAAGAACCTGTAGTACTACTTTGAGTTATAGCACTCCAACCTGCAGCATATTTATACAACAAACCACTTGTTTGAGCAACACTACTTGGATCGTTGTTACTATCCCAAGGGAAAGCCAATGTAGTTGAAGAAGATGTTAATCCACCTATTAGCCATTGTGCTTTTAAGCTATTAGAAAGTGTCGTTGATGCTGTACCAATTGCTTGTGCTTTAACAGTAGGTGTTTGTGCATTTGGTGTAATCGTTACAGGATTATAATTTGTTCCGTCAAAACCTACAGGGAATGTGTAAGCACTACTGAAAGCAGCTGTTGTTGTAATATACCCTGTACTAGAAGTAACGATATGTTTGCTAGTACTTGGTGTACCTGCAACCGCATTTGATGCGTTCACTGTCAAATTATTACTACCCAAAGAAAGATTACCACTTGTCAGCGTAAGTGTTCCTCCCACTGTAGCGGAACCCGTCAAACTAAATCCACCACTATTATTGAGTATGAGATTATTTAAAGTTGCACCTGAAATGGTTGCACCACTTGAGGTCATGGTTATATTTCCACTACCGCTTTCAGTACCCGTTCCTGTAACATTGCCAGTATTAGTAATAGTATTACCTCCATCAGCCAAAGTTCCGGAAGTCAAAGCAATACCTGTAACGGTAGGAGAAGATGCTAAAGTATAAGTAATTCCAGCACCATTAACAGTTAACAATCCAATTTTCCCTGTAGTTCCTAACAATTCATTTCCCGAAGTAGCAGAACCAGAAATAGTCACATTAACAGCATCCGAAGCCGAAGCACCAAAAACAGGAGTGGCAGATAAAGTACCTGAAGAAGCAGTACGTGCAATTGTGGCATTATTTGCTAAAGTCAACGTATTAGTATTAGTCAAAGCCTGACTTAATGTTAAAGTACCATTAACAGTAGCTGCTGCATTTAAAGTAACACCATTTATATTATTGATAGAAAGGTTTGTCAAAGCACTTGTGCTAGTTGGCAATTCCACTCCTGTAGTGATAGCAGAAGTTGAGAAGTTTATAGCAGCACCACTAGCAATGGTACCTGTAACAGCTTTTGACAAATAAACTGCCCTTGAAGTAACATACGATACAGTAGTAGCAGCAGGAATGTTTGTACCTGTTACTGTTTGTCCCGCAGCTATTCCTGAAGTATTGGCAAAATACAGGGCACTACCAAATATAACGGTAGCACCACTTGCAACACCTGTAGAAGTTACAGGTGCAGACAATGTAACCGTAGTAGCTGTAACAGCAACAACAGTATCGCCGGTTGGAATATTTGTACCAATTGCAACTTGACCAACAGTGATACCGGTTGTACTTGCAAAAGTTAATACATTACCACCAAATGAGACGGCCGATCCACTAGATACGGCACCATTTACTGGATTAGAGAGGATGACAGTACTTCCATTAATCGATGAAACACTAACACCGGGTTGAATATTTGGACCAAAAACAGTTTGACCTGCCACGATTCCAGATGTGCTAGTAACAGGAAGAACACTTCCTAAAAATTTAATTCCTAAATTGGTACTTATTGTTGCACTAACAGGATAAGGAACAGTAACGGCTGTACTAGTTACAGTTGAAGCTACAGAACCACCTGCAAAACCACCACTTGCACCTGTGTACATGATTTGCCCAACTAAAGCACCTGTAGTAGCTGAAAAAGAGAGAACATTTCCACCAAAAACAACTGTAGCACCACTCAAGACTGCAGTACCTGAAGTAATTGAATTACTTATTGTTATGGATGTACCCGAAATTGCTGTTACCGTAGTACCGGGAGGAATACCGATTGAATTATTTGCTGTTACACACATTCCTGTTGTAATGCCTGTTGCACTTGTTACATTTAAAATGTTTGTAGCCGTATTATTTAATGTTCCAGTAAAAACAATATTTGCACCGACTGCTACACCTGCACCAGTCACCCCGCTTCCAGAAAGTACAACTGTTGTACCTGTGAATGAAGAGACAGTTGTACCTCCAGGAATATTTGTTCCAGTTACTGTTTGACCAACAGCAACACCCGCGGTGTTTGCAAATGTCAAAGTTGTACCACTAGCAGTAGCTGCAGATGGAGTCAAAACAACACCATTGGCACTTGCTGATGTAGTAGTAGTAGCAATACCAAAAGTTGTATTGGTAGTAGCTGAATTCGTTGTAATTGTAGTGCTAGCTGCTACTGCTGCAGTAGTGGTAGTAGCTGCAACGGTAGTTGCAGCACTAGTTGTATAAGAAGCTGTGTAAGCTGCATAAGTTGTAGCAGCAGAAGTAGTTAAGGAATTACCATAAGCCACATTTACAGTAGATGTAAAAGTGGGCGTAGCTGATAGACTACCTCCCAAACGAACAATGTTTGAAGCACTTGCCATTGTTAGTGTCAAACTATTTAAATTAAATGCACCTGCAACCAAGTTCAGATTACCATTTACGGTAGTGGCGGCACTTTGTTTTAAACCTGTGGCATTGTTTACCGTTAGATTATTTACGGTTGTAGGCATTGCTAAACCAGTAATTGCAGAACCTGCAGTACCATAAAATTCGTAATTAGCTGAAGGGCTAAATGAATTAGCACCTGTTGTAGTGACGGCACCATTTATACCTGTAGCCAAAGAAGTTTTAATTGTAGCACCATTAGATAACACAAAAACGCTAAGTGTACCACTTACAGCAAAAGCCCCACAATCTAAAGTGCCGTTTACTGTGAATGTTGTATAAGGAGAGGATGTATAACCAGCCATACCTGAAAGCAGGGTGTAATTCCCATTAATATTTACTTTGGTCCATAATGAATTGGGTAATTGATTCAATACACCTACATTTAAT
>Ga0194037_1002691_pt1 | contig 11501 bp, 1 predicted proteins | sample JunL306m_MetaG_FD_148653 | JGI IMG/M metagenome (GOLD analysis project Ga0194037, IMG submission 148653) | Anoxic zone freshwater microbial communities from boreal shield lake in IISD Experimental Lakes Area, Ontario, Canada - Jun2016-L304-6m | ecosystem: Environmental > Aquatic > Freshwater >...
AAGTTGCCGACGCCAGCGGCTTGCCCATCGGGGCGACGGGCACGGCGGCGAGTTACACGCCGGCGCCGACCAACCGCAAGATCATCTTCCGCATTTACAATGTTGCCACCGGCGGCACTCCCTTGTGGGCGGAAGAGCAGACGGCGACCCTTTCCAGTGGGGTGTTCAGTGTGCTGTTGGGCAACGGCATTGCGGCTTCCGGCCTCGCTGCGGGCGGTAGTACTACGCTCGCAAGCGAGCAGGCGGCGCACACCGACCTCAGCGCCGTGTTCGCCGGCAAAGATCCTCGTTTCCTCGAAATCGTGGTCAATAACGGCACGGGCACCGTCACCGCCGCCGATGTGCCGGTGAGCCCGCGCCAGCAAATCACCAGCACCGCCTTTGCCTTCCACGCCAAGGTGGCTGATAGCATCGCCAGCGCCGCGGATCTGACGATCAATCCGGTGACGGGCACCGCCAGCAACTACGGTCTCGGCTGGTATGGCACGGGCCGCACCTTCAACAGCATTGCCGTCGATGGCCCGGTGCTCTACGGCAACGCCGGTGGCGGCCTCGGCTCCAATGTCAACGGCACCAAAAACCTCGCCCTGCTGTGGAATGCCGCCGGCAACGTCGGCATCGGCACTGCCGCCCCGGCTTACAAACTGGATATCAATTCGGGGAATAACACAGGACTTCGTCTTGGCCCGAATTCGTCTAACAGTTCAATATGGCTGGGAGGCTCGAACTTCACTGATTTCAGCGAAGCCAGAATTCAGACAAATTTTGGCTCCCTTGGAATTGATGCGAGGAGCGGCACCAATGTTTACCTCAACGGGAATACCAATGGCGATGTCATACTTGCCTTAGGAGGAGGCAAAGTCGGCATCGGCGCAGCGTCACCATTGGGCAAACTTCATCTCTATGAAGCTACAGGCAGTGTTGCCGGCATCAATTCCGGCAGTTTGATCCTCGAGCACGGGAACGCTGGTGGAGCCAGTAGCATTACTTTCCGCAGCTGCGGCAATATTACCAGCGATTATGCATCTATCCAGTATCAAGATGCCTCGACGCTTGGGGGTGCTGGTGAAGCCAGCAAATTGATTATCAGCGCTCAAAACGACTTCAATGATGATATCTGTTTGATGCCGTCCGGCAACGTCGGCATCGGAACAACAGCCCCGGCTTACAAAGTGGATGTCGCTTCGGGTGATGCTGCAGGCATTCGTCTTGGGCCGAATGTAAGCTACGGCGAATCCCTGTTACTAGGGGGGTGGAATAGCTCCGATTTCAGCGCACCCAGAATTCAGACATCGAATGGCAATCTTCACCTGGACGCGAAGAGCGGTCATAATCTTTACCTCAACAATTATCACAATGGCCCCGTTTTGCTTGCCCTGGGAGGCGGCAACGTCGGCATCGGAACATATTCACCAGCGGCAAGACTGGATGTGAGTGGAGGGCCCTCAGCCAGTGGGGCTTATGGCGCCTGGTTGGCTTCAGACATCTCGTATAATGGATTTTATTGGGTTAATAACCTAGGCATCAACACAGATAGTTGGATGCGGGCAGCGGGTCTGATCACCCTCTCTGACGCGCGGATCAAAGATATCAAAAATGTCTCTGATGGCGGTGCGGATCTCGCGACCCTGATGAAAATCGAGGTCACTGATTATGTGTATAAGGACGTGGTGGTGCTCGGCAATCGGCCGCAGAAGAAGGTCATCGCGCAGCAGGTCGAGAAAATCTATCCGCAGGCGGTCAGTCGCTCGACGGACGTGGTGCCGGATGTTTTCAAGATGGCGGTGGTCAAGGATGGCTGGGTTGAACTGGCGAGCGACCTCAAGGTGGGCGAGCGGGTCAAGCTCATCGGCGACAAGAAGCAGTCGGTGCACGAGGTGCTGGAACTGCGCAAAGGCGGCTTCCGCACCGATTGGAAAGAAGATACGGATAAATTGTTTGTGTATGGCCGGGAGGTGAAGGACTTCCGCTCGGTGGACTACGATGCCATCGCCATGCTCAATGTGTCCGCCACCCAGCAACTCGCAAAGCAGCTCAAGGAGAAGGACGCCAAAATCGCCGCGCTGGACGCCAGGCTCGCCGCTCTCGAGAAACTCCTCAACAAGGCGCGGTAAGAAAAAGCTGAAACGCTGAAATGCTGAAAAGCTGAAAGACCTTCGCACTTCCTCTCACTCTTAATTTCAGCTTCCAACTTCCAACTTCCAACTTTCAGCATTTCAGCATTTCAGCATTTCAGCATTGGCAGCTTTTCATTCCAGTTTTCTTATTTCAGTTTTCAGCATTTCAGCTTTTTCTTCCACCTCTTCCCATGAACACCCGCTTAATCCGCCGCCTTGCCGCAGTGATTGCCGTGATGGCCGCCCCCGCCATCCAGGCGCAGAGCTACGATGCGTCCGCCGGCAACTTCAACTGGCTCTACGTGCCTTACACCGCGGCGGGAGCAGCTGCTGTGCCTTATGGTCCGCCGACTGCGCAGGGGACAGCCGCGAACCAGATCGACAACCAATCGACGTATAATCAGACGCCATTGAGCAACTTTCAAGGCATGGGCCAAGTGGCTGGATCCAGCAGCGCCAAGGCGGTGGCGCCTGTGCCGGGGACTTATGTTTACGCCGCGACCTATCCGTCTAACGCGGTTGGAGTCAAGGCTCCATCCGTGGTGTTGGAGAACAGTTTTTTTGGTGGGGTGTTTGCGTCGGGGGTGCCGCGCTATTTCATGGGTGAGGTGATGACGCCGCCGCTGGTGATGGCCGACGGCAAGACGCCGGCACCCGCCGGTTACTGGCGGATCAAGCCGGTGGAGCCGGGGGAAATCATCAACGGCACGACGCCGGTGGCGGCTTACTCGGTGAACGTGACGGCCAGCGACACGAGCAGCAGCCAGGTCACCGTCGCCAGTGTGACGCCCGGACTGGTGGTTGGGGCGAGTTTGCTGGGGCAACCGATTACGGTGATCACCGGCAATATCGTCACCTTGGCGGGCAATGCCAACCTGTCGATTTCCAGCTCGCTGAGCGTGGTGGTGACGCCCGCGACGAGCTATTATTACAGTCCCCACGCGGAAAAAGTTTACGCCTCACAGCCCGGGTTGGTGCAAATCACCTGGGTGACCTTGGTGGCGACGGGCGGGGTATACGGCACGCTGAATGAAACGTTTGCAGTGTCATCGAATACGGTCAGCAAAGTGCGAAAGATATATTGGACGGAAAACAACTTTGATGGGCCCCGGGTGTCGGTCACTGATGGCCGGATTACCACCGTGAACCCGATCTACAACAGCAGCGTGCCCAAGGCGGTGGCCACCGAGGTGGATATTCCCGGTGCCTCGTCGTTCACTCCCAATTTGAAGACCCTGTTTTTCGACAAGTTCGGCGGCATTGGTCAGATCAAGGCATACAATGTCGAGGGCCGGATCCTGGTCGAATACCTCGGCAACGTCCGCTTGGGAAACAATGTCTATGAATCCATCGGTGTGGACGTGTTGGACATCGTGCGTGCCCCCGATATCAATTATGCCACGGTCAATCTGGGCAAGCCCATTTTGCCGCATGACGGGGATGGGGCATTGGCGGCCTCGCCAGTGCTCAGTGCGGCAGGTGCCGGCTACTATGCCACCACCGTGCAAACCAACGGGAGCACCCAGTATTTTGCCGAGAGGACCACGGGGGATGCCAACACCCCCGACGACGGCAACCCGAGCTCTCCCACGGCCTACAACACGGTGGTCTTCTATTGGATGGAGACCGGCGATTACTCGATTCAATGGCCGAAGTATCAGGATCGTTACTGGCTGCGCTGGTCACCCAATCTGAGCGACTACACCCACAATACAGTGAGTGCGGGCGGCAGCACACCGGCCACAGGAATCCAATTCTCCGGCGGCGCACTGCCGGCCATTGTTTATCAAGACGACCCGGCACAGGCGGAGGCTCAGCTCGACGTGGCCAGCCAGCGCTTGTATGTGACATTGCAAGCGGACCAGCGCAACCGGGCCTTGCTCAAGTTCACCAATTCCGGAGCGAGTTGGTATGTGAACCTATACACCCAGGCGGAGACTCGGAGCCAAACACTCAGCTCGACCTCCAGTCCGACCATAGTCACGGTGGCGAGCACGGCGGGCCTTGTTGCGGGGATGACGGTCACGGGCACGGGGATCACGGGCTCTGCCACAATCGTCAGTATCCTTGACGCCACCCACTACACGATCTCGAAAAACCTCGGCAACTCGACGGCCACCATCAACTTCACCCATACTCTAGCGCCCAACTCCTATGTCTTGGCTGCGACCTACAGCACCACTACGTCGATGGTCACCGTCGATAGCACCCTCGCGCTGGAAGTAGGGATGACGGTCAGTGCCGCGGACGGCAGTTTTGTGGGGACGATCACGAGCATCACCGACCGCACCCACTATGTGCTTTCGACGGTGGTTGCCAGTGCGACCAGCAACTTGAAATACACGGTGGAGGAGGATGGCAACGCGCAGATCAACAGCACAGCCATGGTGGGCACGCGTTTGGTCACTCCGGCGGGCCATGAGAACGCGGGCTTCATCTCCGGCGGGACCAACTATTACCCCGCGGGATACCTCGATCCGACGGTGGTCGGGGTGGCAGCGGCCAACGCGGGCGCGATCATTCCGGTGAATGCCCAGCCCACCAACAACATGCTGACGGTGCGCTGGTATAAGAAGACCGCCGCGCCGAGTGCCGATTTCAAGGATCTCTATGTGCCGGGAAAAATCGGCCGCTACACGGTGAGTTACCCCACCGCCCCATCGCAGATCGTCATTGCGCAGGGCGTGGGCACCAACGATTTGCCAGGCCCGGAGGCAGCCGGCAGCGTGTATGTGCAAAATGACAGCAGCCAACCCGGGTACAACCCCAATGAGGAACACGCGTTCATGCTCGGCGGCCGGGCCTATGCCCTGCGTGAGGATTTGAACATCTATAGAAACAGCCTAACCACCCAACCGGCCAGCGCCTATCTTGCGGCCAATTACACCTCCGAGCCTTATGTCTTGGTGGCCTACACCGACGCGAGCGACCAACGGCCATCGATGCATGCCTATCAAGTGCTGCGCAGCAATGAAACCTTCGGCTTCGACTACACGGCGACGGCGGGCACCTTGTTAGTAAAACCGTATCCACTGCCGCTGTTGCCTCTGGCGATGACGGGCACGGGCACGGCGCGCAAGGCGAAGGATGTGGAAATTCTCAGCGCGGTGGATGCGCCCGCCAATAACCTTTTCAAGTCGGATGCCGCATACTCCAGCTTTACCTTCCAGGATCGCAAGGGATTCACCTGGGTTCATCGCGGGCCTCACGGTGATCCATTGATAGTGAGCTCCACTCCCAATGGCACCGCCACTGTTGCGCTCGCCAACACCACCGGCTTGGTCGTTGGCATGGCCGTTAGCGGTGCGGGCATCACCGGCAGCGCGTCAATCGTGAGCATCAACACCAGCGCCAAGACCCTGGTGCTTTCACGAACCGTGGCTGCGGCCACTGCCCAGTCGTGGGCGTATGCGCCAGCCCTGACGATGAAACTCTATTACCTCAATCAGCCCGGGTTTTTCATCCCCGGGGTGAGCCTGGCCGCACAACCTGCGGTGGGCACCCCGTTGCCGTTTTTGCGCGCGGCAGCCCGTAGCGGCCTGGCTCTAACGCCGGGAGCGATCGATGCCTACGCGACGGCAGATGTGCCTGATCAAATCGATGCGCCGCTGGCACTCACCTATCATCCGGCATGGCCGGCCAACGCGCCGCAATTGCGGGTGGCTGAGACGCTCACGCTGCCGAAGTTCGGCCTGCCGCAGGTGCGCGGCCAGAAAAGCGCGCAGGTGTTTTACCAGCAGTCCATCGCGGGAGATACCGGCCATAGCTTGCTCAAAAACAGCGTGACCTTGCACGACCCGACCCGCGAAAAAACCGTGGCGCTCGACGCCGCGGGTATCGGCTTGGCAGCTTTGCCCGGTGCGATCAAGACGACGAGTTATCAGGGGAAAAGCTATTTCCAGACCTTGCCGCCGAGTTTGCAGCAACGGATCTATCTGGATCCGCTGCGCGGCACCAAGGGCACGCTGGTATTCATCGGTCAGTTCCACGAGCAGATCATCGGCGACGATTACTTGGATCTGAATTTGCTGACGTCGGCCGAGGAATCCATGGTCAAAAATCTGGTACCGACGGGCGATGTGGACAAGTTGTCGTGGGATAAAGCGATCAGCGCGCTCACCACCCAAGTGCAGACCTTCAAGCCCGATCCGGCGAAGGTGGGATCATATATTGTCGACGCCAGCAAAAATGTGATTGTTGGCGACAAGGCGCTGGCCGTCATCAGCAGTGCTGAGACCGCGGTGGATAGTTATGCGCTCACCGCGACGGGCCAAGGCACTGGCTATGTGACGATGGTCTTTGGCAACGGCAACGCCTTCACTCCGTCCGGCGATCCGGTGGTGGTGCAGGTCTTCAAGATCGCCAACCAACTTTACCCGGGGGACTTGAAGGTGCTCACCTCAAGCAATCCGCTCGACGAACAGGTGAGCTTGCGCCACAGCGCGGACTTTGCGGGCAAGCCGGATGACTATGAGTTCGATTGGCGCTGGAGCACCGGTGAGGCCAGCGCGCCAGCCACCTACTCGAGTGTGATGACCCCGCGCATCGGCGATGCGGCGGCCAACAATAACACCTGGACCCTTGTCAGCGATCCGGGCGCACTGACGGCCAGCACGGCGCAATACGCCGCCGCAGGCGCGGCGCTGCCGCTGCCCCGTTCGCTCAACGTTTACCCGGTCACCTATCTGTTGGATGCGCAAAACCAGCCGGCCAGTGTGATCGATGCGACGAGTCACACGGATGCCGAGATTGCCGCGGGCTATCCCTCGCTCATGCTGAAGGCCAATACCCCGGTCGACTTCACTGCGGGCATTCCCGGCAGGATCGTCTTCAGTGCGACTCTGGGTGACCACGACGGCTGCGTGCTGTATGTGAATGGCAAGGTGGCTCTGGCATTCAACGCGCCGGACCCGCAGTTCAGCTCAAGCGGTGCCAGCACGGGATTGACACCTAACGGGCTGCCGCTGCAGTTCAGCGTCGAGCCGAGCTATTTCACCGCAGGAACCAACACGATCGAAGTGGCTGTCTATACCCAGGCCGACCCTAACACGATGTCGTCCCTCAACTTCAAACTCGAGGCGGCGCTGGAAACCGACTTGGTGACCAGCAGCGTCAGCGCCTGGCAAACGCCGGCCGACCCTAACCATCTTCTGAGCAACACGGCCATCATCGGCGGTTCGCCGCTCAATCCGTTTGGTGGCCCGCAGTTTGTGCTCAACGACCGTTGGTTCACGATGCGCTACCGGCCCAAGGCCATCGCCAACAATGTATTGGGCACGCCGTGGTCGCGCTGGGCGGCACCACAGTTCACCGAGGGCTGGGTCAAGCGGGTGCTCGCTGCGATCAATCCCTTCACCCAACGGGTCAAGGATCTCTCCAACACGGCGGTCAATACCGATGTGAGCATGCTCACCCAGGCGGGCTCCAAGTGGGAAGGGGATCTGGCACTGAACCTGGATAATATCAACGGTGCCGGCCTCATCGGGATTTATGAAACCGTGCTCAACCGCGCCAAGAGCATGAGCATCGACGCCAATGTCAACGACCCGGACACTAACAACGCCTTGCTGTTGGCAGCCGGTTATTTGAACGATCTCTACACGATCCTGGGCAATGAGGCTTTTGCCGACGCTGCCAATCCGACCATCTCGCTGGATAATGGCGCGGTCAATACCAGCCGCTTTTCGTTTGAAGGCCAGGTCGCCAGTTCGCTCGATGAAGAGATGGCGCTGCTGCGTGGGCGCGATGATTTATTGAGCCCCGGTGTGGCCAGCGCTCCCGCCTACAACCGCCTGTATTGGAACTACACCCACGGCATCAACAGCGGCGAGGCGATCTACGCGGTCAATTACAACATCAAGGAAAAGGTCGGCAGCAGCACCGCCAATGGCGTGGTTGATGCGACGGATGCCCAGCGGATGTTCCCGCAAGGCCACGGCGATGCCTATGGCCACTACCTCACCGCTCTAACCGGCTACTATCGATTGCTGTGGAATCAAAACTTCACCTGGACGCCAAGTGCGGAAGCGGTGAGCGTGCTGGGCGTGCCGGTGACTGTGGACTTCCAGGATGAACGCAAATTCGCCGCCTCTGCCAACAACCTGGCGAAAACCGCGGAGCAGATTTGTGCGCTGACCTTCCGCCAATCCTACAAGGATGATCCTGCCAAGGGTTGGGCGCAATTCCGCGACAACACGCCCACCAATACCCAAACCGGCGTGACCCGCCATTGGGGGCTGGACGAAACCATCAGCCGCAGCGCCCAAGGCGCGCTGGTGCACTGGGCGATGGCCAACGCGATCTTGCCGGATGTGGATAATTATCACACGGGCATTCAAAAGATCGACCGCACCACCGTGCCGGAACTCGGGGCCTTGGTGGCCACGGCCCAGAGTTTCCAGAGCACGCTCGACAATGCCTACGCCCACCTCAATCCGCTGGGTTTGAGCCCGGGGGCGGTGTGCTTTGATATCAATCCAAGCTACATCTCTAGCAACGGTGGGGTGGGTCCGAGTCATTTTGAGCAGCTCTACGAGCGGGCGCTAACGGCACTTAACAATTCGGCGGGTGCCTTCAACCAGGCGGCAGTGATGACCGGATCCCTGCGCGACCAGACCAACACGGTGGACAACTACACGGCGGATATCGCCACCCAGGAGGGGGCCTATGTCGGCCAACTCATTGACATCTACGGGCGTCCGTATTCCGGTGACATCGGCGCGGGTAAACTTTATGCCCAAGGGTATGCGGGTCCGGATTTAAACCACTGGTTCATCGTCGATCGACCCAACGATTTGGTGGATACCAGCAAAACGTTCAGCTTCAACCTGAAGGAGGCCAATCAAATCAAGGAATTCACCGGCAACAGCATCACCGATGTCGTCAATGGCTATAACTCGGGCACGAGCGTCACCTCGCACACGGTCACTGTCGCGCCGTCGCAGTGGGTGCAATACAACAATGTTTGGCAGGCTGGCGGGCTGGGTTCACGGCCGGAGACCGGGGAGTTGCAACAAGCCCTGCAAGATGCTCAACAGAGCTGGCTGGCGATATCGGCGGCTAACATTAATCTCCAAAAGAGCGTGGCAGAGATGCAGCACAAGGGCGATGTCTTTGCAGACATGGTGAAATCCCATAAAGCGGCCATCACAATGACCCACGCCATGAATGCCGCAGTCCTGGCCCTCTCGGAAGTGGAATTGTATTTCGATACCACCAAGGAACTCGCTAAAGAAGCGGGAAATAAGGCCAGCGAAGGCGCGGCTGCCGCATCAGAGACCGTGCCGACCGTTGAGGGCTTTTCCTTCGATGCATTTGCGCCCATCCGCGGGGCTCTCAAGTTTGCGGGGATGATCGGCAGCAGTATTGCCAAGGTCGCCGGCGTTTTGGCGGGTACGGCTGGAGGCCAAGCTGCAATCATCGCCAAATCCATTGAGAACAATCTCACAGTCCAGATGACCGAAGCGGGTTTCAGTCACGAGGAAGTGCAACTCGCCTACGAATACGACGCGGCATACCGTGACGTGACGACCCAAGCCAACACCGTCATGCAACTGACGATCAGTCATCAGACGGCGCTGCAAAACGTCAATAACGTGATTGCAAAAGGCTTGCGCATTCTTGCCGATCGGGAAGTCTTCCGTCAGCGCGCGGCGTCCATCATTCAAGGCTACCGGACCAAGGATCTGACGTTCCGCACCTTCCGCAACGAGGCGCTCGAGCAGTATCGTTCGCTTTACGATCTGGCCAACCGCTACACCTATCTGGCGGCCAAGGCCTATGACTACGAAACCGGCTTGCTCGGATCGCCGCAGGGGCAAACGGTGTTCAGTAAAATCGTCGCCTCCCGCTCGCTCGGTGACCTCACCGGTGGTGTGCCGCAATCAACGGTTAGCACGCTCGGCGATGCGGGCCTGGCGGGCACCATGGCTCAGCTCAACGCGGATTTTTCGGTGGCAAAGCACCGCCTCGGGATCAATAACCCGGATTACAACGGCACGGTATTTTCGCTGCGCCAGGAGTTGTTCCGGATTCAGAACGACCCGACGATTACCAGCGACAACGCCGCCTGGCAGCAGACGCTGGAACAACACATCGTCTCCAACGTGCTCAACGATGCGGACGTTGCCAGCCAATGCCTCAACATCAAAAAGCCCGATGGCAGCGCGGTGCCGGGAATCATCATCCCCTTCAGCACCACCATCGAGTCGGGTAAAAACTTCTTTGGCTTGGAGTTATGCGGCGGCGACCACGTTTATTCGCCCAGCAGCTACGCGACGGTGATCACCAACGCGGGTCTCGTCCTGCCGGGATACGTCGGCATGGATCCCTCCATCGGCGGTCCGCCCATGGATGCAACCAATGCCGCGAACATCCTCAGCGCGACGCCATACGTTTACCTCATTCCCTGCGGCAACGACTGCATGCGGGCCCCGCCACTGGGTGAGGTTGACAACCTGCGCACCTGGAGCGTGCAGGACCAGGCACTGCCCTTGCCGTACAATCTCGGTGGCAGTGACTTCAACAGCACGCAGTTCTTCGATGCCAATGGCACCCTCAGTTCGCAGCCGTGGATCATCCGCAAACACCAGGCGTTCCGCGCCGTGGCCGACAAGGAACTCTTCAACGGCGCTCCCCCGGTCGAATACAGCTGCAGCCGCTTGCTTGGCCGCAGCGCCTGGAACACCCGCTGGAAAATCGTCATCCCGGCCGTCAGCTTGCTCACCGACGAAAAAACCGCCCTCAACCGCTTCGTCAGCAGCGTGAGCGACGTCCAACTCTACCTGCGGACGTATTCGCATGCCGGGAACTGAGCAGCTCATGAAGAAGTTCCATCTACTTCTCATCGTCCTCGCAATCGTGGCGCTCGGCTGGCTCGGCTGGCGAGGGCATGATGCGCGGCGGGGGCCGCTGGTGCCGCACGTTGACCAAGCGTCCACCACGGCATCCAAGGCGGATCCGCCGACAAAAATCGAGAACGATCCGGTGAAGATTTTCCAGCGGGCGTTGTGGGCGAGTCCGACCGCCGAGGATCATATATTGCATGCGGAACGCCGCGAGTGGATAGACGCGGACGGCGTGCAAAAATGGCAGTGGTTCCTGGTGGTCGAAGCGTCGCCCGCCTTGCTCAAGCGCCTGCGCGATGACAATGCCTTCGGCCTGATACCCGCAGCCGCGGCTGGTCCGCCCGCCGACGCCCCCGAGTGGTTTGCTTTCAACAAGAACGAGATGAGCCTGCTGAAATCCCCGCAGGGAAATCTCCAACTGAGCTTCTCTAACGACAAGCACACGCTCTACGCGACGGATGGCGGACTTGGCTTGCGGGCCGGCGCGCCGGAACCTATCAGGCCCGCAAGCCAAGTCCGCCATCCGTCGCGTAGAGCG
>Ga0194037_1002694_pt1 | contig 11496 bp, 7 predicted proteins | sample JunL306m_MetaG_FD_148653 | JGI IMG/M metagenome (GOLD analysis project Ga0194037, IMG submission 148653) | Anoxic zone freshwater microbial communities from boreal shield lake in IISD Experimental Lakes Area, Ontario, Canada - Jun2016-L304-6m | ecosystem: Environmental > Aquatic > Freshwater >...
CTGCACTGGTGCTGGCCTGCGCGCTGATGGCGCTGGCGCTGGCCGTGTTTTTGTTGATTGAGTGGCCCGGCACCGACGCGCCCAGCCCCAAGGAGTCCCATGCTTGAGTTGCCAGCCATCACCAAAACCTGGCGCCCGCCCGGCGGTAAGCAGCGACTACTGCTCAAAGACCTGAGCCTGCAGGTTCCGCAAGGCCAAACCGTGGCGCTATTGGGCCCCTCGGGCAGTGGCAAGAGCACCTTGCTCAAAATCATCGCCGGGCTAGAGGCGCCAGACGTGGGACGTATCTTGTTTGACGGGCAGGACATCACCGATATGCCGCCAGAGCAGCGCAAATTTGCGCTCATGTTTCAAGACTTTGCGCTGTTTCCGCACCTGAGCGTGCAAGACAACGTGGCCTTTGGCCTGATCGAACAAGGCCAGCGCCGCGCATTGGCGCGCGCCCAAGCGGTGGAGATGCTGCAGCGCTTTGGCCTGGGCGCACACACCGAGGCCAAAGTGTGGCAACTCTCGGGGGGTGAGCAGCAGCGCGTGGCACTCGCCCGCGCCTTGATCACTGCGCCGCGCTTGTTGCTGCTAGACGAGCCTTTTTCCGCGCTGGACGCTGATTTGCGCCTAAGCCTGCGCGCCGAGTTTCAGGCACGCATTGCCGCATCCGGCATGGCGGTGCTGTGGGTCACGCACGACGAGGCCGAAGCCCGCTCGGTGGGCGCGCACGGTTTTCGGGTGGTGGATGGGGCGCTGCAGCAGCTTTGGTAGCTGCGGGTGCATGGCTGCCAGGCCTGCGTCCGTGGCCACCGGCGTGCTGCGCCGCCCATGGAACAGCCGCGCTTGGCCTGGAATGGCCAAGGTCGGTTCTGAAGCGCTAGACCTTATTCGCGCTGTCCCGGCACAAGGATGGTTGGCAGCGCCTCGTCCAGCATCTCGGGGTAATCGCGGCTGAAGTGCAGGCCCCGGCTCTCATGCCGGGCGCGAGCGCTTTGCACGATCAGATCGGCCACCTGCACCAGGTTGCGCAGTTCCAGCAGGTCGCGGCTGACGTGGAAGTTGGCGTAAAACTCCTGAATCTCGTCTTGCAGCAGCGCAATGCGGTGGGCGGCACGCTCCAGCCGTTTGTTGGTGCGCACAATGCCCACGTAGTCCCACATAAAGCGGCGCAGCTCGTCCCAGTTGTGTGAGATCACCACCGACTCGTCGGCGTCGGTCACCCGGCTGTCGTCCCAGGTGGGCAGAGCGCGCAAGGGGGCGCCCGGGCGCTGCTCAATGTCGTGGCTGGCCGCGCGCGCAAACACCATGCATTCCACCAGCGAATTGCTGGCCAGCCGGTTGGCGCCGTGCAGGCCGCTGCAGGCGGCTTCGCCAATGGCGTACAGGCCGGGCAAGTCAGTGCGACCATGCAAGTCGGCCAGCACGCCGCCGCAGGTGTAGTGCGCGGCGGGCACTACCGGAATCGGCTGTTTGCTGATGTCGATGCCGAGCTCCAGGCAGCGGGCGTAGATGTTGGGAAAGTGCTCTTGGATAAAGGCCAGGCTTTGGTGCGAGATGTCGAGGTAGACGCAGTCAAAGCCGCCTTTTTTCATCTCAAAGTCAATCGCGCGGGCCACCACATCGCGCGGTGCGAGTTCGGCGCGCGCATCGTGGGCCGGCATGAAACGCGTGCCGTCGGGCAGCAGCAGGCGGCCGCCTTCGCCACGCACCGCTTCGCTGATCAAGAACGATTTGGCGTGCGGGTGGTACAGGCAGGTGGGGTGGAACTGGATGAACTCCATGTTCTGCACGCGGCAGCCCGCGCGCCAGGCTGCGGCAATGCCGTCGCCCGTGGCGGTGTCGGGGTTGGTGGTGTACAGGTACACCTTGCCTGCGCCGCCGGTGGCCAAGAGCGTGTGCGGGGCCGAGAAGGTAAGCACCTCGTCGGTCTCTTCGTCCAGGGCGTACAGGCCCACGCAGCGGCGGTCCGTGCCTTTGTCGCCCGCCACCTTGTCGCTGGTAATCAGGTCTACCAGGGTGTGGTTTTCAAACAGGCTGATGTTGGGCGACTTTTGCACCCGCTCGATCAGCGTGGCTTGCACGGCTGCGCCCGTGGCGTCGGTGACGTGGACGATGCGCCGCGCGCTGTGGCCGCCTTCGCGCGTGAGGTGCAAGTCGCCGTTGTGCTCGGTGCTAAACGGCACGCCCATGGCCTGCAACCAGGCAATGGCCTGGGGCGCTTGCTCCACCACAAACTGGGTGGCGGCCATGTCGCACAGGCCGGCGCCCGCAATCAGCGTGTCGTCCACGTGGGCGGCAAAGCTGTCAGCCTTGTCCCACACGGCGGCAATACCGCCCTGGGCCCAACCGCTCGAGCCTTCGCGCACCGCGCGCTTGGTGATGATGGCGACACGGTACTTCTCGGACAGCAGCAAAGCCGTACTCAAACCGGCCAAGCCGCTGCCGACGATCAAGACGTCAAATTGCAGCGCCTGGGGCGTTGACTTTTTTTGCATGAATTAGCCTATGCGCATGCCGGGCGCTGCGCCGGGCCAGGGGTTGAGTATGTAAATACCGGGTTGCGCTTTTTCGTCGGCATGGCTGGCGGCCAGCACCATGCCCTCGCTCACGCCAAACTTCATCTTGCGCGGCGCCAGGTTGGCCACCAGCACGGTGAGCTGGCCGATCAGATCTTCGGGCTGGTACATGCTGGCGATGCCGCTCAACACATTGCGCATGCGGCCTTCACCGGCGTCCAAGGTCAGGCGCAGCAGCTTGACCGAGCCTTCAACCGGCTCGCAGTTGACGATCTTGGCAATGCGCAGGTCGATCTTGGCGAAGTCGTCGATGGAGATGGTGGGGGCGATTTCCTCGCCGCCGGGAAGGGATAGACCGGCTTCACTTGAACCAGGGACAGAGCCTGGGGATTTGGGGTCGGATCCCGATTTTCCAGCGGAAAACTCGGGCTCTGACCCCAATTTTGCGGGCGGCTCGAAGAGAGCGTCCAACTGTTCGGGGGTGACGCGCTGCATCAGATGCTGGTAGGGCTGGATGCTGGCGACATAGCCGCTTGCATTCCAGTCTTGCATGCTGGTTCCTACGAAGGCTTGAACTGCCTGCGCCAAGGAAGGCAGCACGGGCGCCAGGTAGCGGCTGATTTCTGCAAAGGCATTGATGAGCACGGAGCACACCTGGTGCAGCGCCTCGTTGTTGGCGGCGTCTTTGGCTAAGTCCCAAGGCTTGTGCTGGTCTACGTAAGAGTTGACTTTGTCGGCCAGCAGCATGATTTCTCGGGTGGCTTTGCCAAATTCGCGGGCTTCGTACGTTTTGGCCAGATCGTCTTTGGCGGCGTGAATTTCAAAAAGCAGTGCGCTTCCTTGTTCGCCAAATGCCTGCGTCAGCTTGCCCTCAAAGCGCTTGGTCAAAAACCCCGCCGCCCGGCTCGCAATGTTCACAAACTTGCCAATCAAGTCACTGTTGACCCGCGCCATGAAGTCATCGGCGTTGAAGTCAATGTCTTCATTGCGCGCCGAAAGCTTGGCCGCCAGGTAGTAGCGCAGCCACTCAGGGTTCATGCCCAGGCTCAGGTACTTGAGCGGGTCCAGGCCGGTGCCGCGGCTTTTGCTCATCTTCTCGCCGTTGTTCACTGTCAAAAAGCCATGCACAAACACATTGGTCGGCGCTTTGCGGCCGCTGAAATGCAGCATGGCCGGCCAGAACAAGGTGTGGAAGGTGACGATGTCCTTGCCGATGAAGTGGTACTGCTCCAGCTCGGGCTGGGCCATGTAGGTGGCGTAATCCGGGCTTTGCGGGTCCAATACCGCGCGCTTGTCCAGCAGGTTTTTCAGCGAGGCCAGGTAGCCGACCGGCGCGTCGAGCCAGACGTAAAAGTACTTGCCCGGCGCGTCCGGAATCTCGATGCCGAAGTAGGGCGCGTCACGGCTGATGTCCCAATCGCCCAGGCCTTCGCTGGTGCTGCCGTCGGGGTTGGTGCGCACGCTGAACCATTCTTTGACCTTGTTGGCCACTTCGGGTTGCAGCTTGCCGTCTTGCGTCCAGCTCTGCAAAAACTCAACGCAACGCGGGTCCGAGAGCTTGAAGAAAAAGTGTTCCGAGCTTTTGAGCTCGGGCTTGACGCCCGACAGCGCCGAGAACGGGTTGATCAGGTCGGTGGGCGCGTACACGGCGCCGCAGACCTCGCAGTTGTCGCCGTACTGGTCTTTGGCGTGGCATTTGGGGCATTCGCCCTTGATGAAACGGTCCGGCAAAAACATGTTCTTGGCCGGGTCAAAAAACTGCTCGATGGTTTTGCGCTCGATCAGCGAGCCGCCCTTGTCGGCCGCGATGTCGCGCAGGTCGCGGTAAATCTGGCGGGCGAGTTCGTGGTTCTCAGGCGCGTCGGTGCTGTGCCAGTTGTCAAAGCTGATGTGAAAGCCGTCCAGGTAGGGTTTTCGCCCGGCGGCGATGTCGGCCACAAACTGCTGGGGTGTCTTGCCGGCCTTCTCGGCCGCAATCATGATGGGCGCGCCGTGCGTGTCGTCGGCGCCCACAAAATTGACCGCGTTGCCCTGCATGCGCTGAAAACGTACCCAGATGTCGGCCTGGATGTATTCCATGATGTGGCCGATGTGGAAATTGCCGTTGGCATACGGCAGGGCGGTGGTGACGAACAGTTGGCGGGACATGGGAGGAGGAAACCTTGGGGCGAAGGGGGCAATTTTAGATGTTTCACAATCCGCCCATGAACCCCACTGCCATTGAAGAATTCCCAAACTCCTTCCCTGCTACGGGCTTTGATGAAGTGATTGAGCGGCAACGGCTCCAAAGGCGCCAGCGACTGGGTGGCGCGCAAAGCATGATGCGCCGCCACCTGGTGCCACTGTTGGCGTGCCTGTGCGGGTTCTGGGCAGCAGGCTTTGCCCAGGCAAGTGAACTGGCTGACAAACTCAAGCAGCCCGGCTACGCCTTGCTGATGCGCCACGCGCTGGCGCCCGGTGTCGGGGACCCCGCAGGCTTTTCTTTGCAAGACTGTGCCAGCCAACGCACGCTCAACGGCGAAGGCCGCCAGCAAGCGGTGCGCATCGGCCAGTGGCTGCGCCAGCAAGGGGTGACCCGCGCGCAGGTGCTCACCAGCCCTTGGTGCCGATGCACGGAAACGGCCCAACTTCTGGGCTTGGGTGACGCCACTGTGGAGCCGGCACTCGCGTCCTTTTTTGACGAAGCCCAGCGCGCCCCAGAATTCACCCGGCGCTTGCAACAGCGGCTCGCGCTTGCCAGCCAAACCAAAGGCGACCATGCGCTGGTGCTGGTCACCCACCATGTCAATATCTTGGCCTATATGGGTGAAAACGTGGGCTCGGGCGATATGGTGCTGGTGCAGTTTGATGCGCAAGGCAAACTGATCAATGCCAAGCGCTACGCCAGCCCCTAAGCTGGCACTTAGCCGGGCGCCTTCCAGCCGAAAAAGCGGTGGATTTCCGCACTTTGCGCCTGCGCGTCGGCCCGGCCCAGTTCCATGAGCGCCTGGGTGTAGGGCGCTTCAAACAGCAAATAGCTCAGCAGCGCGTCGCCCTGGCCCTGGGCGGGGGCGTCGGTGCGGCCCAGGGTGCGCAGCAGGCTTTGCACCGTGGGCGGCAGCGCTTGCGCGTGCGCCGCAGCCATCACGTCCAGGCGCTGCGAGGGCGCAATCAGCAGCAGTTCCACTGGGCGCAAATGCGTGTCGGTGCGCTTGTCGGGCGGAATAAGTTGCAGGGTTTGGTTGATGCGCTGCAGCCGCTCCACGTCCACCGACAGCGAATCAAGAAAGATGCTGGAGAGCGCATGCCCGGCAATCTGCGCCAGATTGGGGTAGTGCGGCTCGGTGTGGGTCATCTGCCGGGGCTCTTGCATGCGCCCGGCGCCAATCACCAAAATGCGCTGCGCCCCCAAGTGAATGGCCGCCGAGGTGGGCGCGGTCTGGCGCATGGAGCCGTCGCCAAAAAACGCCGCCCCCTGCGGCCCGTCCAGGCGCTCGGCCGGAAACACAAAGGGAATCGCCGCGCTGGCCAGCAGGTGGGGCACGGTAAGCGGGCTGTGCTGGGCCAGGCGTTGGTTGCGCACCCAGGGCGATACGCGCGCGCCGCTTTGGAAAAAAGTGACGTGTTCGCCCGTGCTGTAGCTTGACGCTGTAATGGCCAGCGCCTGCAGATGGCCGTCTTGCATCAGGCCGGGCAGGCGCCCAAAGCGCACCCGCTCGGTCAGCAGGGCGCGCAGCGGGTCGTTGTTGAGCAGCGACTTGGGGCGCAGGCGCTTTTGCCGCAGCAGCCAGCCCAGCGACAAAAGCGACAGCCAGCGCGCGCCCGAGCGCACCATGCCCAGCACGCCGGTGTCGTAAACCTGTTCCACATGGAAGTTGCCCCACACGTCCACCAGCTCGGCCATGGCGGCGTCAAAGTCGTCGGCGCTGCAGGCCAGCACGGCGGCGTTGATGGCGCCCGCCGAGGTGCCGCTGATGATGGGGAAAGGGTTGCCCGTCATGTCGGCGCGCTGGGCGGCGGCCTCAATGCTGTCGCCCAGGGCCAGGCGTGCGGCGCTGCGCATTTGTGCAATGGCGGCCAGCACGCCCACTTGGTAAGCGGCGCGGGCACCGCCGCCAGAGAGGATGAGACCGGTGGTGTTTGCCATGGCCCGATGGTAGGAGGGTTTTGTGCCGGGTAAATCGGTACAGACCCGCGCTTGGGTAGACTCGGCCACCTTTGCGCCTGCCCCTGTGTGCGCCGCCTTTCACTTCTTCCTGATTGCCGCTTTATGTCCAGCCCCGAAACCATCCTCCAAGCCCTGCAAACCGTTGTGGACCCCAATACGGGCAAAGACTTCGTCACCGGCAAATGCGTCAAGAATTTGCGGGTCCAGGGCGACACGGTCAACTTTGACCTGGAGCTGGGCTACCCCGCCAACAGCCAGTTGGAGGGCTTTTGCCAGCAGCTCGCGGCAGCCGCGCAGACGGTGGCCGGCGTGGTGCATGTGGAAATCCAGCCGCGCCTGAACGTGTCGGCCCACGCGGTGCAGCGCGGCGTGCAACTGCTGCCGGGCGTGAAAAACATTGTGGCCGTGGCCTCGGGCAAGGGCGGCGTGGGCAAAAGCACCACTGCGGCCAACCTGGCGCTGGCGCTGGCCGCCGAAGGTGCCAGCGTGGGCCTGCTCGACGCCGACATCTACGGCCCGAGCATGCCCATGATGATGGGCATCAGCGGCAAACCCGCGTCTGCCGACGGCAAAACCATGGAGCCCATGGTGAACTACGGCGTGCAGGTCATGTCGATCGGCTTTTTGGTGCCGCAAGACGAAGCCATGATCTGGCGCGGCCCCATGGCCACCCAGGCCCTGGAGCAGCTGCTGCGCCAAACCCACTGGCAGGAACTCGACTACCTGATCGTGGACATGCCCCCGGGCACCGGCGACATTCAGCTCACGCTCAGCCAGCGCGTGCCCATGACCGGCGCGGTGATCGTCACCACGCCGCAGGACATTGCGCTCTTGGACGCCAAAAAAGGCATCAAGATGTTTGAGAAAGTGGGCGTGCCGATTTTGGGCATCGTGGAAAACATGGCGGTGCACGTGTGCAGCAACTGCGGCCATGTGGAGCATATTTTTGGCGCCGATGGCGGCAAAAAGATGGCCGCCGAGTACGCCATGGACTACCTGGGCGCCTTGCCCCTGGCCATGGCGATCCGCGAACAGGCCGACAGCGGCCGCCCCACCGTGGTGGCGGAGCCCGAAGGCGAAGTGGCCGGCCTGTACAAAGCGCTGGCGCGCAAGGTGGCGGTGGCGATTGCTGCTAAAAACAAAGATTTTTCTAGCAAGTTCCCAAGCATCACCATTTCCAAGTCCACCTGACGCGGCAGCGACGCCGTGGCAACCGAAGGGGGCTCGTTGGGGGCTCGTTGGGGGTTTGTTGACCCCCGTCATGGCGTATTGAAATTTCTTCAGCCTGTTTGGCACGTCTTTGCGCTTTTTGCTGCGGGTTAACCCTTGACTTGTAAGTCTTTGTAAGCAAGCCGACCCGATACTGTCCACCACCGCAGCTAATTTCTTTTTAGCATCGATTTGCGCGCCAAGAGCCTATTGGCGTCGCCTCGTAACCACAGTAAATAGGAGAACCTACAACATGGCGAATGAATCCCCCGGTTTGCTAGACAAAGAGCGAATCATTGCCGGTCCCGGCTTTAACCGCTGGCTGGTTCCGCCAGCTGCCCTGGCCATTCATTTGTGCATCGGCATGGCCTATGGCTTTTCGGTGTTCTGGCTGCCTTTAAGCAAGGCGCTGGGCATCAAAGAGGCGATCAAGTGCGGGCCCGAGGTCGGCTTTTTGGGCCAGCTTTTCACCACCACCTGCGACTGGCAAATTTCCACCCTGGGCTGGATGTACACCCTGTTCTTTGTGCTGCTGGGTTCGAGCGCGGCCACCTGGGGCGGCTGGCTGGAGCGGGCTGGTCCACGCAAAGCAGGTGTCGTGTCAGCCCTGTGCTGGTGCGGCGGCATGCTGTTCTCGGCGCTGGGTGTGTACCTGCACCAGTTCTGGATGATGATTGTCGGCTCCGGCATCATTGGCGGCATCGGCCTGGGGCTGGGTTATATCTCGCCCGTGTCCACGCTGATCAAGTGGTTCCCGGACCGCCGTGGCATGGCCACCGGCATGGCCATCATGGGCTTTGGCGGCGGCGCCATGATCGGCTCGCCCCTGGCGGCGGATCTGATGAAGCATTTCGCCACCCCCACCGACGTCGGCGTGATGCAGACCTTTGTGGTGATGGCCCTGGTCTACTTTGTGTTCATGATGGCGGGCGCCTTTGGCTACCGCGTGCCCGAGACCGGCTGGAAACCCGCCGGCTGGACGCCCCCGCCCGCGCAGGTGAGCAACGCCATGATCACGCAAAAGCATGTGCATGTGAGCAAGGTTTGGGGTATTCCGCAGTTCTGGCTGATTTGGATGGTGCTTTGCATGAACGTGAGCGCCGGTATTGGCGTGATCGGCATGGCCTCGCCCATGTTGCAAGAGGTGTTTGGCGGCGCGCTGATTGGCATTCCGGCTAAATTTGGCGAGCTCGACAAAGACCAGCTCAAGGCGATTGCTACCGTGGCTGCCGGCTTTACCGCGTTGCTGAGCCTGTTCAACATTGGCGGGCGCTTCTTCTGGGCCAGCTTGTCGGACAAGCTGGGGCGCAAGCTCACCTACGTGGTGTTCTTTGTGCTCGGCGGCGTGATGTATTTCAGCGTGCCCGGCAGCGCAGCGGCGGGCAGCATTGTGTTGTTTGTGTCGGCTTTCTGTGTGATTTTGAGCATGTATGGCGGCGGCTTTGCCACGGTGCCGGCCTATTTGGCCGACATTTTTGGCACCCAGATGGTGGGCGCTATCCATGGCCGCTTGCTCACCGCCTGGGCCACGGCCGGCGTGCTGGGCCCCGTGGTGGTGAACTACATGCGCGAATACCAGCTCGGCCTGGGCATTCCGCGCGAACAGGTTTACAACCAAACTATGTACATCCTGGTGGGCATGCTGGTGGTGGGCCTGATTTGCAACCTGCTGGTCAAGCCGCTGGACCCCAAATGGTTCATGACGGACAGCGAACTGGCCGAAGAAAAGCGCCTGGCCCATGAAAAAGCCGCTGCCTCTGAGGTGGTGCGCAGTGGCGGCGCCACCGGTTCAGACAGCGTCAGCCCCGTGGTGGTGGCGCTGGCCTGGGCGGCGGTGGGCATTCCCTTGGCCTGGGGCGTTTACCGCACGCTGCAAAGCGTAGCCAAGTTCTTCGCCTAAGGCCTTTTCTAACGGTGTAATTGCGCCGTATCAAGCCCCGGCAGCGCAAATTTTTTGCGCCGGCGGGGCTTTCTGCTTAAACGTGCACCAAAATCGCGCGCACAAGCATTTATCTGTCTTACTACATGCAAACACCCAACAATTCATCCTCCCTGGCGGCACCCGCCGTGGCCCTGGCCTCGGTGGACGATATGCGCCAGCGCATCCGCAGCAAAAGCAAGCTCAAAGGCCGCCAGGCCGATGACGCTGCCGTGGATGAGGTTCGCGCACTTTTGGGCGCAGGGCCGCACCGGCGCGACCTGTTGATCGAAAACCTGCACGTGCTCAACGACACCTTTGGCGCCTTGCATGATCGCCACCTGGTGGCGCTAGCCAAGGAAATGAACATTCCCATGGCCTCGGTCTATGAGGTGGCCACTTTCTATCACCACTTTGAAGTTCTTAAGGGCGACGCCCAGGCGCCGGGGCTGACCGTGCGTGTGTGCGACGGCCTGAGCTGCGCGCTGGCTGGGGCGCAAGACCTGCTGGCGCGCCTGCCCGCTATTCTGGGCCGCGACGACGTGCGCGTGATCGCCGCCCCCTGCATTGGTCGCTGCGAACAAGCCCCGGCGGTCGTGGTGCACCAAAACCCTGTGCCATTTGCCACGCTGGATGCGGTAGCCCAGGCCGTCAACGCCCACGCCAAGAGTCACCCAGCAGCCGCCGACAACGCCCAGTTTGACGCCGCCGCTTTGGCCGAAAGGCCGGTGTCGCCCGCCAGCGGTATTGAAAGCGCCCCGGCCTATGTGGGGTTGGACGCCTATGTAGCCCATGGCGGCTACGCGCTGGCCGCGGCCCTCGCTGTTGGCACGCAGGACCCCGAACAGGTAGTCAAAGCCATGGAAGACTCGGGCCTGCGCGGCCTGGGCGGCGCCGGTTTTCCGGCCGGGCGCAAGTGGCGCATCGTGCGCGATCAGCCCGCGCCCAAGCTCATGGCCGTCAATATTGACGAAGGCGAACCTGGCACATTCAAGGATCGCACTTATCTAGAGCGCGACCCGCACCGCTTTCTGGAAGGCCTGCTGGTGGCCGCGCACGTGGTGGGCATTGACGCCTGCTATATCTACCTGCGCGACGAATACCACGGCTGCCGCGCCATTTTGGAAACCGAGCTGGCCAAGCTGCGCGCCAACCCGCCGTGCAAGCTGCCACTCATCGAACTGCGCCGGGGCGCTGGCGCCTATATCTGCGGCGAAGAGTCCGCCATGATCGAGAGCATCGAGGGCAAACGCGGCGAGCCGCGCATGCGCCCGCCCTACATCGCGCAGGTCGGCTTGTTTGGCCGGCCCACGTTGGAACACAATTTTGAGACCCTGTACTGGGTGCGCGACATCGTGCAAAAAGGCCCGCAGTGGTTCAGCAGCTTTGGGCGCAACGGGCGCAAGGGCTTGCGCAGTTTCAGCGTCAGCGGCCGGGTCAAGCACCCGGGCGTCAAACTCGCGCCAGCGGGCATTACCGTCAAAGAGCTGATCGCCGAATACTGCGGCGGCATGGCGGACGGCCACACGCTGTACGCCTATCTGCCCGGCGGCGCCTCGGGCGGCATCTTGCCGGAGAGCATGGGTGATATCCCGCTGGACTTTGACACCTTGCAGCCCTATGGCTGCTTTATCGGTTCAGCCGCCGTGATCATCCTGGGCCAGCACGATACCGCGCGCGAAGCCGCCAGCAACATGATGCGTTTCTTTGCGCACGAG
>Ga0194037_1002696_pt1 | contig 11492 bp, 15 predicted proteins | sample JunL306m_MetaG_FD_148653 | JGI IMG/M metagenome (GOLD analysis project Ga0194037, IMG submission 148653) | Anoxic zone freshwater microbial communities from boreal shield lake in IISD Experimental Lakes Area, Ontario, Canada - Jun2016-L304-6m | ecosystem: Environmental > Aquatic > Freshwater >...
TAAATATTTTTTACATGCCCGAACAGTTTATTATCAAGACCAACCTTGGCGACATTACCATCAGCCTCTACGACGACACCCCGCTGCACCGCGATAACTTCATCAAGCTCACCGGCGAAAACTACTACGATGGCATCCGCTTTCATCGGGTTATCGACGGCTTCATGATCCAGACCGGAGACCCGCTGTCACGCCATGAGGAGAAACGCGCACTGCATGGCACCGGTGGCCCATCCAACCGTATTCCTGCCGAAATAAAGCATCCCAACAAAAAAGGGACACTTGCCGCTGCCCGCGACAACAACCCGCAGCGAGCCTCTTCAGGCAGCCAGTTTTACATCAATCATAACGACAACGGCTTTCTTGACGGACAGTACACCGTCTTTGGAGTCGTAGATTCAGGTATGGATATAGTGGAAAAAATTGCCGCAGTCAAGACCGACCCCAACGACAATCCGCTGGTACCGGTCATTATCGAGACCATCATTCCTTCTGCAAAGTCCTGATCACTCACCATGGAGAGCATTGCATCCAATATTGAGGCAATACGGGAACAGATAAACAGGGCGTGCATTGAGGCGGGACGGGATCCCGCCGGTGTTCGCCTGATTGCTGTTTCCAAAACAAAACCCGCTGAGCTTGTCCGTGAGGCATACGATGCCGGACAGGTTGAGTTTGGAGAAAGTTACGTCCAGGAGTTTCTCGAAAAATATGTTGACCCACTGCTTGAGGGAGTCCCGATCGACTGGCATTTCATCGGGCACCTGCAGTCGAACAAGATACGCTCGATTATCGGAAAGGTAAGCCTCATCCATGGCATTGATAAACTTTCGACAGCCGAAGAGCTCTCAAAACGCGCTGTCCAGCACAATTTGCAGGCAGAGTATCTTCTGGAAGTCAATACTTCCGGAGAAGCATCAAAGTACGGCATGTCGCCCAATGACGTTCTTTCAGAGGCTGCATCGCTTTTTCATCTTCCCAACATTACCCTTCGCGGCCTGATGACCATAGCCTCTTATGACCGGGCGGCTGCACAGGAAGAATTTCGCCAACTACGCATACTGCTTGAGTCGCTTCAGAAAATTGCCCCAGATCCTTCCAGGCTTACAGAACTCTCAATGGGCATGAGCGGTGACTTTATAGAGGCCATTTATGAAGGAGCAACAATGATCCGTGTCGGGTCGGCAATCTTCGGATGGCGGTAAGATGGTTGCTGTTCACCAAACATTCTTTACTTCAATTAACCTGTAAAACAATCCTAATCATGATCTCAAAGCAGGCACAAATCCAGGAAGCAGTCTCTTTTATCAGAAGAAAAACAGGCGCAGATTATCCTGTCGGTATCGTCCTTGGAACAGGCCTTGGGGCTCTTGTCAAGGAGATTGATATAGAGTTTTCACTCGACTACAGTGATATTCCAAACTTTCCGGTTTCAACCGTTGAGACGCACCACGGAAAGCTGATTTTCGGTACACTTTCGGGGAAAAATGTTGTCGCCATGCAGGGGCGTTTCCACTTCTACGAAGGTTACTCCATGGAACAGATTGTTTTTCCGATACGGGTCATGAAACAGCTCGGCGTTAAAACACTCGGCATCACCAACGCCTGCGGTGGTCTGAACCCTGGCTACAGAAAGGGCGATATCATGCTGATTGATGACCACATTAACCTGCTCGGAGGAAATCCGCTGATCGGACCAAACGATCCTGAAATCGGCTCACGCTTTCCTGATCTCTGCGCTCCCTACTCTCCCCGGATTCTTGCCCTTGCTGAAGAGGTCGCGCTTAACCAGGGCATCAAGCTGCAGCGGGGCGTTTATGTCGCCCTCTCCGGCCCATGCCTTGAGACCCGTGCAGAGTATCGCATGTTGCGCATTCTTGGCGCTGATGTCGTCGGCATGTCAACCGTACCGGAGGTGATCGCCGCCGTACACCAGGGAACCGAGGTCTTCGGCATGTCCATCATCACCGATGAGTGTTTTCCCGATTGCCTCAAATCGGTCAGCATTGAGGAGATCATTGAGGTCTCCGGCCATGCGGAACCAAAAATGACCTCTATCTTCAAATCCATTGTTGCCAACCTTTAATTCTTCTGAAAGAACATGATAGACGCCATATCGTTCAAAGAGAACACCCTTCACTACCTCGACCAGCGTTATCTGCCGCTCAAGGAGAATTATGTTGCGACCAAAAATTATCTGGAGGCCATTGAGGCCATCAAGACGCTCGCGGTACGCGGTGCACCCCTTATTGGTGTGGCTGCGGCATACACCATCATCCTTGGCATCAACAGCTTCAAGGGCTGCAAGGAGGAGTTTCCTCTTTTTTTCAAGTCGCTTGTTGCTGAAGTTGAAGCATCACGCCCGACCGCAGTCAACCTCTTTTTTGCCGCTGCACGGATGAAAAAGGTCTATACTGAAAATTTTGAGGCCGACACTATCGAGACGCTCTTTGCAAAAATGAATGCCGCCGCCCGCAAAATCCATGATGATGAAATCGCCAACTGCGATCTCATGTCGCGCCATGGTGTTGATCAGATTAAAATTGACCTTGCCCACATTCTGAAAACACGCAAGCTCAACGTACTGACCCACTGCAACACCGGCACCCTTGCCTGCTGCGGCACCGGCTCAGCACTTGGCGTCATCCGGCTTGCCTGGCAGGAGGGGCTGATTGAGCGCGTCATCACCTCCGAAAGCCGTCCACTCCTGCAGGGGCTTCGCCTGACAGCCTGGGAACTTCAGCAGGATGGCATACCCTTTGTCTCGATTTCCGACTCATCATCAGCATTTCTGATGCAGCGCGGCATGATTGATTTCGGTATTGTCGGCGCTGACCGGATTGCCGCCAACGGCGACACCGCCAACAAGATCGGCACCTGTGCCCACGCCATCAGCGCATTCCACCACAATCTGCCGTTCTACATCGCCGCGCCGGTATCAACCATTGATATCACCATTCCTGACGGCTCGTATATCCCGATTGAAGAGCGCAACGCTGATGAGCTGAGAACCATTTTCGGCACACAGGTGGCCATGCCGAATACGCCGGTGCTTAATTATGCGTTTGATGTCACCCCGGGGAAATTTCTGAGGGGCATTATTACAGATAAAAAGGCCGTTGTCGGCAACTATATCACCGAACTCGCCGCTCTTATTGAGGAATAAATCCGAGGGCAATTTTGTCAAACACGCTCGCCGTACAGAGAAGTTCGGTGAGCGTGTTTTTTACACATACTCGAACACATCCATCGGAACTGATTTCGCCGGTTCCAGGTGGCCATGTACGATACGCCGGATTCTCTCTGTTGTCTCCAGGCTAAACGTTTTGTCACCACAACGCGCACAAACTTTCGCAGGAATGCCCTCCACCAACACGTGCTTTCCGCTGAGGTTAAACACTTCATCAACGATTTCCTCACGTGCATCGTTGGACCCACAAATATGACAATGAAACATGATTATCTCCGCTCGGAATAATTATTGAACCACCCTTTTTCATCGGGCTGATACATGGTAATGATTTTGAGCAAGCCCCCGCCGGTCTCTATTCGCGTGACCTGTATATGAAGAGGTCGCCCTGAGTGCGTGAATCCCAAAAGGAGACAACTCGGTGCATATTTATCATCAGGGTAATCCTCGATGATCTCTGCGCTCTCTACGATTTCTCTTATTTCAATGTCGCTTATGTTGCGCTCAACTGCTCGTTTGAATGCATGATAACTGAACTCGAATTGACCTCTCTTCAAATACTCCCGGATTTCCTCAATAGTTATCATACCCAATGACACGAAAGCAAGCCAATTTATAGAAACTGGGTCAAAATTGATCTTCCTGCCAAAGAAGATGCGATAGTGCTCTCTGAATTTTCAAGAGAAGACTTCAATTGCATTGCATCAGAATACACAAAAGTCACAAAAACAACAACACACTCACATCAAGCATTAATCCTGAACCATGATCCACAACATTCCATATTTCTCGTTACATTCCTCTATAATCAAAAAACGATTCGGAGGAAGATATGAGCGATGCAGGGTACAATTACAGGGTAGTGCGCGGTTTTGCTTTTTCGGCGTTATTCTGGCTTGTCATCGGTTTAGTGGTTGGACTCTGGATAGCCTTTGAGATGTTCAATCCGGCGCTGAATCTTACCCCCTGTCTCAGTTTCGGACGTCTTCGCGTGGTGCACACCAACGGACTGGGACTCGGTTTTGGACTGGCTGCCATTTTTGCCACATCCTATTATATCCTGCAACGGCTGACCCGAACACCACTTCTCTTTCCCCGTCTGGCACAGGCGCATCTTTACCTTTTCAACACAGCCATAGCGCTGGCGGCCATATCGCTCTTTGCCGGCATGAACACCACCCGGGAATATGGTGAGCTGGAGTGGCCTCTTGATATTGTTGTCGTTATCTTCTGGGTGATGTTTGCCATCAACGTCTTTGGCACGCTGATCAAGCGGAAGGAGAAGCAGATGTACATCTCACTCTGGTACATCATCTCCATGACCGTCGCCATTGCCATTCTCTATATTGTCAACAACCTTGAGGTACCCATCAACCTCTTCAAATCGTACACACTCTACTCCGGCGCAAACGATGCCAATGTTGAGTGGTGGTATGGCCACAATGTGGTCGGTTTTATCTTTACAGTGCCGATACTGGCTATGTTCTACTATTTTCTGCCCAAGTCCACTGGCCTTCCCATCTACAGCCATCGGCTCTCCATCGTCTCTTTCTGGGCGCTGAACTTTGCCTATCTCTGGACGGGTGCACACCACCTTATGCTCACTCCACTGCCAGAGTGGATCCAGACTGTCGCGATGGCCTTCAGCATCTTTCTGATTGCTCCCTCGTGGGGTTCAGTGGTCAATGGCTATTACACGCTTCAGGGAAACTGGGATCAGATGCGCACCAACTATCTCACCAAGTTCTTCATTGCCGGTATAACCTTTTACGGACTCCAGACACTCCAGGGGCCGCTGCAGGGGCTCAGAACCCTCAACGCCTTCTTTCACTATACCGACTGGGTTGTTGGGCATGTACACATGGGGACGATGGGATGGGTCACCATGGTTATTTCGGCATCGTTCTACTACATGATTCCCCGAATCACCAACAGGGAGCTTTACAGCGTCAAACTTGCCAACACCCATTTCTGGCTCATTCTTGTTGGCCAGTTCACCTGGACCATCACCATGTGGATCGCCGGAATCCAGCAGGGGGCCATGTGGAAAGCCACCAATCCTGATGGGTCGCTGATGTACAATTTTCTTGATACCGTAACTTCCCTCTACCCTTATTATAAAATACGGTTTGGCGCAGGGGTCATCTACTTTATCGGCATACTGGTTTTTGCCTGGAATCTGATTATGACCGTCAGGAGAGAGCCAAACCAGAGTGAAGCATAAACGACAACATCAACAAACAGGAGCTGCCTCATGGGGATCACGTCAAAACCGGTTGTTTTTGCTCTTCTTGCAGCCGTTGTCATCCTGATCGGTACCACCGTGACCGTCTTTATTCCGCTGTTCATGCCTTCGACGCAACCGATCAGCCCCTACATAAAACCCTACACTGCGGTGGAGCAGGAGGGGCGCGACATCTATATGCGTGAAGGGTGCAACAACTGCCACACCCAGACCGTTCGACCACTGAGAACCGAAGTGCTCCGGTATGGCGAATACTCAAAACCGGAGGAGTTCGCTTACGATCGTCCCTTCCTCTGGGGCTCACGCCGCACCGGGCCAGATTTGAACAGGGTGGGGGGAAAATATCCTGACTCCTGGCATTACAAGCATACCGCACACCCTCAAAGCATGTTTGAAAAGTCGAACATGCCACCGTATGGCTGGCTTGCCCAAAACCGGCTCGACACCGGCTACTCGTTCAAAAAGACATCAACGCTGGGCTATGGCTACTCTGAAAGCGACGTGCGGCAGCAGATTGACCAGTACCGGGCAACCGTCACCAGCGCAAGCTATCCCTCAAAAGAGAGCCGTGACCAGGTAACGCCGCCGGAGCTGCAGAAGGATCTGACCGAAATGGATGCTCTGATTGCCTACCTCCAGAAACTTGGACGGGATGTCAAGAACATGGAGGCCGCAAAATGAATGTTTCAGGACTGGCTTATGTGCTCTTCACCATAGTTCTCGCCATTATTTCCGGCGGAATAATGGTTTACTACTACAATCCGAAACGAAAAGAGAGGATTGAGGCACCAAAACAGAGAATGCTTGACGACGACAACTGAACAACTGCATAGAGCGAAAAGGAGATGACCATGTATGATACCGGAGAACCCCAGGAGGGCCATAACAAAATCCCCAAAGGGTGGCTGCTCTTTTTTTTCGGGGGAATTATCTTTTTGATCGGCTATATCGTCTCCTATACCCCTGCCATTTCCGGGTGGTCGTTCTACAAAGAGTTTGACAAGGAGATGGAATCGGCGGCGAAATCAGAGAAATCAGTTGCCATCAAAGAGTATTCGGGCGACAAGAAGGCCATCAAGGAGGGCAAGGATATCTATGCCAACACCTGCGCACCCTGCCATAATGCGGACGCAACGGGCGGAATCGGCCCCAACCTCACCACTGCAACAATGAAGTTCGGATCGACGCAGAAGAATATTTATACATCAATTGCCGAGGGGCGCCCAAACGGTATGCCGGCATTCCTTCCGCAGATTGGTTCAGAAAAAATCAGCAAGGTGGCTGCCTTTCTGGAAAGCCTGAGGAAAAAGTAATTCTCACCAACTCAGGAGCTTGCCATTTTGTGGAAACCATACCGAAGAGCTATTGAAATCCTGCAGGCCGTCGTGCTGACCGGCCTGCCGTTTCTTGCCATCTACGGTCAAAGTGCGCTCCGGTTTGACATTCCAACCCTCAAGCTTTATGTTTTCGGATCGGTGATCTGGATCCGGGAATTCTATCTCATTCTTGGCGTTTCGCTCTTTTTTCTGCTCTTTATTGCTTTCGTGACTGTCATTTTCGGAAGAGTGTGGTGCGGCTGGCTCTGCCCCCAGACGGTACTGCTCGACCTGAGCCAGAGCCTTGCAAAGCTTTTTGGAAGGAAACATCAGAAAACGATTCAGAGACTTCTGCTGCTCCCCCTCTCTGCCCTGATAGCGATCACCATGATCTGGTACTTTGTGCCTCCTGCCGAAACGCTGCACTCGCTCTTTGTCTCAACAACCATGAGCTCCTTTTTTCTGGTTCTCTGGGTAGCGGTCTATCTGGAACTGGCGTTTCTGGGAAGAGGATTCTGTACCTCGATCTGCCCCTACGCCATGCTGCAGAATGCCCTCTTCGACAAGGATACCCTGGTGATTGAGTATGATGTTTCGAGGGATGCGACCTGTATGAAGTGCGATGAGTGCGTCAAGGTCTGCCCTGTAGGCATTGATATCAAGAAAGGGTTAAGCTCTGCCTGCATTGCCTGTGCCGAATGTATCGATGCCTGCCGTGTGCTCAGCGAAAAGAGAGGTATGCCACCCTTCCCGAACTACAAGGGTCGGATATTCCGTTCAAAAACCTTCTGGCTTGGAGGCGCCACCGCCGCTGCGGGAATTGCTCTTTTTCTCCTGCTCTGGAGCCGTCCACCCGTTGACTTTCTTGTCACCCGCGACAACGCTCCCCTGCCATCGGGACTGAACCGATACTCCTACACCATCTATAATAATGGTGGAGAGCCGCTTGCCCTTGAACTCTCTTCGCCCGACAACGTCACCCTTATTGGCGAACACTCGCTTCTGTTGCCGCCATTTTCTGTACTGCATGGGCGTATCCTGGTGAAATCAACTGGCAAGCTGGAGCAACTGCATCTCAACATCTCGGGAAGCGGCATTATGAGCAGCAAAATGGTGGGATTCCTGTAAATTTTGGGGCAATTATAGTATAATAATGCAAAATAGTAGTGATTTCAACTATTTTAAGGAAGCTATACTAATCAACTACCCTGCAGCAGAGCTACGGGGTATGAGTTCATGTTTAAGAATTACTTCACGAAGCAAAGCTTTGAGGAATATATCCTATAGCGATTAAAAAAAATTTTAGAACTGGTTGGTCAATATGAATATGGAGATAAAGGCAACACAAGTTCTTGATGCAGCTTTGCATCTCTCCCATCCTGCAAGGGCATTCATTGCTGAACGTTTACTGGAAAGCCTTGATGCGGAACCTGACTTTCAGCTTTCAGCAAAATGGCAAAAAGAGATCGTTCAGCGCTGCCAGGAGATAGATTGTGGCAAAGTGGAATTGCTGCCAGGAGAGCAGGTTTTTGAGCAAGCCTTTGAGGATTTGATGTGAAAAACCTTCGCTTTCATCCCGAAGCACAGCTCGAAATGGTTGAATCTGCCAAGTTCTACGAAGCACAGCAAGTTGGACTTGGTAAACATTTTTTGGAGGCGGTTCGTTCTTCCACACAAAAGATTCGGCTATTTCCATCAATTTATCAGCATGTTGATGGAACGGTCAGGCGCTGTTGTGTTGAACGCTTTCCGTTTGGGATTGTATTTCGCGAAAATGATGACGAGATTCAGGTTATAGCTGTTGTTCATTTCAAACGTGATCCCGACTACTGGAAAAACAGAGTATGAACAAAAAAAATTAACAAGGAAATCTCTGTCAAAAACTTGTCCTGAATCCCGTATCCTTTATGAAACTAACGCTTTCCATCATCTATGCCTGTTTTTTTACGGCAATGGCATGTGGATTGTTTGTTGCCTTCACGAGCGCAGACGGCTTGGTGGACAGCAACTATTACGAAAACAGCACACGCTATTTCCAGTCGAAAGCTCTTGAAAAGAAGCTTGGCATTGCCATAACCCGACCAGACACGCTGAAACTTGGAAGCAATACCTTTCAGATCAAAGCCACATCGCACGGTAAGCCGCTAGAAACGGGCGATCTCTCACTCTTCATGGGTAACCTCTCGAATACCCGTTACGACTCGACGATGACCATGCGTCAACTGGCTCCAGGCATCTATCAGACAACCGCAACCATTCCGTTCAAGGGAGTATGGTTTGCTCGCATTGACCTGAAACAGCAGCAACAACTTGTCACCAGCAAAAAATGGTTTTTCAACGTTCAATAAAGGGTTTCAGCACCCTTGCACTCTTTGCCTCCATTATGATGGTAAGCTGCACACTCCATGCGTCGGCAGTGGATAACAGCATCCACAAAAAGGCCTGCTCCATCACCGCAGGTCAGCGAACCGTGACGCTGAACATTGAGCCGAAGCCGGTACGCGCCATGAAGGAGCTCACCTTCAGTGTAACGGTGAACCCATGCGACAAACTGCCTGAAACACTGTTGCTCGACCTCTCAATGCCGGGGATGCAGATGGGTAAAAATCAGGTGACGCTGGTCAAACAGAGCGCCTGTCGCTATGAGGGAAAGGGAATTATTGTGCGCTGCATGAGCGGTCGAACGCTCTGGCAGGTGACGATTCTCTCCGACGAGCTTAAAAATCCCGCCTTTACCTTCAATGTCAGAGAGTGAGCACTCATCTCCTGAAATGCTACGCTGCAACCACTGCCTGCAGGAGACCAGCCGGGCATCGGCCATTATCGTTGAGATCAACGGAGAGCGCAAAGTCTTCTGCTGCCACGGTTGCCTTGGCGTGTATGAGCTTATCCACAGCAACTCGCTTGATGCCTTCTACAACCAGCGGTGCGACTGGCAGCCGGGCCCTCCGGCAACCGAGGTAAAACTTCAGGCATCGGCCTTCGCCGACACCGTCACCATCAGCGGTAAGGAGCATCGAATTGAGCTGTTGCTCTCAGGCATCAGGTGCGCCTCCTGCGTCTGGCTTATCGAAAAGTTTTTGATGAAGCTTGACGGGGTGCTCTCGGTAAGGGTGAACTATGCCACCCACAAGGCAACCATCACCTGGAGTGGTGAAAAAGTGAGCCTCGAAGTTATACTGAACGCCATCCGCTCCATCGGCTACCTCCCCCACCCCTGCCATGGCAATGGAGCTGCCGAAATGTTTGCCCGGGAGAAACAGGAGCTGCTGCTGCGCTTCGGTACCGCCGGATTTTTCTCCATGCAGCTCATGCTCTTTACCACCGCACTCTACGCGGGCTTTTTTGAGGGAATTGAGGAGCGTTACCGGCTTGCTTTCCAGCTTATCTCATGGGCGCTGGCTACGCCGGTACTCTTCTACTCGGGCTATCCCTTTCTCTCAAGTGCCCTGCGCTCGCTGAGACGGCTGACGCTCAACATGGATGTGCTGGTGGCGCTTGGCGCACTCTCGGCCTACAGCTACAGCATTGCCATGATTTTCTATGGGGGGGAGATATTTTTCGATACCGCATCAATGATCATCACCTTCATTCTGCTTGGCCGGTTTCTGGAGGCAGGCTCAAGGCTCAAGGCGGGCAACGCCATTGCCGAGCTGGCTGAGCTGCAACCGCATGAGGCGCTGCGGGTGGCAGAGAGTGGAGAAACCAGCATGGTGGCTGTTGCTGCAGTTCAAAGTGGGGAGATGATTGAGATCATCCCGGGCGACCGGATTCCGCTTGACGGCAGGGTGGTGGATGGCGAAGCGGAGGTGAACGAAGCGATGCTGACCGGCGAATCGAATCCTGTTCTTAAAAAAACCGGAAGCGACGTTTTTGCCGGAAGCTTCTCCATGAATGGACGGCTCCGCATCCAGGTCACCGGCAATGCGGCGAGTACCCTGCTGGCGCGGATTATCCGCACGGTGGAGGATGCCCAGGCACACAAGGCACCGATTCAGGGCATTGCGGACAAAACCGCCGGTTATTTTGTACCGGCCACCATCATCCTCGCGCTTGCCACCTTTCTCTACTGGAAACTCACCTCCGCCAGCAGCGTCACCGCCCTGATGAACGCCGTCTCTGTGCTGGTCATCGCCTGCCCCTGCGCCCTTGGCCTGGCAACGCCGCTCGCCATTCTGGTCGGCACCACCACTGCCGGAAAGAGAGGGATTCTCGTCAAAGGGGGCGATATTTTTGAGACCGTCTCAAAAACCACCACCGTCGTGCTCGACAAAACCGGCACCATCACCACCGGCAAACCCTCCATGACCAACCTCCACGACTACGGCCTCACGCCAACGTTGATGCAGCATGTCGCCTCGCTCGAAGCCGCCTCGGAGCACCCCACCGGACGCGCCCTTGTGGCTGCCTGGCAGGGTGAGCGGCTTACGGTAACACAGTTCAGGGCAACACCGGGCAGAGGAGTATCAGGGGTGATTGATGGAACTCTCTGGCGGGCGGGCTCAAAGGCCTTCATGGATGAGGAGTGTGTTCAGATGGAGCGTGAAGAGAGCGACCACACCGCATCACTCGAAGCTGAAGGCAAAACCGTGGTGATGGTCGCCTGCGGCAACAAACTGGCCGGAGTAATCGGGATGATTGACGACCTGCGCACGGATGCCCTTCCCCTCATAGACGGGCTGCGGAAAAAAGGGTTTGCCCTGATGATGCTGACCGGCGACAATTGTGGAGTGGCCAACTA
>Ga0194037_1002697_pt1 | contig 11491 bp, 9 predicted proteins | sample JunL306m_MetaG_FD_148653 | JGI IMG/M metagenome (GOLD analysis project Ga0194037, IMG submission 148653) | Anoxic zone freshwater microbial communities from boreal shield lake in IISD Experimental Lakes Area, Ontario, Canada - Jun2016-L304-6m | ecosystem: Environmental > Aquatic > Freshwater >...
GGACACGAGGGGGAACAGACGGTACACCAATCGTGATATTGCCATGGTTCTCAATATCAAGGATCTGGTCTATGAGAAAGGGTATAAGCTGGGGAAGGCAAGTGAAATTGTCAAGGGCAACCCTCGTAATAGTGAAGACGATCATAAGACGACCGAAATTCTTAAGCTGCAGAAACAGATTGGCAATGCAAAGAATCGTCACAGTGCGGTTGATGAACGGCGTATGTTGCTGCTGAAGGAGATAAAAGAGGAGATTGAAGATATTCTTCAGTTGCTGGGGTAAAAACAAGGGGAATAACAAAAAAACCGGCTTTCCACCGGTTTTTTTGTTGTAATCAATCTGCCGCTTACTGAGCGTACAGTACTTCAAACTGTCCGGTACCGCCCTTGCAGACATGCTCGACCCAGCGGCCATAGGCGCCACCGCTCCAGCGATACTCTTCAAGGTTCTGGGAACGGAACTGTGGTGCAGCATAACGCACCTTGAATCCTTTTGGAAGAACGATCTTCAACTGTGCATCGACCGTAAAGTCATTGAACTTTCCTACCATACCGTGGTGTACCAGGGGGATAAGAGGATGGTTCAGGATTCTGCGAAGTCCACCGCCCGCATCGACAGAGACGCCGGGGAAATCACCATCAACTTTTACTTCGATACCCTGTGAGTCAGAACGGAAACCGGCTTCAACTGATGCAGGTCTGTTCAGCTTGTCTGCAGGGAAGAGTTCTGCCCAGCGAGCAATTGAATCGACAATACCGGAACCGCCATGAGAGAACCGCCATCTCGTAACGCCTACAGGGCCTTTGTCACCGCTCTGGGTGCCGATGCTGTTGACTTCAATTTTAGAAATTCTCTGACCACCTTCGTTCAGCGCGGTAAAGGCAGGGCCGATAAACCAGAATTCACGAATCCAGTCGTTGAAAGCGCCTGTTGACTGCAAGGCACTCAAGGTTCCTTCCCAAGTGTCAATAACATCGTTATTGTCAAGTGGAACCTTCATGATAATGTCATGGAACTGGCGCCCCTGCATGTAGATCGGATTCGGGACGTTTCTTTTTACTGCGTCTGAGCGGTAGTAGAAGAGGTTGACAACGGAGCCTTCAAAAGAGAATGAGTGGGAGAAGTCGCCTACAGAAACGGAGCCTTCGCCGACGCAGATCCTTCTTTCTTTGGTTTCATTGGCAATATCAGCCTCGACAACCAACTTGCTTTTTGTGCTGTCTACAATTGACTCAATAACAGCCGAGAACCTGACGAAACCTTTTGCCGGATCGAGAGGTTTCACATTGATCTTGATGTTACAGTCTGCCGGTAGCAAAGGCAGTGCAGGAGGCACGTTAACCTTGGCCCTGCATTTTACTTTGCCCCACGAGCTTGAACCGCCCTCGAGTACGATCTCATAATCTGAGTGTGCGGTAGTGGTGTCTTTAGTGCCGAAAAGAGCCATAATGAGTTCTCCTTTTTCTAATGGCGTTGAAATTGGATATGTTCAGGAAAAAATTCACGGAGACTATTCCTGTTAAGTAACAGATTGTAACAAATTTAAAGAATAAAAATCAATAATTAAAGTAAAATATCTCCTTCAGGACTATCTCTTTACGATAAATGTCTTTTACTTTGGATGCTTTCCTGTGAGATGGCCAATTTTTTATATTTTTTTTGTTTCCGCTGATAACTTTTTGATCGTCCTATGACTTTATTATTCCGTTCAATTGACCAATTGAGTCATTCCCGGTATGCGGCTTCCGTTTTGAGTGGTGTTCTTCTTGGTCTGTCGTTTCCTTCTTATCCGTTTATTCGCCTTGAACTCCTGGCATGGATTGCTCTTGTCCCGCTGCTCATTTCACTTCGTACGGTCGAAAACCCGGGGGAGTTGTTTCGTCGCGTGTATCTCTCTATGCTCCTGTTTTGTTTGATCAGCCTCTGGTGGGTAAGTCTTGCTACCCTCCCGGGGGGTGTTCTCACTATTCTTGCGCAGGCTTTTTTTTTGACAGTACCCCTCCTGGCGTTTTATGCGATAAAAAAAATGGCCGGGTACCGTTTTGCACTGCTTTCTCTTCCCTTTCTCCAGGTTGCCTGGGAGTGGGCCTATATGCAGCAGGATCTTTCGCTTGGATGGCTTACCCTCGGTAATTCCCAGGCAAATTTGAACCTTATGATTCAGTATGCAGATGTAACCGGTGTATGGGGTATCAGTTTCTGGCTGTTGTGGTTCAATGTACTTGCCGTTATGGTTTTGACCAGCAGCAAAAAGAAGCTGTTTCGTTTCGTTATCCCGATGGCACTCCTGATTCTTGCTCCTTTATGTTACTCTTTAACGATTTGGTCCCGTGATGGAGACAATATCAGGACTGAGCCCAGGCTCACGGTTACGCTTGTTCAGCCGAATATTGATCCTCATGGCAAATGGCTACAGCAAAACAGTGCTGATATTATGGATCGATATTACCGGATGACCAGCAAAGCCGTTCGTGAAAACCGTCCTGATCTGGTGATATGGCCGGAAACCGCCATTTCATTCCCTATTTTTGATACAAATTATAATGATGATCTGCACTCTCTTCGGGTATCGCTGAGGCAGTGGCATACGGCCTTGTTGACCGGGTTTGTCGATGTCATGTACTTGCACAACAAGCCTTTTGAGACCTATAATGCATCAATGCTGCTTGAGTCAGGAAATGGAGCGCCCCAGATTTACCACAAAATGCACCTTGTGCCATTTGCAGAGAGGGTGCCTTATATCGATTATTTTCCATGGCTTGGTTATGCAACCTTTTCGCTTTCGGGTATCAGTGGATGGGGGAGGGGGCGTGATGCTTCTGTCATGAAGCTGCTTACAGAAAAGTATGGGGAGGTTGTTGTCGCCAATTTTATCTGTTATGAATCTATTTTTCCCGGTCACGTTGCGGAGTTTGTCCTGAAAGGGGCAAGGCTTCTTACCCTCGTGACGAACGATGGCTGGTATGCAACGTCGTATGGTCCTTATCAGCATCTTGCCATCGGCAGGCTGCGCTGTATTGAGAACCGTCGGGCGATGGCCAGGTGTGCCAATACAGGATTGACGGTTTTTCTTGATACATACGGCCGGACGATTGCAGAAATTCCATGGTGGGAAAAGCAGACACTGACCGCTGAGGTGCCTCTTGAGAGTCGCCTGACTTTTTATACACGCAATCCCGATCTATTGCCGAAAGTTGCAACGGGAATATCAGTGCTGCTGTTTTTTGCTGCTTTATTAATGAATTTGAGAGGGGCAACTCTTACAGACCGTAAGCCTTGATTTTTCTGTAGAGGGTTCGTTCGGTAATACCAAGTGCGAGAGCGGTTTTTCGTTTGTTTCCGCGGCATGTTTCAAGCGCTTCCACGATAGACTTTTTTTCTATGTCGTCAAGAGAGCGTAATGGTGTTGGTTCCTGTTCCTGGCCATTATCCAGGGAAATTGGTATCAGGGCATTGCTGAGCTGTGGAACGGTTGCCTGTATATCGGGCAGAAGTAGCGGTGTGAGAGGTTTGGTTTGAACCAGGTGTTGCAGAAGCTGACGGATTTCACTCACCTCCTGGCGAAGCTGTATAATATTGCTGTAGATGAACTGGAGCTCGTTTTTTTCTGATCTTGCCGGGTCATGCACCAGACTTTTATACCGGTTTCTCTGTACCAGATGTTTTTCAAGGATTTCCGGGGTGATGTATTTCCCTTTTTCAAGCACAAGCAGTGATTCTATAAGATTTCTGAGTTCTCTGACATTGCCCGGCCAGGGATAGCGCATGAGCATTTCTGCTGCATCAGGGCTGAAACCTTCAAAGACGATTTTGTGTTTTTGTTCAAACTCATGCACAAAATTTTCTGAAAGCAAGAGGATGTCTTTTCCTCTTTCCCGAAGTGGCGGAATCTGGAGTTCAACACTTCGCAGACGGTAGAAGAGGTCTTCCCGAAAGTTTTTTTCGGCTACTGCCTGATACATATTTTTATTGGTTGCTGCGATGATGCGTGCATCTGAGTAAATAGTCTCCGATGAACCGACCCGTTGAAATTCGCCGGTTTCTATAACCCTCAAAAACTTTACCTGAGTTTCAAGAGGCATTTCACCTATCTCATCAAGAAAAATAGTTCCTCGGTCGGCGCTTTCAAAGTACCCTTTCCTGCTTTGTACGGCTCCGGTAAAGGCTCCTTTTTCATGGCCGAAAAGTTCAGATTCCAGAATTCCGACTGGAATGGCGCCGCAGTTGACAGGAATAAAGCTTTTATCAGCGCGAAGGCTGTTTGCATGAATAAATCTTGCCAGAACCTCTTTGCCGGATCCCGTTTCTCCGATGATCAGTATCGTAATATCTGTCTCTGCAACCTGGAGGGCAAGTTGCTTGAGCTGGGAGATCAGGACGGATTGTCCAACAATTGTAGGCTCTCGTTTCATCAGAGATTTCTGCGTTCGATTCAATGCACAGTGCGTTTATATGGCCGGAATAACAAATCCTGCAAACAGCAGCTTTTTTGCAGCAGTCTCAGCCTCCTGTTTTGAACTATAGTTTTTTTTCAGTTGTACCCTGTATAACTCTCCCTGTTTGATAGTTTCTGCAGGAGCAGAAAGAGATATTTTTTTTGCAAGCGCTTCTGCATTTTCCCTGCTTTTGAAACTTCCGAACCGTACCGTAAAACTCTTTTGTCCGTCATGGGTGGTTTCCTGTTGTTTGACCGATACCCGTGTTTGCAACGGTGTCGCCTTTTCGGGAATGCTCACCTTCTTTTCGATTTTTTTTATATGGGAAGTGGGCAGATGCTTTGTGGTGTCTTGTTTGCTTGCCAAGGGTGGAACAGGTGCCGCACTTTCCATTGCGAGACTGTAGGCGGCTATTCGTGATCTGCTGATTTGATCAAGAGCAGGATCAGGATAGAGTGCCAACTGTTTTTGATAGAGAGAAACGGCGTGAGGTCCATCCTCGGAAAGAAGGGCTTCAAGCACCAGTTTTTCAGAGGGAAGAGCAACTTTTTGCCTGAGATTTTCTAACAAATAAACCTTATCTTCTGCCACATAACGCAGGATCTCCCTGGCGTATGATTGCTCACCGGCAGAGTGCAGGACAGGCGGGCAAAAGAGTGCAAAACAGAGCGCAACAGAGAGTGGCGCAGCAATTTTGCGGATGAGCACTATCGTCTTGTCAGAAAGCATTGGCTCGTGTTGTTTTCTTGTTGTTCACTGTTTTTGGATATGCGGCCCGTGTATGAATATGCCAAATTTTTTCATATAAAATTCAATTGCATTCCATGCATCTTCTCACAGTCAAAGCTTTTGCAAAAATTAATCTCGGTCTGTTGATAACCGGGAAACGCCCTGACGGGTATCATACGCTTGAGACCATCTTTGCACCAATCAACTGGTATGACACCATCGACTTTAGCGATTCAGAGCTGATTTCGATGAGTTGCTCAAATATTGATCTTCCGGTTGACGACAACAACCTTTGTATCAAGGCGGCCAAATCCCTTCTGCAGTTTGCCGGTATTCAGAAAGGCATAGCCATGACGCTTCATAAAGAAGTGCCTTTTGGCGCCGGACTTGGCGGTGGAAGCAGCGATGCCGCAACCGTACTCAGAGTGCTTAACGATCTCTGGCAGGTCAACGCCTCTCCTGTTGAACTGCATGCACTGGCGGTGAAACTCGGGGCCGATGTCCCGTACTTTCTCGCCATGAAAGGTCTTGCATACGCAGAAGGTATTGGCGATGAACTTGACGATCTTGGCCTTACCCTTCCTTATTATATGGTAACAGTCTTTCCCGAAGAACACATTTCCACCGTTTGGGCCTACAAAAACTTTTATCCGCGTTTTGATCGTGAGCTTCCCGACCTGAAAACGCTTGCTTCGGAACTCTGCCGTTTTGGGAAAAAAGAGGGCTTTACAGCCTTTGAAAATGATTTTGAGCCTGCGGTGTTCGATCACTTTCCTTCAGTTCGCCTTGTCAAGAGCACCCTGCTTGACGCAGGAAGTATTTTTGCATCCCTTTCCGGCAGTGGTTCAGCAGTCTTCGCTCTTTTCGAGAGTGAGGATGAGGCGCTGGCTGCCATGAAGCGCCTGCCCGAAACGTACCGGATGAGTTTGACGCCTCCGGGTTTTGCCATGGAACAGTGATCGCTCACCCTCGTCGGCCCTGCGTAATAATCTCATTCAGCTCCGCTCCGATCAAGCGCAGATCCTCATCAAGAAAATGAGAGGAATGCAGACGGGCTCGTTTGACCTCCGTAACGTCAAGCACTGCATCCATGACATGCGGTTTGAACAAGGGAGCGGCGCAGAGCACGGTGCCCTCCGGTCCGGTCACTGATGAGTTGCCCCAGTAGGTGAAGCTGTCTTCGTTGCCTACGCGGTTGACGCAGGCGACATAGCTGCTGAAGAGAAACGAGTAGGTTGAGGCAATGGTCTGCCACTGGGTTACAATGGCCGGGTTGCCGCTGCCGGGCGACATACGCAGAGGGCTCGACATCAGTACAAAGAGCAGTTTGGCACCCTGATGGGCAAGCAGGTAGGGCACTGAAACGTGCCAGAAGTCCTCACAGATGGCCACGCCGATTTTGCCGAGTCGTTTCGAGGTGACAGCCTTGATCTGCTGACCGGCAGAGAAGTAGCGAAGCTCTTCAAACATGCCGTAGGTTGGCAGGTAGATTTTACGGTGGATACTTTGCCCTGTCCCTTCCTCAAACATGAAGGCTGAGTTATAGACGCCGTAGTCGTCGCTCAGCTCAATGCCGCCGCAGATAATGCAGATCTTTCTGCTCAGTTCACGCAGGGGGGCAAACCGTGCATCTTCAATATGCATGGCAATATCCTGTGCTGCATCCTGCACATTGTAGCCAGTCAGCGAGAGTTCGGGGAAGGCTATTGCATCGGCGCCATCCCGTATTGCCTCTTCGGCAAGGGTGCAGTGCCGGGCAAGATTCTCATCGAAGTTGGCCAGCGTACAATCGATTTGCGCTATTCGCAGTTTTGCGTTCAGCATTATTCTGTCCGGTTTAATGGTAAGGATAGAAAAGATAGAAGGTGATCGAAAGCAGGGCAAGGAACCATAAGCCTCCGCGTACATCACGAACCTTGCCTGTGAAGAGTTTCAAGAGCACATAAGCGATAAATCCTGCGGTGATTCCGACACCGATATTGAAGGTGAAGATCATGAGTACAATTGTCAGAAAGGCTGGCAGGAGTTCACTGTAATCACTGAAATCCATCTTTGTTACTGATTGCATCATGAACATGCCGACAACCACCATTGCAGGGCCGTAGGCGAAGGGTGGCACAATGGTAAGCAGGGGAGAAAAGAAAAGGGCAAGTGCAAAAAGAGCAGCAACGACAATGGCAGTAAATCCTGTTTTACCCCCCTGTTCAATACCGGCAGCCGATTCGATATAGACACCAGCCGTAGTGGTTCCAAAAAGAGATGCGGCGATGGTTGAAAGTGCATCAACAAGCATCGGTTTCTCAATGTCCGGCAGGTTATCGTTTTTATCGAGCAGATTGGCTCTTGAGGACAAACCGAAGAGTGTCCCCATGGTATCGACAAAATCCATCACCAGCACGCTGATGATCACACCGGCAAATCCCCAGGTCAAAGCTCCCTGCATATTGATTTTCATGAAGATTGGCTCAATGGAAGGGGGCATACTGAAGAGCGCAGAGGGGAGTGGCACAAGGCCGGTCACGAGAAATGCCACAGTTATGACTGCCATGCCGACCAGCAGGGCCCCTGTTATTTTCCGGATCAGCAGAACGGCGGTGAGGAGAAGGCCGCCGAGGCTCAGCAGTACCGGGAGTTTGGCAATATTAGCCAGTTGTACCGGCGCTCCGGGAACACCAAGCGTCACAATGCCCATGTCGTTCAGTCCGAGAAAAGCAAGGAAAAGGCCGATTCCCACTGAAAAGCTGTGTTTGAGCGAAGAGGGAATAGCTTCAGCCAGCCATTGACGGAGCCCGCCGAGGGTGATCAGGGTAAAAAGAATGCCACTGATAAAGATGGCGGCCATGGCTGTCTGCCATGAGTAGCCAAGCGTCTGAACCACGGTGTAGGCAACAAAGGCATTTTCACCCATGTACGGCGCAACCGCAAAGGGGCGTTTGGCATAGATCCCCATCAGAAGGGTTCCGAAGATAGCGGTGAGAATGGTAGCTGTCATCGAGGCGCCTTTCGGGATGCCTGCTGCAGCAAGAATGGCGGGATTGACTATGATAATATAGGAGAGCGTGAAAAAGGTCGTGATGCCGGCGACTGTTTCCTGCCGGTAACCGGTGTTGTGCTTTTCAAAATCAAAATATGATCGGATGGTCATAGTCATAACAAAATAGCGGGAAAAGTCTTCAAGAAGGGAAGATAAACATAAAGCGTGAAAACGGGGAGGGATAAATATTCGGCTGAGTTCTCTGGAAAATGGGGGTTTGCTCACTCAAACACATCTTGAGCATGTAATGATTTTGTGATAAATGTCATATATTGGCCGGGTCAAAACTATTGTGTCTTGCTGAAACGCTTTTCTTCTTTTATGTTGTTATTAACGCTTGATGAGCTCTCCCAAAGAGCTGAAAAGATAAAACTTGTTATTTCCGATAATGACGGTGTTTTCACGGATAACGGTGTATACTATTCAGAGCGCGGAGAGGAGATGAAGCGTTACTCCATCAGGGATGGCATGGGTGTGGAACGGTTGAGGAACCGTGGTATTGAGACCAGCATTATGACTGGTGAGGTTTCTCCAAGTCTGAAGAAGCGTGCAGAAAAGCTTGGCATGAAAAGGCTTTATCTTGGTGTCAAGGACAAGCTTTCCATGCTCGAAACAGTGCTGGCTGAAACCGGACTTCACCGTTTTGAACTGGCTTATATCGGGGATGACGTCAACGACGTCGAAATTATGGAGGAGATCGCCAGGGAGGGTTTGACAGCATCTCCCCGTGATGCAACAGTTTTTGTTGAGCCATATAGTCACTATCGGGCTCAAGCCGATGGCGGGTATGGTGCATTCAGGGATTTTGCCGAGTGGCTCCTTGCGCTCAGAAATGTCTGAGTCTAATTTTTATTAACAGCGATTCCTGACATTTTCAATTAAAAGTTGTGGATGGATCGTTTTATCCAGAGTAATGTAATGGCGGAAATTACCATAGGGAAGAGGATAGTGGGAGATCGGCATCCCGTATTTGTTATTGCTGAAATCGGCATCAATCATAACGGGTCGATGGATGTTGCCAAAAAACTTATTGAGGGCGCCGCTCTGGCTGGCTGTGACGCGGTAAAGTTTCAGAAGCGCACTCCGGAACTCTGCGTGCCGAAGGATCAGCGAGATATTGAGCGTGATACTCCCTGGGGTCGCATGAAGTACATCGATTACCGCTACAAGGTTGAGTTCGGGCGAGACGAGTATCAGGAGATAGACCGGTTCAGCAAAGAGCACGGTATTTTGTGGTTTGCATCCTGCTGGGATGAGGACTCGGTTGATTTTATGGAACAGTTTGATCCTCCCTGTTACAAGGCAGCTTCTGCGTCCCTGACCGATCTTGGGCTTCTGAAGAAGACCGCGGCAACCGGAAGGCCGCTCATTATCTCGACAGGCATGTCCACTATGGATGAGGTTGAAAAAACGGTCACAGAGCTGGGAACCGATAAGCTTCTTATTGCTCATACCAATTCAACCTACCCCTCCCCGATTGAGGAGCTGAATCTTCGAATGATTACAACGCTTAAAGCTCTTTATCCGACTGTACCGATAGGCTATTCCGGCCATGAAGTTGGTCTTTCCACCACGTGGGCCGCTGTGGCCCTTGGTGCGACCTTCATTGAACGTCATGTCACCCTTGATCGAGCCATGTGGGGATCTGATCAGGCGGCCTCGGTTGAGCTTTCAGGGATGGCAAGGCTTGTTTCAAATATCCGCGATATTGAAAAAGCTCTTGGTGATGGCGTCAAGCGTGTCTATGACGGCGAGGCTGCAGCCCGTAAAAAATTACGGCGCTCCTGATTTTTGATTTCACTCTCTTGAATAATAAATATTTGATGTGGAACTCTTTTAATAAAGCATCTCATTATGAGCAACAACAGTAATAACGGTACAATGCCTGTCCAGGAGTTTGAATACAAGGCTGAAATGAAGCAGCTTCTGGATCTTATTGTCCATTCTCTCTATACCCATCCCGAAATCTACCTCAGGGAGCTGATTTCAAATGCGTCTGATGCGTTAAGCAAAGTGCGTTTCAATGCACTGACTGATCAGGACATTCTTGACAGGGAGGCTGAACTTGCCATCAGAATCAGCATCGATTCCAAAGAGATGACCTTTGTCATTGAAGACAGTGGCGTAGGCATGACGGAAGAGGAGCTGATTGCAAATCTTGGAACGGTAGCAAAGTCAGGGACACTCAGCTTTATGCAGTCACTGAAAGAGCAGCAGAAACAACTTGACGGCAACCTTATCGGTCAGTTTGGTGTAGGTTTCTACTCAGTCTTTATGGTTACCGAAGAGGTCACGGTTGAGACCAGAAGCGCACGGCCTGATTCGCAGGGCTACCGCTGGCGCTCGAGTGGTCAGGGTACCTATACGATTGAAAAAATTGATAAAGCTGGACGTGGTACCAAAATCTCTTTCAGGCTCAAAGAGGAGCACAAAGAGTTTGCTGAAGAGTACCGCGTTGAGCAGATCATCAAAAAATACTCCAACTTTGTTGACTTTCCGATATACCTGGGCGAAAAACAGGTCAACAGTATTACGGCGCTCTGGCAGCGTTCCAAAAGTGAACTGAAGGATGAAGAGGTCAATGAGTTCTACAAGTTCATTGCCAACGATTATAATGATCCTCTTGATTTTCTGCCGGTTTCAGTTGAAGGTATGGTGACCTTCAAGGCACTCCTCTTTCTGCCAAAAGAGGCGCCCCCGGAGATGCTTTATCGACAGAGTGAGCTTGAAAACCGGGGCCCGCAGCTCTATGTCAAAAAAGTGCTGATCCAGAATGAGTGTCGTGACCTTCTGCCCGAATACCTTCGTTTTATAGCCGGCGTTGTCGATACGGAAGATCTTTCGCTCAATGTGTCGAGAGAGGTGGTACAGTCAAGTCCGGTCATGGCCAAGATACGCCAGATTCTTACCACCAAGATTCTCGGCTGGTTTGAAACACTTGCCAAAGAGCAGCCTGAAAAGTTCAAAACATTTTACAAGGCATTTGGTCCCATTATCAAGATTGGCCTGAATACGGACTTTACCAATCGTGACAAACTTATTGAGCTTCTTCGGTTTGAAAGTACAAAGATGGAAGAGGGTGAGTATGTGACACTCAGGGAGTACTCGGAAAGAATGGGCGAAGACCAGAAAGAGATCTACTATCATTCCGGAAGCAGCCGGAGTCAGCTTCTTGCACACCCTAATCTTGAGTATTTCCAGGATATGGGCATCGAGGTGTTGCTGCTCAGCGATCCGGTTGATGTTTTTGTCATTCCTTCGATTCATGAATTTGACAAAAAGCCTCTCAAA
>Ga0194037_1002699_pt1 | contig 11487 bp, 15 predicted proteins | sample JunL306m_MetaG_FD_148653 | JGI IMG/M metagenome (GOLD analysis project Ga0194037, IMG submission 148653) | Anoxic zone freshwater microbial communities from boreal shield lake in IISD Experimental Lakes Area, Ontario, Canada - Jun2016-L304-6m | ecosystem: Environmental > Aquatic > Freshwater >...
GCAGGAAGGCATACTCAAAAGGCTTTGAATTCCTTCTGCAGCTCTCTCTGACCGCCTCAAGCTTACCCTGCGGCAAGGAGCCTGTATCTGCAAGAAGTCGGCCAATCACGGTGCTTTTACCATGATCAACGTGACCCACAATAACAATATTCATCTGCGCACGTCCACTACTCATATCATCCACAAAAAAATGTTAATTCCCCACAATCGATAACTGTCAACTCTACATATACCCGTCACGCCGCAGCGTTTCAAGACCACCATCTTCAGCATCTTGGGCGCGCCCTGATCGCTCGGCAATGTCCGAAAACTTGCCGCTTTTGAGTTCCTCAATTATTTCAGGAACCGTTTGCGCATCCGACGTGACCGGATTGGTACAGGGATAACAGCCAAGGGAACGATAGCGAATGCCACCGCCCTGATTAAAGTAGAGCGAGACCACCGGGATCTTTTCCCGTTCAATATATTCCCAGATGTTCTGCTCAGTCCAGTCAAGCAGTGGATGAATGCGCACATGGGTTCCTGGTGCAAAATCGGTCTTGAACTGGTTCCAGAACTCTGGCGGCTGGTCGCCGACATCCCAGACATTGTCTTTGTCGCGGGGTGAAAAATATCTCTCTTTGGAGCGACTCCCCTCTTCATCAGCCCGGACACCAACAATGACGCCTGTGTAGGGGTCTCGCCCTTCATCAACAACATACTTGCGCTGCTCGTGATCCATCCTGTATCGAGGCCATTCACCCGAAAGCGTATGTTTCAAGGCTTCACTTTTAAGGTATTTGCAGCAGGTAAGGCGGTCGGTGTTGCCATCCGGAAAGGTAAGCTTCTGAGCAAGCGCTTCAGTGTTCTGACCATAGATCATGTTCAGGTGCCACTCAAGGGCAAAGCGGTCACGATACTCAATCATCTCCGGAATCTTGAAATGGGTATCAATATGTACCAAAGGAATTGGGACGTGTCCGAAAAAAGCCTTCCGGGCAAGCCAGAGCATAACGGTGCTATCCTTGCCGATCGACCAGAGCATGCAGAGGCTTTTAAAATCACGGTAGGCTTCGCGGAGAATGTAAACGCTTTGTGCCTCAAGTTTGTCAAGATGATCCATACTTCTCGTTTATTTCAATACGATTACAATGGTTTTCGGTGCAGCCCGCACTCCTTGTGTTCCGGAATTTCCCACCACCAACGTCCTGCGCGGATATCCTCTCCCGGCTTGATCGCCCTTGTACACGGGGCACACCCGATACTGGGGTATCCCTGATCATGCAGCGCATTAACGGGTACGTTGTTTTTTAGGATATATTCCCAAAGCATTGTCTCCGTCACCTCAGCAAGTGGGTTGATTTTATAGAGTCCGAACGACTCATCCCACTCCACCGGGGCTATGGCGGTTCTGGTGACTGACTGCTCACGTCGTAACCCGCATATCCACCCTTTCAGGGTTGAAAGCTTCTTGGCAAGCGGCTGTACTTTTCGGATTCGGCAACACTCCCGACGAAGTTCAACACTCTCATAAAAGAGGTTTGCTCCATAACGTGTCTGCATGGTTTCAACCTCAACGGTTTCCGGAAAAAGCACTTCTACCTGAATACCGTACCGCCTTCTCGTTGCATCGAGGATATCGTAGGTCTCCTGCGGGAGCCTTCCGGTATCAAGGGTAAAGAGCGGTATCTGCAACTTCTCCTTCTCCAGCATATCGGTAATCACCTGATCCTCCGCGCCAAAACTTGAGGCAAAAGCACACTCGCCTGCTTCAAAAAAAGCCGCAGCCCAACACAAAATCTCTTCCGGTGATGTACCAGAGAGATCGTTACTCAATTTGCTGACTTCCTCTCTGCTCATGAACGTTCTGGTCTTGTGTTTCAAATAAAATATTGCCTGTCGAACACTTTCACGTGGCACCAAGAATTTCAGCCCGGACGGTTTCAATCCCGATACGGTCAATCGTATGTCCGAAACGCTCTTTCTTCTTGCCATGTTTCCTGTAACAGGTTAGTGCTTTCTGAATCAGATCGTAGAGTTCCTCCTCACTCTCAACCAGTTTCTTGAGTACGGTAGCAAAACGGGGTATTTTTCCCATCGTGCCGCCTATAAAAAGGGTGTATCCCTGCCTGCCGATAACCCAGGCTTCTCCCGGGCAGTGCTGGGTACAAACGCTACAGTTGATGCAGCTCTCCTGATCAATAGTATAACGGTAGGCCCTTGTGCCATTACTGCCACTCTCCTTTCGCTCGATAGCGTTAGCTGGACAATGCTGAAGACAGAGCTTGCAATCACAACATGATGCAGAAATCCATTCCGGTTCAATGGTGCCCCTGATGCCTATATCGTTTTCATTGGCCTTGGTGCAGTTATTGGCGCAACCTGTTACCGCCATTTTGAATTTCCCCGGCGCCTCCTGATTGAAAAACCGTGTATCAAGCTCTCGTGCAATCTTTTTTGTATCAATGCTTCCCCATTTACAGGTGGCCTCTCCCGGACAGGCAACAATCACGCGCACCCTGGTACCAGAGGCACCCATTTGTACTTGGGCAATTTCGAGGACACGCCGGGCATTTTCGAGATTGTCATGATGCACATGATGGATCTCAACCCCCTGACGAGTCGAAAGATGCACAACACCTCTGCCATATTTTTCAGCAACCAGGGCAATACAGGCCAGTTGTGTTGCCGTCAAATCGCCCGCAACAGCCTTCAGACGAATGAAATAATAGTCGTGCTGCTTCTGACGTATCATTCCCTCCCTGTTCAAGGGAGCCACAACAAGCGCTGGTTCCACCATGCTCTCCAGTTTTATTATATGAGTAAAGGATGTTCTCAATCAGGCTGAAACAATCGGCAGAATTCAGGCTGTGACGAAATTAACAATCGTTAATAAACGCCATCAGAAACCACATCTCCAACCTTATCTCAAGAAATACCGCAAATATGGTACATCCGGATGCTTCTGAAAATGAAATGCACTCACACCACATCCACTGAAGGAAGAGAGGTTTCGGTAGCTTATTTTGCATGAATCTGACAGGTGTTTCCCCACCCTATCCTCATTGCAATTACTTTTAATAAAAATACTATGCTCAAAACGGAATATAGCCGTAGTTACAATAACACCGCAGTTATCCGATGCTCTCCGATACGGAAGCTACGATTGTGCTGGATAAGCAATAAAAAGCAGCATGGGAAAAAATCTGAACAAAATTCCTTACATTACGGAATGTATATTCCTGCTAAAATCGACCCGATCCAAAAAGTTGAAATAATTACGATTCCGAATACTTCGAGCAACGGCTGGAGAATCAGATTTCATGGTTGGCAGCCTGTTCAAATACCATGAGAACTGGATTCAGTAGCGCGCAACGTCCGAATCCCTGAAACATGAGAAGTATCTGTTTCCCGGCAGAAGTGCGCCCTATGATGGAGATAAATGTTTTGCGGTTCTTGTGCAGCGCGTGGAACGGCTCATATTCAAAGGAGAACTCAAACTGGACGGTAGGCCTACGGGCACTGGTAGGGTGTAATGCGTCAAGGAACGAGAACAACAGAGGGTAGTTCATCTGCCAGTCAGGTCACCGAATACACCCTCTCTTGCGAACAAAGCAACACCACCAATGACATGACGAGGCTTGTTGCAATACGCCCATACAGAATTATGGCAATGTTAATAAGAAAATGACAAGCCGCATCACAGCAACAAATACCATGAACCCGGTGCTCTGTTGCTGAAGCAAGATGCAAGACAACACCGAGGGCCATACAAAAAAGTGGCCTGAATATTCCGCTGAAGCAGGAGTTTTTGATGCGTTTAATGGGTGAAGTGCGTCTGGTTTATGACTTTTGAAACCAAAATGTAGCTTATGGTTGAACGCAGTGCTTTTCAGGAACAAAAACGCCTCTTTTGAGCCATAAAAATACTGGTGGTTACGCTAACAAGCGTGGATATATTTAAAAAAAACAGGGTTTTTCTGTCAGCCACTAATTACTCCCGAATAATGCCCACTTTTGCCTACAGTATCAGAAACTCGCTCTACCTGAATATTACAAACCGTTGTTCAAACGCCTGCTCGTTCTGCATTAAATTAAACAGCAGCACAGGTGATGAAAACGACCTGTTTCTCGACACAGAGCCATCGTTCGATGAGATTATGGCTGCCATTGCGGAATTCAGTGATTTCGAAGAGGTTGTTTTCTGCGGTTATGGTGAATCATTGATACGGCTTGACCTCGTCAAACAGGTGGCAGAAGCCGTCAAGAAGACGTATTGCACTCGTGTCCGGATCAATACCGACGGACAGGCCAATTTGGTGCATGGCAGAAACATCATCCCTGAACTAACCGGAATGGTGGATTGCTTTTCTGTCAGCCTGAATGCTCCTGATGCCGAAACATACATGCGAATTTGCCATAGCCCGTTTGGCGCTGCCGGTTTTACCGGTGTCTGCGACTTCATCCGTCTTGCAGTAGCAGAAATACCTGAAGTCATTGCAAGCGTTGTCCGTGTTCCCTCACTCGATGTGGAGGCCTGTAAAGCTCTGGCATTGTCACTTGGTGCATCATTCCGACTACGACCGTATTATCAAGGCTAAATGAAACCCAGCCACACCGTTTACTCAGGCTTTCCTGACAAATTCAGACTTCAATTGCATCGCTCCAAAGCCATCGATCTTGCAGTCGATATCATGGTCACCGTCGATGAGGCGGATGTTCTTTACCTTCGTGCCACCCTTGAGCGCCGATGATGATCCCTTGACCTTGAGATCCTTGATCACCGTCACGGTATCACCATTCTGCAACAGGGCGCCATTCGCATCCTTCCAGACCCGGGTCTCTTCCGACGCAGGAACAAGCGCGCTCCATTCGTAAGCACACTCAGGGCAGGTCAAGAGAGCACCAACCTCGTAAGTATATTCCGAGTTGCATTTTGGACAATTTGGCAAGTCGCTCATGATAATTTTCCTTTTTCGACATTTTCAAGCAATAACTATTGCGACATAATAAATAAAATTGATAAAAGATTGCTTTTGAACGGCGTCCTCAGACACCATCTCCACAATTCCTCTGGTGTCGCTCCCTTTACACAAACACCACATCCAGGGCTTCCAAACCGTCGGAATACTCATTATTGTTCTGGTGGTATAGAGGTTTCAACAACAGCGTCAGCATCTGAACAAAAAATCCAGATAATCCAGGCCATAACCTTGCTGCTGGCAACGTGCATCAATGATGCTCCGTTATAGCAATAATTCGGCAAGCATTGTACATTAAGTCAAGAATTCGGCTTATAAGCGAAACGATCGCCACAAATTTTTTCAGGAGCAGAGCATGAAATTTGAATTTGAAAATCCAACACATCTTGTCTTTGGTGCAGGGAGACTATCACAAATTGGTGAAATAGTGCGCAAACATGGCAAAAAGGCCTTGCTTGTCACCGGTGGTGGCAGCGTCAAACGCAACGGAACTTTTGAACGGGCAGTCTCAAGTTTGAACGCCGCTGGTGTCACCGTAGCAGAGTGCTCTGGTGTCGAGCCAAACCCCCGGCTGTCGACTGTGGTGAGAGGTGCCCGGATCGCCCGCGAGGAAGGTTGCGACATCGTCATCGGCTTGGGTGGCGGCAGCACCATGGATGCCGCAAAAGTAATGGCGGCCGCCGTCAACTACGAAGGTGATCCATGGGAAATGATTGTTCACGGCCAGGATAACTGGAGGATCCCGACGAGCGCTCTCCCCATCATCACCGTACCAACATTGGCGGCCACCGGTTCTGAAATGAACGGTGGTGCGGTTATCACGAATGAAAAAACAACCGTAAAATCTTTTGTCATCGCCAAATGCCTCTACCCGCGAGTGGCGATTGTCGATCCAGAACTGACGTTGAGCGTACCGCAGGATCAGACGGCGTTCGGCATCTGCGACCTCATTACCCACGTAACCGAGTCATACTTCAATGGCGCCGATGGTACCCCGCTGCAGGATCGCTTCGCTGAAGGGGTCATTCTCACCGCTATGGAGTGGGGGCCAAAAGCAGTCGTCGATGGAAATAATCTCGAAGCACGAGCGCAAGTGCAATGGGCATCGGTTGTTGCCCTCAACGGGTGGGTGCAGGTCGGTACCGCTGGCGCTTTTCCGGTGCACATGATCGAGCATGTCCTTTCGGCACATCACGATATTGCGCATGGTGCCGGCCTCTCTGTGATCAACCCGGCATGGATGCGTTTTGCTACCCAAACCCGCCCTGCGCGTTTTGCCCAGTTTGCACAACGTATCTTCGGGATCTCCTTGAAACATCCAGACGATAGAGACGCTGCAATAGAAGGGATCGACAAATTTGAGGCGTTTCTCCATTCAATCGGCTGCCCTACTCGACTGTCACAATTGAATATCGGAGAGGCGCTGCTTGCCCGGTATGCCCATGATACTGTCCATGTTATTCATGACGGAGAGGGACGTCTACCGGGTCGTCCGCCCATGAGTGAGACAGATATTGTTGAGATGCTCCGTTCGGCACTGTAATTGTCAATTGAAGCAATTAAAAAGGAAAACAATGCAAAAGCGTCAACTAGGAAAAAGCGGGCTTGAAGTTTCGGCTCTCGGATTAGGCTGCATGGGAATGAGTTTTTCTTACGGTACTCCTCCCGACAAACAACTAATGATTGCACTGCTTCGGGCTGCAGTTGATCGGTGCATCACCTTTTTTGATACCGCAGAGGTTTATGGCCCATGCACAAATGAAGAACTTTTGGGTGAAGCGCTCTCCCCTGTTCGTGATCAAGTGGTTATCGCAACATGGGAGCAGTTAACATAGAGCTTACAGTGGAAGATATCAGCGAAATAGAGCGCGCTTCATCAACAATAACGGTGCAAGGTGACCGATACCCGGAAGAACTGATGCGAATGACCGGGCGTTGAGCAATGCTTTTCACTGAAACTCTACAAAAAATCGTTTCATGATCTCAATCCGGAAAAAATCGTATTATGATGAACAATCGTATTTTGGAGTAATTATATCATCTACCGTTTTTTATGGAAAAATGGCAATGTGGGCTATGCTTGTATATTTACGGTGAATATAACGAATCCGTCGCATGGGAGGCCCTTCCGAATGATTGGATATGTCCTGTGTGTGGTTCAGGCAAAAAGAGCTTCAGCCTTGCAGCCTCCGACCGCCCGGCAGCCTCTGTAATTGGCGCTGAAACCGATTCTGGAGAAGAGTACCTGGCGGAATGGCGACGACCGGCTGACGCTTTTGAGGTCAACATGGCTGATATCCACCGCCTTGCCATGACGGGAAAGTCGATTATCGAACCGATGCGAACCCGCATTCCCACCTTCTCCTGGGATGATATTCTCATTAAGGGGGCACAACTTGCAAAAATGCCACTCAACAAAACAGAGCCGGTTGTCACACAAACGCTGATCGGCCCCGCCGCAGCCTGTCCACTTATGCTCGAAACCCCGGTTTTTGTCTCCCATATCTCCTTCGGCGCGTTATCGAGAGAAGCAAAGCTCGCTCTTGCCAAAGGCAGTGCGCTGGCTAAAACAGCTATGTGCTCGGGTGAAGGGGGTATTCTGACCGAATCTCTTGCAGCCTCCTACCGTTATATTTTTGAATATGTTCCCAACAAATACAGTGTCACCGACGAGAACCTGAAACTGGTCGATGCCGTGGAAATCAAAATTGGGCAGTCCGCAAAACCGGGAATGGGGGGGCATCTTCCGGGAAGCAAGGTCACCCGTGAAATCGCGGCAATCCGGGGATGCCGGGAAGGAGAGGATATCATCAGCCCGTCGCACTTCCCCGACATCCGCTCAAAAGAGGATCTGAAAGCCACGGTCACGCATTTGCGACTGAAAACCAGCGGAAAACCGATTGGCATCAAGCTTGCGGCTGGCCATATTGAAGAAGATATCGATATAGCTCTCTACGCCGGTGTCGATTTCATCACTATCGACGGCAGGGCTGGGGGAACTGGCGCCTCCTCCAAAGTGGTCAAAAACGCTACGTCAGTACCAACCATTTTCGCTCTGGCAAGAGCAAGAAAAATACTTGATTCGAGAGGGGCCGATACCGTTTCCCTGATTATTACCGGCGGCCTGCGCACCTCGTCAGACTTCGCCAAGGCGCTGGCAATGGGAGCCGATGCCATCGCTGTCGGCACAGCGGCCATGATGGCGGCAGGCTGTCAGCAGTACCGTATCTGCAATACCGGCAAATGTCCGGTCGGCATCGCCACGCAGGATCCGGCCCTTCGTTCCCGTCTGGATGTCGATAAATCCGCCATCCGCGTCGCAAACTTTTTCAAAGCCGTCACCGAAGAGCTCCGTGACTTTGCACGTCTGACCGGCAATGATAATGTTCACCATCTCTCGCAGGCTGATTTATGCACCACCAATTCCGAAATTTCCAATCATACATCAATTGAGCACGTCTGATCAACCGTAGTCTCCCGATAAAAACAATGAGAGGCATAAAACACCAAGGAGAATAACACCATGTCAACAATGGATAATCTGCAGAACGCTTTCGCAGGGGAAAGTCAGGCAAACCGGAAATATCTCGCGTTTGCCAAAAAGGCGGAAGAAGAAGGAATGCCTCAGGTAGCAAAGCTCTTTCGGGCTGCGGCTGAAGCGGAAACCGTCCACGCCCTTGCCCACCTTCGTGTCATGGGGGGAATAAAAAGCACCGCTGAAAACCTTCAGGAAGCCATAGAGGGTGAAGAATTTGAATTTACCGAGATGTATCCCAACTATCTGGTTGAAGCACAGCAGGAAGGCAACAAACCGGCCGAGTTTTCCATCAAGAATGCTTTGGCTGTAGAAGAGATCCATCACGGGCTCTACGCAAAAGCACTTGAAGCCGTAAAAGGTGGCAGAGACCTGGCCGCCGGAAAGATCTACATCTGTCCGGTCTGCGGCAACACTGTCGAGAACACTATACCGGACACTTGTCCAATCTGTAATGTTCCGGGAAGCAAGTTCATTGAAATCGGCTAAACAGAACTCAAGGTCAACGCTGATATCATGCTGAAAAGCGGCCTGGAGCCGCCTGCTATATGTTCAGGTTGATATTATCTGCAGAACAACCTCTGCATGAAAAAAAATCAATGGTTATGGATAAAAATAATGAAGAAAACATCGAGGCAGTAACGAAAATGGCACTGCAGTTCCTTGCTGAAGCAATCGGACAATGCCCCGCTGGACTCGAAAGCAGCACGAACAGGGATATCATTTTTGCTGTGCTTGGGTTCCAGTATGGGGCCGTGCAGAGCGCCGCTTACGTTGCCGGTCTTGACGAAGCCGCCTCTGCCCGTATCGCCGAAGATGTCATCAGCAGAATCAACGGTATGGACAGGGAGAGTGTATCCAAATTTCTTGCTCTGATGCCAATGCTTGCCGACAAGGGGTATCCTCCGATTGGTATCGGCGGCAAAGCAATTATCGCTTTTTACCATTCCGCCACTGAAGAGGAGAAACTGTCAACAGCAGGCTCGCTGCTGGAAATTCTTCGTCAGATTGATGCGTCATCAATCGGGAATTGACGTTTTCTCTATTCTCCATAAATTCCGTGAAGGAGTGACTGTTGATGATGAAGCTGGTACCGCTGTGTTGCTATATAGAACTGACTTTGACTCTGGCCAGCTTTATGTGCATGATGAAGATGTTGATCCCTTTGCAAAGGATAGGCAGAGAATTGGATGATCTGGAACACTCACCGCATAACATACTGCCGCACCCCATCACACCTTAAGCGCCGCGCCATAAACTTTCAGTCAGGATACCTGTTTTTGAACTCTGTTCACAAATCAGTACAATTCACTCTCTGTTACGGGACGGGTTAACGGTTGTTTTCCATCCGCCTTTTCTGCATCCGTCAGTATCCGTGTTACCATTCGTTCAGGGTGCTGGCGTTGCTGCAATTGAACTGCAGCTCCGATCAATCTGATGTCGAAGCCGTATTCAGCAGCATTGTCTTCCTTCAGGCACCTGATTTCACGGATGATAGAATCATGTTTTTGGTCATGTATAGTCTGCATAATCGTCTCCAATAAATTCTTCAGGGGTACATATTACCGGCATTGTAATTTGATATCTTGCAAAGCAGCGCTCAATGCGGTGCCTGTTGTGAGGGTTGGCGATATGGGTGCAGTTCCAATCTTTTCTTCGCCATCGTTTGTTCTCCTCGTGCCAACTCATTCATGACAATGTTGGATGAAAGCAATTCGTAACGCGAACGATGGTTATCCCACCACTCAATCGTGAGTTCCTGTCTTGCTGCCTGCACAATGTCACGTGCGGGTCCAGCGGTTTGTTGCAGTCTGCACCATGCACCAGAATCAAGCCGGTACATCCCTTGATTATTTCAATCAGCAAGCAGTGATGACCCCAGGGAATACCTACAGGCAATGCCTGATCCGGGACATCAAGATTTCGTTTTTCACTTCCTGAACGGGGTCGAAGTACGCTTGTCACTGGGCGTCAGGAGCCAGTCGGCAAGATGTCGGGCTTCGGGAGATGTGGTATTGGCTTTAACCCAATTGCGAAGCTGCCGAAATTCATCCGCACTGAGTTTTTCCACTCCTCCCATATCATTGATGCGCATTTGACCAACAGCTTCGCCAAAGTGTGCAAGAGCCAATGCTATCTCCTTACCCCCTTTGGGTAATATCTCCCATATCCTCGCGGTATTCTCAGACGAAGCGGTGACGACAAAACGTCCGTCCGGGCTGAATTGCGCTGAATTCACACTACCCTGATGTTGCATGGACTGAGAGACGGGTTTTCCCGTTTGGGTATCCCATACCCTCGCGGTGTTATTCTTGGAAGCGGTGACGACAAAGCAGCCGTCCGGGCTGAATTGCGCTGAATTCACACTACCCTGATGTTGCATGGGCTGAGAGACGGGTTTTCCCGTTTGGGCATCCCATACCTGCGCGGTATTGTCATCCGAAGCGGTGACGACTAAGCGGCCGTCCGAGCTGAATTGTGCTGAGTTCACACTGTTCTGATGTTGCATGGGCTGAGAGACGGGTTTTCCCGTTTGGGCATCCCATACCTGCGCGGTATTGTCATCCGAAGCGGTGACGACAAAGCGACCATCCGGGCTGAATTGCGCTGAGGACACTCCTCCTGCGTGCTGAATGGGCAGAGAGAACGGTTCTCCAGTTTGGGCAGCCCATAGCCGCGCGGTCATGTCATGCGAAGCGGTGACGACGAAGCGGCCGTCCGGGCTGAATTGTGCTGAGGACACAGTTTCTCCGTGCAGCATGCGCTGAGAGATGGGTTTTCCGGTTTGGGCATCCCATACCTGCGCGGTATTGTCATCCGAAGCGGTGACGACTAAGAACTTATTCGTAAATAAATCAAATGGTACTCGACGGATACAAATAGCATCAGTTGTGCCAATTATTGTTCATTTGGATACGGTTATTCTTGTTTAAAAAGAGCAAAATTAGTAGATGTGGTCAAACTCGGCTTATTTACGAACAAGCTCTAAAT
>Ga0194037_1002700_pt1 | contig 11481 bp, 6 predicted proteins | sample JunL306m_MetaG_FD_148653 | JGI IMG/M metagenome (GOLD analysis project Ga0194037, IMG submission 148653) | Anoxic zone freshwater microbial communities from boreal shield lake in IISD Experimental Lakes Area, Ontario, Canada - Jun2016-L304-6m | ecosystem: Environmental > Aquatic > Freshwater >...
ATCTTACCCCCTACATAAAAAGTCTATTGAATAATACAACCGGTATAAATAATGGATTATTGCTTACCCCTCCTTTCCCTGCTTTTCAAACGGAGGCAAGTAGGATTTTGATAGGAGATAGCCATAACCCAGATGCAAAGGCTCAGTTGGTAATATATTATGCAGCTGTACAATAATTTAACTTTCGGAAATGAATAAATCTATTATATATTGTTTGTGTCTTTTCGCTGTTACTATGGTAAAGGCGCAGAATAATAATTCCCCCTATTCTATTATTGGTATAGGAGATATTGAAAATAGCTACTTCGATAGAACTGCCGGTATGGCTAATACGGGTGTAGCACTTTGGAGTAAAAGGAATTTATTACACAACAATCCTGCTTCATATGTAAGGCTCGAAGATGACCCTCTGAAAATCAGAACCGGGTTCAACATAGAAGTTGGAATGAGGTATAACGCAGTAACTTATGCTGGAACGCCTATTACGAATGCTTCAGATAATCAGTCTTCCGATTTACAGTTTAAGAAAATAGCTTTTGCTATTAAGCTAAAACCAAAATGGGCATTAAGCATGGGATTGCTTCCTTTTAGTTCGAACAATTATTCCTTTCTGCAAAGCCAGCAGATTGTTGGTGGTGATGTTGTACCAACTTATATACAAGGTTCTGGAAATACCAGTCAGCTTTATATGGCTAACAGCTTTGCAATAAATAAGCATCTTTCTTTTGGAATTCACACAGCCATCATTTTCGGGCAGTTTAATAAAATAGAATCTATATCTTCTCCAAATCAATCAGATAGTGTTCTTACTACAAATGGTAACTATTCTGTTCATACCCCATATGTAAAATTTGGCTTTCAGTACAATACAGATATCAATAGTAAATTAAATGTTGCTATTGGTTCTACGATGGCTTTAAAAGCTAAACTTTCCGGTATAAACGATCAGACAGTTTATAATGGTAATGCTATTATAAAGTCTTCAGAAACTGACGTTGATAATTATTTTACTATACCGGTATGTTACAATACAGGCATTGCAGCTACGTATAATCAAAAATTCACACTGGCTTCAGATTATAGCTATCAGCCTTGGGGCGATTTAACCGTTACAGGGTTAGGTTATCGTCTGGTAAATAGTCAACGCTTTTCTATTGGTGGACAATATTCCAACACGGTTGTTAATGTGAACAAAACAGTGTCTAAAGAATACTTTTTTCAAGGTGGATTTTATTATACCAACTCCTATTTACAGATTAATGGTAAACAGATAAATGATGTAGGTGGATCAATTGGTGTAGGATATAATTCCAGTAGTTTTGGAATGTCTGCAGCACTTTTAGTAGGATCAAGAGGTACTACTACCATGAATCTGGTAAAAGAAAATTATACTCAATTCAGTGTTACACTAAGCTATCGTGATTTCTGGATAACAGCCAAAAGAAAGTATGACTAATCAGAACATTATTATTAAATAATAAACAAAAAGAGCTATGGGAATAAAAATTCTTATAGCTCTTTTAAATTTGTACCATGAGCAGCGATATATACAACGATAATACTTATCTGAATAATAACCCTGACTGGCATCAGGAGGATTCGCCATTTAAGGTAGGTAAGATTCTACAGTTACTGTCCCGCAATAATATACCTCTGAAAACTATATGTGAAATAGGTTGTGGTAGTGGAGAAGTAGTAGTGCAGCTTGCCAGTAAATTGAACCCTTCTATTCAGTATACCGGTGTAGATATATCTGAAGCTGCAATAGCGATTGCAAAAAAGAAAGAAACCAATAATATCCATTTTCAGCAAACAGATATCACTCAGTCGAACAATAATATTCCTTACGATTTATTGCTGGTAATTGATGTGATTGAACATATAGAAAACTACTTCGAATTTTTAGAAAAGATAAACAACAAAGGAAAATATACCCTATTCCATATCCCACTTGATATGTGCCTTTGGTCGCTGTTCAGAGAAAAAATGCTGATAGAATCTAAAGAAAGAGTAGGACACATTCACAACTTTACCGAAGACTTTATCATCAGTATTCTGCAGGATAAAGGCTATAAGATTATTGATAAAATATATACCGAACCTTTATTGAAAGAGAGGAAACTGAAACGTACAATTATTCACAGTATAAGACACCTACTTTTCAGTATTAATAAAAGATTCTGTACCAAAACAATTGGTGGATATTCTGTAATGATTCTTACTGAAAATAGTGCTAATTAATAATTACTTTCTATAGATAGTACTTGGTGCAGATTGCGCCGAAGCATAAATAGTAACGTCGGCTATAGTTACATGTTTAGGTGCTTTTACTGCATACAGTATGGTATCGGCAATATCTTCCGGAGTAAGAGGCGTAAAGCCTTCATAAACTTTGGCAGCTCTTTCTTTATCCCCTTTAAAACGAACTACCGAGAAATCGGTTTCTACCGCTCCAGGTGCTATATTGGTTACTCTTATTCCATGCTGAGTAAGATCAAGTCGCATTCCTTCGCTGATAGCCTCTACTGCTTTCTTCGATGCACAGTAAACTGCTCCATTAGCATACGTATATTTTCCTGCTACCGAACTTATGTTTACTATATGCCCTGATTGTCGTTCCACCATACCCGGCATTATAGCTTTCGATACATATAATAACCCTTGCACATTGGCATCTATCATCATATCCCAGTCAGCAATATCTCCTTCCTGAACAGGAGATAATCCATGCGCATTTCCAGCACTGTTTATCAGTATATCAATTGCTTTCCATTCTGTTGGTAAGCTATCTATCGCAGCTAAGACATCCTTACTGTTTCTTACATCAAAAACTAAGGTATACACTTTCACAAGGCCAGAAAGCTCTTGTTGAAGTGCCTCCAGTTTATCCTCCCTTCTACCACAAATAATAAGATTAATACCAGCTGTTGCAAACGCTTTAGCAGTAGCCATTCCAATACCCGAACTTGCTCCGGTAATAAGTGCAATTGTAGTTTTATTTGTCATACAATCTAAACGTTATAATTGTTCAAAATGTTTAATGTGTATAATAAGTTCAAAGAGTTCAAAAGGTTTAAAAAGTTCAATATATCCTTTAGCCTCCTTGTATTCTCCTATGTCCATGTATTTGTATTTGTGCGTCTCCTATCTCCTATCTCCTATATCCCTGAATTTGCATTTAGCTAAACAAGTACTCAATATCATCTCTCGTAAGCTTCTTCACAAAGGACTCTTCATCCGAAATAAGATCTTTTGCCAACGACTTCTTCTTCTCCTGTAATTGAATAATTTTATCTTCCACCGTTTCTGTACAAATCATTCTGTACGCAAAAATGTTTTTCGTTTGTCCTATACGGTGCGTTCTATCAATAGCCTGTTGTTCTACCGCCGGATTCCACCATGGATCTACTATATATACATAATCAGCTGCGGTAAGGTTTAATCCCACACCACCCGCTTTCAGCGATATAATAAACACCCTGCATTCCTCATTATTCTGGAAGTTGGTAATCGCTTTCTCCCGCTCTGCAATGGTCGATGAACCATCAAAGTATTCATATACTATGCCCAGCTCATCCAGCTTATTTTTTATCAATGCAAGCATCCCCAGAAACTGAGAGAATACAAGCGCTTTATGGTTGCTGATGTTCTCTGTAATTTCTCTTGTCAGCTCATCTATTTTAACCGATACATTCGGTAGTCTTTCTTCCTCTTTCAAAATAGCCGGACTATCACAAATCTGTCTTAGCTTCATCAATCCCTGTAAGATAGTCAGTTGCGATTTATTGATACCAATAGAATCTACCAGCCCCAATATTCTTGCACGATAATCGTTTCGGTAGCCATCATAAATCTTTCTTTGTTCAGCACCCATTTCGCAGTACAGAATACTTTCCTGTTTTGCAGGAAGATCCTTTGCTACCTGTTCTTTTGTTCTTCTAAGAATGAATGGGAACAGCAACTTACGTAAATGATCTTTTTGAATCTTCTCCCCAAACTTATCTATAGGCACAGCAAATTCATGCTTAAAGAAATCAATGCTTCCCAGCATACCCGGATTCAGGAAGTTCATCTGCGCAAATATGTCAAATGTATTGTTCTGCAATGGCGTACCACTCAAACAAAGTTTGTTCTTGGCTTCCAGTAAACACACCGCTTTTGCAATCTTGCTTGATGGGTTTTTTATAGCCTGACTTTCATCCAATACTACATAGTCAAATGCAATCTCTGTAAACTGTTTTATATCGCTACGCAAAGTGCCGTAGGTAGTAATAATAATGTCATTATCTTCACTATTCAAATCCGCTTTTAAGCGCGAACCCCCATGATGGATATACATAGAAAGAGATGGTGTAAACTTATTTATTTCATTCTTCCAGTTAAACATCAGCGAGGTAGGACATACTACTAAACCTCTTAGTTTACCATTCTTTATTTTATAGTATTCCATAAAGGTCAGGGTCTGTATCGTTTTACCAAGACCCATATCATCGGCCAGTATACCACCCCATCTTACCTGCTCCAGATAGTTCAACCATTGAAAACCACTTTGCTGATAAGGTCTCAGCGTAGCCTTCAAATGTTCCGGTGGTTCTATCTCATTTATCTTATCTACTGTACGTAAATTATTGTAGCGCTCTTCCAGCTGTATAAATAGTTCTTCCTCATCTCTTTGCTCATACAAATCTTCAATAACACTCAACTGATATTTATTCAGTTTCAGGTTATTACCCGGTCCCTTTGCATCACCCACTTTAAACAAAAGAGAATATTTCTTTAGCCACTCTTCCGGTAGTATACCCAGTGTGCCATCTTTTAAGTTTACAAACTGCTGTTTATTAGCAATAGCATGTTTTATATCTGCAACTGTTACTGTCTGATCACCAAATACTATTTCTACTTTAGCATCAAACCAGTCGGTATTACTACTAATGAATATTTTAGTAGAAGGCTTAGCAGTATTAAAGCGGAAGTTCCTGAGGTTATCCAGTCCAGCTAAGGCAATATTCATTTCCTTAATAGAATCTATAAACAGGAAGAACCAGTTATTTTTAAGCACATCATCCATCTTCAATGCCATCGCATTTTCTTCCTCCAGATGAATAAAATTAGAGTGCAGTTTTTCTATCGATTCCTTAAGCCTTTGTTCTTCTGCAATATTCCTGTTTACAATTACCAGCTGACCATTCTGTGTAAATAATACCGAATCACTTTCAGTACCACTCAGTACATAATCGTTATAGGTAAACAGTGTTTTAAACACCAGATAGCCACTCTTTTCCTCCAGCATCAACTGCATTTTAGGAACTACATTACTCAGTTCCTTTTTATCTACATTACCAAAATCTATCTTATACTTTTTCGATAATGGCATAATGGTTTCCTGCAGCAACTTATTCCATCCTTCCTCTTCTACCACCATACTACCAGTAGGTAAAAACTTTTCTACCACTACTATATCTTCTATGCTTTCCCATAAAAATACTTCATGGTAACTCATAAATAGAATGGTTGTATTCAAATCGTTCTTTTCTATTTCTACTGTATTGTAAGGAAGCTTTGCATAGCAGGATACAGTGTATTGCCCATCACTATAATTAATCTTCAATTCAGGCGAAACAGGTTTAGGCGAAAAGCTTATCTGCTCCAGATTATCCGTAATAAATTTCTTACCCGCAGGTAAATAATAATTGTAAGTAGAACTATTTACTTCCTCTATTATCTTCTTTATTTTAGGATGCAGAAACTCTATAATCAGGTTCCTCGTTTCCTCCGGCAATTCCTCCCCATGCTGGTGTACAATATTCTCCCAAATACCACTAAAAGGAGAGTTCCTGTTCAGGTAACGGTTTATTTCCGACGGCAGCAGTTTTCTCAACCATTGCAGCAGTATTTTATCATCTTCATTAAATACTTCCGTATTAATAAATTTATTCAAATCCAGCTTCTCTACCTTACCATCATAGCTATTACTGTCCTGATATACATCTCCCTGTATCGACTCAAATTGTATGTAAGGATACATCGGACTATACGCCGATAATACCACCCCAAGTTTCTTATGTAAATCTTTGTTTACTTCCTCCTTTGGCTCAATAACCAATGTAGAAATTTCTTCCTCAAAACTCTTACTCCTCACAGGTTCTTCCACCGCTACTACTTCTACCTTCTTAATCTTTGGATCCATCACCCTCAAAAACGGACGACCATCAGTATACGTAAATTCAAACTTGTTTTTAAGATTGTCTTTCAGACTATAGCCATATTGCGCCAGCAGCTTATTCTTTACCCAGTCCCAGTTTCTGATACTGTCAAAATAGTTCGATCCATAGGTATTCACCAGTTGTAGCAATACTATTACTTTATGAACACACAAAGGATATTTGCTTTCCGAATCGCAGGTACAGCTCGTATCAATGGTACGTTCTTCGTTTTTGCGCAGAATCAACTGAAAAGTATGACCCATAAAGTTTACCGATGCCTTTACACGCTCATCTTTAGCCTCAATAATCTTCGCTTTCTTAGTACGCAAAAATTCATCAGCAGCTTCATAGCTGTCTGTTGACGATAGTAATCTAATCAGCTTTAGTTCCAGCTGCTTCATTTTTACCACCGTATGCTTCTGAGAATATTGATTGGAATTATCCCCTAGTTGCTTTTTGTCTATAAGGTCCTGCAACTTAAAAAGGGCAGCAGCCTTGTGCCTGCATACTTCTGTAATATTATAAGGACAAGTGCAGCGGGCCGATACTTTGCCATTATTAGCAAAGTTGTTGATATACACTTTATAAAACATCACATAAGAGTCGTCTCTTACCCTGAAAGTAACGTTGTTAAGCAGTTCGTCGTATTCCACCAGCTCTACATAACCATTCATCATTATCTTCTTTCCACGCTTTACTACCTCGTCGGATGCGAAATTATAGATATGTTTTACTAAGTGTGGAAGTGCCATAAGTATTGTGCCCGTATTACAGAAAGATTAATCGGGCAAAATTAGGGTATTAAACCCGCTCTTAATTTATTGTTTTGGTAAAATACAAAATAGGTAGATCATAGAGCATTAATTCAGACCCATTTCACTAAAAGTTTAATGTAGTTCCCCTCGCCATTCCGCATCTATAGTGCAGTTTTTAGTTTTTGTTCTCTTGTATTCATTTTCAAATCTTCAAATTCCCAAATTGTCAAATTTGTATTGGCTGTTTGTATTCATTTGCATATCAGCACATTATCACATCAGCTAATTAAAACTGTTTTCTTTTTACTTTTTCTTTTTTCCTTTTTACTTGATTTATGGCGCCCCCTTCGGGCCGGGCTATCCACTGTATCTTTTTTTGCTGTACTTAGTCTCCTTTAGGTGATAGGGGTTAGCAAAAAAAGGATGCCGTTCCTATCCCTGTCGCTCGCTCAGAATACAGTTTTGCTTCCTTACTCGCGTTACTCGTCAGACGATTGGCGCTCATCGTCAGACGAGTAACATATTAAGTCTTTGCAGGTGTTCTTTACCTGCAAAAAAGTGCTTCAGTTCGGCAAAGTCTCCCACTTCATCGTTGTGATAGCAAATCTCTGATTTGCACATCAATAGTTCAACCTATATCCAAAATAGAATCATTTTCATCCTGCTTTTGCAGGTGTTCTTCACCTGCAAAAAAGTGCTGCAGTTCGGCGAAGTCTCCGACTTCGTCGTTGTGATAGCAAATCTCTGATTTGCATTTCAATAGTTCAACCTATATCCAAAATAGAATCATTTTCATCCCGCTTTTGCAGGTGTTCTTCACCTGCAAACTGCAATTCTTCAGTGGTTCTTATTAATCAACAAACCACCCCCATCAATCCTCATTTTAAAACTACAAAACCACTTCCCTTGCATCAATAGTCGTCTAAACTCCCACAAAATATGCAATAGTTGCAAGCAAGAAGATATTGCTTGCATGCCATTACGGCAGTCTTGCAGGCCAATCTCCAATTGTTGCACGCCACAATGGCAAAAAAACAATCAAAACTAAGAGCCCTGCACGCTTAAATGCGAGGCAGGAGTTCAATAGTATAATTGTTGCGCGCTTAACCGGAACATTTGCAGGCAAATACGGAAGGCACAGGTCCAATAACACAAGGAAAAAAGGAATAACCAAAAGAAAAATACGGAATTCTACCAGAAAATACTGCTTTTAAGCAAAGAGAAAAGTCCCTAAAATCAACTATTCCTTTCTCGCAGAGTCTCTTTTTCTGCTAATTAATCACAAATCTAATCATATTAATAAGAAAAAGGACTTCAAGCCTTCGTCAAATTGAAGTCTGCCACAAAATATACAATCAAAATCCCTAACGCAACAAACAATAGGCAGAACGCGACAAACAATCGGGCAAACTCGCAAAAGACCAGGTCCAACGGAACAAACAATAGGCAAAACGAGACAAACAATCGGGCAAACTTACAAAAGACCAGATCCAACGCAACAAATGATAGGCAGAACGCGACAATCAATCGGGCAAACGGGCAAAAGACCAGCCCAAACGCAACAAACGATAGGCAAAACACGACAAACGATCGGTCAAACGAGCAAAAGACCAGCTCCAACTCAACAAACGATGGATAAAAAGTCACACTAATCCGCTAAAGACATACTGACTTAATTTTCATTTGCTTTAATACAGTATTGTATACATATTAATACAAATTATTTATAGGCAAAAACCCTCCCATACATTTTGGCACAGATATTGCACAATAATCTATACACAACAACGGATAAAGAACATTAATTAACAACAATTATTTATTAAAGAAACAACCAGGTTATGGACAACAAATCGAATTCAAAACAAATTATTACCGGACTTTCATTAATAGTAGGCCTGTCTTTGCTGGGCTTATTTATTTTTAAAGGACTAAAAACATTTAGCGATAAAGACCGTATAGTTACCGTAAAAGGACTCGCCGAAATGAATATGATGGCAACATCGGCTACTATTTCTATCGACTTTTCATTTTCGGGAGATAATCTGCAGGACGTAATTAAACAAACAGAAATAAAGAAGAATTCCATTATTACTTACCTAACCAGTATTGGGTACAATAAGAATGATATTCAGGTAAATAATATAGGTATCACCGATCGTCAGAAATACTATGAAACTGAATGGCAGAATGGGCAACAAGTGAAAACAAAAATTGATAGATATACTACCACGCAATACCTTACCATGCCATCAAAGGATGTTAAGGCTACAGAAGCGGAATCTTCTACAATAGAATTAGCCCTGATAAGTAAAGATTTAACATCAAAGCTTACTACAGGCTATAGCTTCCCGGAATTAAATTCCATTAAACCTAAATTGATAGCAGAAAGCACCAAAAATGCACGTATATCCGGCGAGCAGTTTGCCAATGATTCTAAAGCAACATTGGGTAAAATAAAAACGGCATCTCAAGGTCAAATTACTATAGCAGGAAAGTACCATTCCGGCGAAGAGGGTGCCGATGAAAGCGATAGCCCTAAAGAACCATACATTCAAAAAGCCAGAGTGGTAAGTACCATTGTTTTCTTCTTGGAATAATAGAATATTATTAATATTGTACAAATAATAAGTATGAAAAAGAGTGTTTTAACCCTTTCATTAATATGTTTTTCAATTGCCGTTTTTGCGCAGGAAGTGGAAGTAGATAAAAGTACGGGACTGGTAAAAGTGAATGGGATAGATTCGTTCTATGCCATTAAAAAAAACAAAGCCATGTTCAGTTTCGACATTAGTATACAAAACAAAAACAAAGAGGAGCTTGCATTTTTAAAGTATTTTGATGTTAATACATTGTCCTGGGAAGAAAGAAGCAATCGAACAGGGTTATACTACCGTCTTACATTTTCTAAAACCTCAAATACTGTAAATGTTTTTCCTGGAATGTCTACCTTAAAATGGGTAGCTAAAATGGTTGTGACCAATAAACTAATTGTCAACAACGAAATAGAGCCTGCTTCAGAAAGACTGTTTGTAGTGTCCAACAAAGGGAATCTGTTTCAGGATCCCAATCCTGCACCTATAAATGTTATAATAAACAATCCAGCTGCTACTAATAGTGCTGCTACCAAAGCGCCTGCAGCAGAAATATTAATTAAAGGATTTAACATATATAACAACAGCGAATTAATTGGCACCTTCAAAAAGAATGTATCAGCCGATAGTGTACAGTTTATAAACGTGTACAAAAAAGATGATAATAAAGTATGTACTGCAACGCATTCCCTAAAACTCCCAGATGCCGATTGGGATATACGTTTCACAGACGATAAACTAATAACACTTCTATACAATCCCTTCCAACCGCTCGAAAGACTATTTAAGTTCCTTGTAGAAAAAGGATATTTTTAATAATACAGCACCTGTAATATTATAAGAAGGATGATACTGTGCAAGGGACATAACCAGAAACAGTATCATCCTTTTTAATTTTACCTGTACTTATTTGTATTTTATATCTATTCCCATCCCACTATACTACATCAATGTATATGTATTAATAAGCTAATCCGCGAATACGTTAATCATTTAATACTGTATTTGTATTTAACCATGAACTCTTTGAACTTTTCAAACCTTTTAAACTTTAAAGAGCGAAGTATATGTTAAAACGTCCCTTAAAATAGCAATTAGATTTGTCAATATGAGAAAAGCTTCTACATTTGCAGCCCGATTAGAAATAACGGCACAGTTCTTAAGAAGTAAAAAGTAGGAGAGTAGAAAACTAACAGCGAAAAAGAGGCGCTGTTTTTTTATCTCTGGGATGTAGGTAGAAAGAAATAAATATCAAGTTTTAAAAAATAAATTTGGTGGTTCAAAAAAAGCTTCTACATTTGCACTCCCAAACGAAAAAGAGTTCTACGAAAAAACGGAATTAAACGAAGCAGATTGAGACTGCGCTAATTCACAATTGATTAAGTAAAACAAAGGTTTTACGATAATTATAAGTTCTTTGAAAATATGGAAGCAACAGCAGCAAAATTTTAAAATTTTGGTGAGGTTCAAGTAACAAGAAAATTATATCCGACGTTAATTTACTAGAGAGATTAATAGTCAGATCAACTCATTTACAATGGAGAGTTTGATCCTGGCTCAGGATGAACGCTAGCGGCAGGCTTAATACATGCAAGTCGAGGGGTAGCAGGACTAGCAATAGTTGCTGACGACCGGCAAACGGGTGCGGAACACGTACACAACCTTCCTTTTAGTGGGGAATAGCCCAGAGAAATTTGGATTAATACCCCGTAACATAGCGATGTGGCATCACATTGTTATTATAGGTTTACCGCTAGAAGATGGGTGTGCGGCTGATTAGATAGTTGGCGGGGTAACGGCCCACCAAGTCTACGATCAGTAGCTGATGTGAGAGCATGATCAGCCACACGGGCACTGAGACACGGGCCCGACTCCTACGGGAGGCAGCAGTAAGGAATATTGGACAATGGACGCAAGTCTGATCCAGCC
>Ga0194037_1002701_pt1 | contig 11477 bp, 6 predicted proteins | sample JunL306m_MetaG_FD_148653 | JGI IMG/M metagenome (GOLD analysis project Ga0194037, IMG submission 148653) | Anoxic zone freshwater microbial communities from boreal shield lake in IISD Experimental Lakes Area, Ontario, Canada - Jun2016-L304-6m | ecosystem: Environmental > Aquatic > Freshwater >...
TGATCTATCACTGCATCTCGCGGGTGGTGGATCGGCGGTATGTGTTTGGGGAGCGGGAATGCGAGGCGTTCCGGATGTTTCTGCGGATGTATGAGAAATTCTCGGGCTGCCGGGTATTGTCGTATTGCGTGATGTCGAACCACTTTCACTTGCTGCTGGAGGTGCCGCGGATGGTGGATGGCGGGCTGAGTGACGAGGAGTTGTTGCAACGATTGGGCGGGCTATATGCCGAGGGGGTTGTGGCGGGAGTGGCGGTGGAATTGGCGGCGGCGAGGAAGAAGGATGCCGGCGCGGACGGTGGTGCGGGACGGGCGCGGGTGGCGGCCATTCATGCTCGATACACCTACCGGATGCATGATCTCAGTGAGTTCATGAAAGGGTTGCTGATTCGCTTCACGAGGTGGTTCAACCGGGTGCATTCGCGGACCGGGACGCTGTGGGAAGAACGATTCAAGAGCGTGATCGTGGAAAGCGGGGTGGCGGCGCGGACGATGGCGGCCTATATCGACCTCAATCCGGTGCGAGCCGGAATGGTGAAAGACCCGGCGGATTACCGCTGGAGCAGCTATGGCGAAGCCGTGGGAGGCGGCAAGAAAGGGAACGGAAAAAAAGCGCGCGAGGGGTTGGTGAGGGCGTATTATTGCGATCAGGGAGTGGGATTTGAGGCGGGAAAATGGTCGGAGGTCGCACGCTTATATCGGCGGTTGATGGGCATGGCGCTGGGACGCAAAGCCGGGCGGGCGGAACTGGCTGGAGCCGGAAACCATCAGGGTCAAGGCACTATGAACACGGCTGAGATGTTGGAAGGCAGGGACAACGGCACGGTCTTGAAGGACCTTGGCATGGCGAAGATGTTGCGATGCCGGGTGAGGTATTTCACAGACGGGGCGGTGATTGGGAGCAAGGGGTTTGTGAACGAGGCGTTTGCGCAGGCGCGGGAGAGGTTCAGCGCCAAGCGCAAGGATGGCGCGCGTTCGATGAGGGGCAGCGGCAGCGGCGCGAAGGGGCTGCTGTGGAGCGTCAGGGATTTGCGGGTGAGGGTATGAATCGACGGTTCCGGAACTCGCAGGTTCATGCGCATGGTCCGCCCGGCGGGGAGAAGATCAGTGCCTGGTGATGGCCAAAAAGGATGGCGTCGTAAGCATTCCATGGCCGCCGCCCCCCCCGGACGCATTGAGCGTCACTCAGCCACCGGCGAAAACCGGCTGGAAGCCGGCTTCGGTGAGGATGCGCTTCATCTCGTCGCGTTTGTCGCCTTGGATTTCGATGCAGCCATCTTTGACCGTGCCGCCGCCGCCGCAGGCTTTCTGCATTTTTTTCGTGAGGATCTGTTTCTCAGCGAGCCCGATGCCGGTGAAATTTTTGGCCACGGTGACGACCTTGCCGCCGCGATGGGCGGTCTGCCGGACGATATCCACGCGGCCCCGGTGGGTATTTTTCTGACCCCGTTGAGAGGTCTTGACTGGAATGACGCGGTCGGAATCGGGGGGATCGGTCGGCCCCGCAGGCAAATTGCCGAGCGCGGCCAGCGCGCCGAATGGATCCGGCGTCAGGCCTGGGGCCTCGCGGTTGGCTTGGTGTCCTTGGTGACGACTCATCCGGGCCAGTCAACCACGGATGGGGAGGATTTCACGCTTTATTCGGCCGTTCACGGCAGGGACGGGCATACAAGCCTTGCCGCGACGGCCCCTCTCCGGTTGTAAGTTGGTCATTTCGCTTTATTTCCATTGCTTTGAACTGGCACCTCACGGTATGAGGCCGCGGCCAGGCTGAGGTCGCCGCCGCAACGAGACCGAGGGCCTGGCACACAATTCAGCAACGCAGAAGGGAATTACCAATGGCCGTCACACCAAGCAAAGATTACAAGCGCCGCGAGCGCGAGCAGAGGAAGTTTGATAAACGCGTGGCTCGCGATGCCGCGAAATCCTTAGAGTTTGAGGCCCAGCAGGTCGCGGCAGAGGCTGCCGCCGAGGCGGCGGCCAAGCAGAGCGAGGCGGACGTTCAGGCCCAGTTGGAGGCGGAATTTGAGGCCGAACTCGCGGCCGAGAGCGAGGCCCTGAAGGTGGCGTGAGTGCCAGGATTTTTCTTGCTCAGGCATCGGCCTGAGCAAGGCCTTGGGTGGTATCAGTGGCCGACCTCGACGCGCGCGCCTTTGGTTTGGCCGATGGTGGCGAGCAGATCCTCGAACCACGGGGTGTCGATATCGAAGGGCTTGCCGCCCTTGATGCGGTCGAACTCGATGGCACGGAGGGTGTTGTTGCGGTCCTCATCGTGACCGATGACTCCGCCTTCGCGGCGCAGGGCGCATTCGACGGCGAGGTCGACGCAGCCCTTGATGAGGCGTTGGTCGGCGTTGTTAGCGGCGGCCGCGCGGCTGTAGTAGCCGCTCTTTTGAATCAGGGTCTTTTCCGCGCCGATGCGGGCGGCGATTTCCTTGGCGAAGTAGGCACCGGGATTGACGGCATCGAGCCGCACGTGGCCGAAGGCATCGCGCACGACGGTTTTGCCGGCCGCCTCCATCGCCCGCACGATATCCTCCAGGCCGGCACCTTCGGAGATGAAGATGTTGACGTTGTCATGCTCGTCCATGAGCTGGCTCAAGCGGGCGACTTCCACATCGAAATCAATGGCCATCTCGGGAATGTAGACCGCATGCACCGAGAAGCGCTCCTTGGTGAGGCCGATTTCTGGCAGCCATTGCTGGGTGGCGAGCCCGTCCTGATACTCGCGGGCGGTGGCGGCGGTGAGCCAGCCGCAATTGCGGCCCATCACCTCGTGCACGATGAGCATGCGCGGGTTGGCATTGTGCTCGGCCACCACGTTGGCGAAGTTGTGGGCGCCGTGCTCGGCGGCGGTCCAGGCGCCGAGGCTCTGGCGGATCGGATAGACGTCGTTGTCGATCGTCTTGGGCAGGCCGATGACGGTGAGGTTGTAGTTGTTTTTCTCAAGGAAGGCGGCGAGGTCGGCGGCGGTGGTGTTGGTGTCGTCACCGCCGATGGTGTGGAGCACGTCCACGCCGTCCTTGATCATTTGGCGTGCGGCGACTTCCAGCGGTTCCTCGCCTTCCTTGACCAGGCCGCGTTTCACGCAGTCTTTGACGTTGGTGAGTTTGACCCGGCTGTTGCCGATCGGGCTGCCGCCGTAGCTGTGGAGGATGTGGGCGTTGTCCCGGATCTTCTGGCAAACGGTGATGCTGTCGCCCAGCAGCAGGCCCTTGTAGCCGCCGCGATAACAGATGATCTCGATCGAGGGATCCATCTCGGTGTAGCGATCGATGAGCGCGCCGATGGCGCTGGACAGACATGGGGCGAGCCCCCCGGCGGTGAGAATGGCGACTTTTTTCGGTTTCATGGCGGTGAATGCTGGAAGGTCCGGGCGGCAGAGAGTGCGAAGCCCGGCTCAAAACGGCCGTGGGGTAGCGGGCAACGCGCCGACAAGCAAGGCGGTTTCGGTGAAAAAAATCCGGACCCAGCGTGGTTTCCAGGGTTGTGGCGCCGGATTCACCCCGGCGGCGGTGGAGGCCTGCGTGATTCTAATGATTTTCCTTGAATCGGTAAACCGTTTGGCGAAACGGTCCGTATACAAACGGATGCCTACGGAAAATCCAGATAGCGACTTCGTCAGGGAGCTGACCCTTCATCAGGGGCCGATCCTGGCCTACGTCCGTTCCCTGATGGGTGGCTGTCCCGGTGCTCAGGACATCCTGCAGCAAACGAACCTGGTGCTTTGGGCCAAGAAGGACCATTTCGTTCCTGGAACCAACTTCAAGAGCTGGGCGTTTGCGGTCGCGCGGTTCGAGGTGTTGGGCCAGCGCAAGCGCCTGCAGCGCAACGGCTGGTTGGTTTTTGGTGAAGAGGTGGCGGAAAAATTTGCGCAGGACCTGGAGGAGGGTCCCGCGGATTGGGAAGATGCGCTGCGGGCGCTGGAGGGATGCATGGGGAAACTGCGACCGCAGGACATGGAGCTGGTCCAAATGCGGTATGCGAGCTCTTGCGGACTGACCGAATACGCCCACACCTTGCAACGCAGTTCGGGAACCTTGAAAGCCCGGCTGTTCAAAATCCGCGCGGCGTTGCGCCGCTGCATTGAGAACTCTCTATCAAGCAAGCCCGCGGACCACATTGCAGAAAGGGGGCTATCAACATGAGCCTGCGCGACGACGAAACCACGATTCAGGATCTCCTTGATGGCAAACTCGGAGAGGCTGAATTTTCCAAGGTGGAGGAACGGATGCGGCAGGATCGCGAATTCCGCCGTCTCTATCTCAGCTACGTGAAAATCCATCACCTGCTGGTGGAAAAATTTGAAGTCAGCGGCGGCAATATTGTCCGCATGCCCGCCAGTCCGATGGCCGTGCGGCGGCGGCGGATGTGGCTGGCGTTGGTGGCGGTCGTTGCGCTGCTGGCAAGCGCCGCGGGCTTGTTGCGGCTGACCACGCCCGAGCCAACGGCCATCCTGGTTTACGGGCCGGAATCCAAAGGTCGCACCGAGCACCCGGAGGGCCGGGTTGGCACCAACCTGATGTGGGTGGGTTCGACGTTGGAATTGGACCGTGGTTCGGTGGCAATCGTCATGCCCAGCGGGGTCAAAGGATATTTCGAGGGTCCGGGCAAACTGGACATGGAGAATCCTAACAAGCTGCGGTTGCACTCCGGGCGGGCCTGGTTCGAGGTTCCGGCGGGCGCGGATGGCTTCGTGTGCGCGACGGATTCGCTGTTTGTGGAAGATCTGGGGACCGAGTTCGGAGTGATAGCGGATCCGGGCCGTCCGGAAGCCGTCTATGTGATCAAGGGCAAGGTCCGGCTGCATCCGATCGAGCGCCCGGCGGAAATCCACAACCTGGTGCAAGGGCAGGGGGCCGCCTGGAAAGACCAACAGCTCGAAGGTGCCAAGGGCCAGGCGGCGTTCTCGGCGGCGTTTCCTGAAAAAGTCGTGGTGTTTGCCGATGATTTCCATGACGCCGACGGTACTCCCCTGGATGGGAAGCTGCCTGATATCGGTGCGGGGCCATGGCGGACCACGCACGGGGCCATGGAAGTTAGAAACGGCGTGCTGGATACTCGTGGAGAACGCCGCAACGCGGCCTTTGCGCCGCTCGGGCAGCCGTATCTGAATGATCTCACGCACATCCTCTTGTTGACCATCGAAGGCCGCGGCCCAGGTGACGAAGGGTGGGCGGGCGTGAGCCTCTACACCGGTGATCAGGAGCGGATCTTCGTCGGTGATCCGTGCGGCAGCAGCGGAGACTGGGCGCTGCACCCGGTGGGTTGGCAGGCCATCAATGCCTGTCCATTGCTGGAGGGGATCAGCACGGTGACCCTGCGGTATGACTATCGCACGGGCCTGGTGGAGTTGTTCGAGGGCGAAGAAACCACCGGTACCCCGCGGGCCTCGCAATGGATTGCCCCGGGCCTCGCCTTTGACCGGATCCGCATCGCCAATGGCAGCGTGATGGACGCGATTCTCGATGCCGGCGGCAACGCCGAGGAAGTCAAATTGTACGATGCCATCAACGTCCGCAGCAACATTGCCGTGCGCAAGATCAAGGCGACGGTGCTTTCGGCCGCGAACTCGATTCGCAAGATCAACTGATCCGCTTGGGCGGGTGAATTTGCTCGAGAGTCGGAATCCTGCCCACGACTATTCCTCAACCTTGCGCGCCACTCAGTGTTGCAAGTGGCGGTTTCTCGCATGCCGTGGCGGCTCCCAGGATCACACTCCCGCGAGCGCTGCGAAAAAAATCGTTTGATTCCGTAAACCGCCGACGGAGTTTCGGCGTGTGCATTGAGGACGGTCTGCGATCCCAAACGCAGGAGAGCCCAAATCCACAATTCCCCCCTAAATCAACCCGTAGAAATGCTCCACATGAACCCATTCCCCAATTTATCCGTTCTGCTCGCGGCCATCACCTCACTTGGAAGTGCTGCGTTTGCAGCATCCCCTGGCAACTATAGTTTTTTGGCTGGTCCGGGCCAAAACCCTGATGCGGTGCTGGACGGCACCAGCAACGTCGATGCCTGGGCGGTGGGCAATACCGGCACCACCGGCAGCGCGACAGGCATGGTCGGCAGCACCCCGGTGTGGTCCATCTGGTGCTATGGCGGCGGAGGAGGAGGAATCGTTGCCCAGACCCACACCTTCGTCGGCGGGGCGCTGGCGGTCGGCCAAACGGTGTCGATCGATTACGCCCACAACTACAACATTAACAACGGCGCCACTATCGGCCTGAATTTGATCGGTGCCGGGGGATTTGCGGGTGCGGGTGGGCCGGCGGTTACGGTTGCGTTCACGGGCAACAGCCCGATGTTCAAATTCTCCGACTCCACGTACGTGAATGTCTCCACCGGCCAGGATTACAACCAGGGTGTCTTGATGCCGTTCTCGTTCACTCTCACCAGCGCCACCACCTACTGTGCGACATTCAACGGGCACACCTGGACCGGCACGGTGGACACTGAGATCACGGGCATCCAGGTCTTCAACAATAATGCCGGCGATTTCAGCGACCAGTATTCTGCCAACCTGAAGGTTGCCGCCGCCACCGCGATCCCCGGCACCTACGCCGTGTTGGCCAGTTCGAACGTCAACCCCGATGCGGTGTGGAATGGCACCACCGATGTCGATGCCTGGACCGTGGTCCAATCGGGCGCCACCGGCTGCGTCAAGGGCAGCATCGGGGCCACCCCGGTGTGGTCCATCTGGTGCTGGGCTGGCGGGGGCGGAGGAGTCATCGCTCAGACGCACGCGTTCGCGGGAGGTATGCTGGCAACCGGCCAGACGGTGTCGCTCGACTACGCCCACAACACCAATATCGACACGGATGCGACCGTTGGAATCCAATTGCTCAGTGTCGGCGGGTCCGGCGTGACGATTGCGTTCACCGGCGGCAGCTCGATGTTCAAATTCACGGATGCCACGCACACGAGTGTATCCACGGGCCAAGACTACAATGCCAATGTGCTGATGCCCTTCTCGTTCACCGTCACCAGCGCAACCACCTACACCGCGTCGCTCAACGGGCACACCTGGACCGGCACTCTCGACGCCCCCGTCACGGGTATCCAACTGTTCAACAATAATGCGGGAAATAACAGCGACCAGTCGGCCGCCAACCTGCAGATCACCGCCCCGCAACCCAGCCTGCGCATCAGCTCGGTGCAGATGCTTGCCGGTAATACGCAGATCCAATTCACCGTGCTTGGCCTGGTGGTGGGGAGCAATTACAAGGTCCGGGATTCCGTGACGCTGGCGGGATTCGCCGATGTGGTGGGATCGCAGTTCACCGCGAGTCAGGTGTCCCAGGTGATCACCCTGCCGGTCGCCCCGGACGTCACCCCCAAACGGTTTTTCCAAGTGGTGGATATCCCCTGAGTGGTCCCGCCCCGTGCTGGCGTCAGTCCAGCTTACCCGCCTGCAGGCGGTATCACATAGATCCTCAAGAAACGTTCATTCCCGCGTAGCGAGTCCCGCCTTCAATCGGGCTCTTCACCCACCCCCAACCACCCCGGAAATCAGAAAACACCCAAGTCATGAAGTTGAAATCCCGTTCCTTTGCCAAGCTCTCCCTGGCGGTCTGCGCCTTAGCCCCCTTCTTCTCCGCGCCCCAGGCGTTCGCCCAGAGCACCTTCACCTGGAACGGTGGCGGCACCGATAGCAGTCTGTCAACCGGTGCCAACTGGGGCGGATCCGCGCCCGGCGGGCTGCAAAATTACCTGCATTTCGCCGGCACCACCCGTTTGGCACCGGTCAATGGATTTGCCAACTGGACCGCCTTCCAGATTCTTTTCGATGCGGGGGCGGGGGCGTTCACCCTCACCGGCAACGGCATGAATTTCTATGATTACGGCGGAGTGCTGCCGAAAATCGAGAATGACAGCACCAACCTCCAGACCATCTCGCTCAATCAGCTCGATGTGGAAAAGAACATGACCCTGTATGCCAACACGGGGAGCCTTGCGATCACTTGCCCGATCTATCTGGATCTCAACACCACCCTGACGAGTCAGACTAACAGCGGAACCACGGTGACTTTTTCCGGCGCGATCAACAACGGGTCCAGCTCGGTTGGCGCGTTGGCAGTCACAGGCTCGGGCAAAACCATCCTCACCGCGGTCAACTATTTCACCGGCGGCGTGACCCTGTCCGGTGGCACGCTCGGCATTTCCGCCGGCAGCAATCTGGGAGCGCTGGGAGGTGCCGGCCTGACCTTTTCGGGCACCAGCAGCCTCCAGTTCCAAGTGTCGGGCGGCAGCAACGCGCTGGCCGTAGGCCGCAATTTCACGCTCAACACCGGAGTCAGCGCGACACTTGACACGCAGGGTTTCAACAACACCGACAATGGGATCATCACCGGCGCCGGAGCGCTGGTCGCGACCGGTTCGGGGACGGGCGTCCTCACCCTGACTGGCGCCAACACCTACACCGGCGGCACCACGGTCACCGCGGCCACGCTGCAACTCACGGGCTCGGGGACCCTGGGCGGCACCAGCGGGTCGCTGGCAGTCAACGGCGGGACACTCGACTTGAACGGAACGACCCAGGCGGTGGGCAACTTCAGCGGCACAGGCGGCACCATCCTTAACAATTCCACTGGCAGCAACGTGACATTGACCATCGGCACTGGCAATGGCACAGGCGGCAACTATCAGGGAGTCCTCGCCGATCACACCTCCGGCACCGGGACCCTCGCATTGAGCAAGACCGGCAGCGGCACGATCACCCTCTCGGGTGCCAACACCTACAGCGGCGGAACGAACCTGAATGGAGGATCGCTTGCCCTTGGCAGCTCCGGTGCCCTGGGTGCCACCGGCACCATCAGCTTCGGCGGCGGAACTTTGCAGTCCAGTGCCAGCAACACCACCGACTATTCCGGCCGGTTCAGCAGCGCGGCCGGCCAAGCCTACAGCATTGACACCAACACCCAAACGGTGACCCTGGCCAGCGGTCTCAATAGCTCCACTGGCACATTATCCGTGCTGGGTGGTGGCACGTTGCGGCTTGCCGCGGCCAATGGCTACACCGGCACCACCACGGTGGGTGCCGGCACCCTCGCCCTGACGGGCAGTGGCAGCCTGGCCAATGGTGCCAGCGGTTCCCGGGTGAACGTCAGCAGTGGCGGGGTCTTTGATATCAGCGGAGTCACCACTGGTATCAGCGTGTCGATCCTCTCCGAAACCGGCTCGGGTAACGGCGGATCGGTCAAGCTGGGAGCGAAGACGCTGACCATGAATGGCGGGGCCGCTTCCACCATGTATCACTTCAACACCCTGGGTCTTGCCGGAGACACCGGGTCGCTGACGCTCAACGCGGCCAGTGCGTCAACCACCTTGCGCTTGTATGGTGCCTCATTATACACGGGGGCGACGACGATTCAGGCGGGCAACCTGCAAATTGTCAGCACCACGGCGACCTCGGGCTACTCGCTCACGGGCGGGAATCTGACCACGGAAAGCACCGCCAATCTGGCGGACACGGCAACCTTGGCCATCACCTCAGGAACCTTCACCGCAGGGGCCTCCGATACCATCGGCGCGATTTCAGGCGCGGGCGGAACCATTGCCATTGGGGCCGGGCTGACGCTCACGACCAATACCGCCAGCACGACTACCTTTTCGGGTCAAATCACTGGAACGAGCGGGTCGCTGGCCAAGGTCGGCACCGGCACTCTGGTTCTCGCCGGCAGCAACACCTATGGCGGCGAAACCGATCTCAATGCCGGGATCTTGGTGGTGGCCGCCGCGACGACGGGCACCGGCACCAGCGGAACCTACTATGTGGGCAACGGCGGCACCACGGGAACCGCCGCGACTCTGCAACTCGGTGCGGCCGTCACCTTGGCAAACCCCATCACGATCAACCCGGGCAGCGCGTCGAACCGGACCCTGAGCGCGACCAACGCGGCCGCCACCACGGCGACCTACAGCGGCTCGATCACCCTGAATAACGCGGCGGTGTTCACTTCCACCACCGCCACCGCCCTGCTCGCCTTCGCCGGATCCAACAGTATCAATATCAATAGCAATCAACTGACGGTCAACGGCAGCGGCAATACCACGATCAGCGAGGTTCTGGGAAGTGCCAACGCGGCGGGCGGCTATCTCTACAAAGACGGCACCGGGACGCTCATCCTGCAGAACACCAGCAACACTTACACGGGCACCAGCGCCGGGTTCCTGAACGGCAACGGCACCCAGATCAACGCCGGCACCCTGGGCATTTATGGCGACGGCAGCCTCGGAGTGGCTCCGGTAGGTCCCTATGCCAACCTCCAGTTCCTTGGCAGCGCCACCCTCCAGGACAGCGCCAACAACATCACGCTCGATGTCAACCGCACGATCAGCGTTGCCACCGGCGCGACGGCCACCTTCGACACCAATGGCCACGTCTTGACGATCAACGGCCTGGTTAGCAGCGCCGGCGCGGCCAACGTGGTCAAGATCGGGGCCGGATCCCTGATCGTCAACAGCAGCGGCGGCGGGCTCGCTAACAGCTCCACCTGGACCGCGCAGGGCGGCACTTATAACAGCACCACGGGACTCTACGACAGCGTGCTCGGAATCGCGGCCGGCAACGTTTTGGGGGGCTCGACCGGCAACGTGCTCAATCTCAACGCCGGCACGCTCCAGTTCACCGCCAACGGCGGTGCCGGCTATCTCAGCACACGGACTATCAACGTGACGTCGAACGGCGGCGCGATTTCCGACGGTGGGTTCGCGCCCGGCGACGCCACCTCCGGCGGCAGCCAGATTGCACCCTCGATCGTGATTGCCAGCGGATCGGGATTGGACCTGGTCTCGAGCAACAAGCTGCAGCTCTGGAGCGTCATCAGCGGTGCCGGCGGGCTTGCGAAGTTCGGCACCGGCACGGCGGTTCTGGTTGGGACCAATACCTATACCGGCACCACGACGATCAAGGGTGGCACCCTGCAAATCGGCAACGGTGGCACCACCGGCGCACTCTCCGCCAGCGGCACGATCCTCAATAACGGGACCTTGGTCTTCAATCGCAGCAACACGGTGTCGGCTGGAACCGACTACAGCGGGTCGATCATTTCCGGCAGCGGCTCGATCGTACAGAGCGGCTCCGGGACACTGGTCTTGTGGAGCGGCAACACCTACACGGGAGGAGTGACGATCAATTCGGGAACGGTCGGCATCTGGGAGGGCAGCGGCCTCGGGGCGATTCCCGTCACGCCCGCGACGGATCTCACCTTCGCCGGCAACGGCACCCTGCGGTTTTTTCAAACCCCTTCGTCTGGCGCTTTGAGTGCTAACCGTTTGGTGGCCATCGGCGCGGGCGTGACCGCGACCCTCGACACCCAAAGCTATAGCCCGGTGCTCAATGGCGTGATCAGCGGGCTCACCGGCACCCTGAACAAGGTCGGCAGTGGCACGTTGACCCTCAACGGCGCAAACACCTACGGCGGTGGCACGACCGTCACTGCCGGCTGGCTGCAGCTCGGCAACGCCGCAGCACTG
>Ga0194037_1002702_pt1 | contig 11475 bp, 1 predicted proteins | sample JunL306m_MetaG_FD_148653 | JGI IMG/M metagenome (GOLD analysis project Ga0194037, IMG submission 148653) | Anoxic zone freshwater microbial communities from boreal shield lake in IISD Experimental Lakes Area, Ontario, Canada - Jun2016-L304-6m | ecosystem: Environmental > Aquatic > Freshwater >...
AATATGTTTCACTCTCTAGTAATAAGGTAGCGAATACAGTAAAACTGAAATGGTCAACTCAAAGTAACTTGAATATAGAAAAATATATCATTACAAGAGGCAATGGAAACGAAATGAAAATAATTGGAGAAACTGCACCAATTACAAATGGAATAATGACATTTACAGATAGTTTACCTGAAAATGGTGCAAACTATTATCAAGTAATTGCCATAGATGTTATGGCTAAAAGTGTATATAGTAATATGGTTTTAGTGGAAATAAGTCCTACTGAAGTAGTTACTGTTAAGGTCTCACCTACATTACTTCATAGCAATTATTTCAATCTTTCTATAGGTGGAATCAATGCAGGAAAGGTCAATTTGCATTTGTTCAATCAATTAGGGCAATCAGTTTGGGTTGGCAATTGTTTTATAAATGGAACAGGGACAAACACTTTCCATATTTCAATGGATGCAATCAATCCCATTTCAGGAAATTATTTCTTGATTGTTTCAAAAGACAATAAGACATTGGCAACACAAAAGTTAGTGTGGAGTAGATAGTAATTGTGTCAGCTAACCCTATAAGGGCTCAAAGCCCCTTATAGGGTTTCAAGCCCCTATAGTGTTTCAAGCCCCTTATAGGGTTTCAAGCCCCTTATAGGGTTAAACAATTGCAATAGTAAATGTCTCGTTTTCTATCCACCATTTTCAATTACAATTGAAATAAATTGAAGAACAATTTTTTATAATACAAAAAACAAAAAGAATGAGAAAAGTCTCTTTTAAATGGTTATTAGGTATCGGGTTATTCATTAACAGTCTATCCTCCGCTCAAACCCCATCCTTATCATACGAACAAAAGATGAAGGAATGGAATGAAACCAAGTTTGGAATGTTCATTCATTGGGGATTGTACGCTATTCCTGCGAAGGAAGCATGGTATATGCGGAATACTAAAACATCAGTGGCTGAATATGCAAAGTTGACTGCCCAATTCAATCCTACAAAGTTTAATGCCGACGAATGGGCTGCAATTGCGAAGAATGCAGGGATGAAATACTTGGTCATCACTACAAAGCACCACGATGGTTTTGCGATGTTCGATAGTAAGGCTTCGGACTATAATGTGGCAAAAGCTACACCGTTCAAACGGAATGTGGTGAAGGAATTGAGCATTGCCTGTAAGAAGGCAGGGATTAAGTTTGGTGTTTATTACTCAACTATTGCCGATTGGCATCATGCAGGAGGACAGGCAGGTTGCCCTCATTGGGACTCTGCACAAAATGGGAAATTGGAGGATTATATGAAAACTATCGCTGTTCCTCAAGTAAAAGAGTTAGCTACTGAATATGGACCTATCTATGAATTTTGGTTTGATAATGATGGTTCGAAAGGCATTACCACTGCATTGGCACAACCTATTCATGATATTTTAAAACAATACCAACCCAATACAATTGAGGATTCAAGGTTGGCAGGTGGAGACTTTCAATCGCAGGAACAGAACCTCACCACTTTTGCGCCAAAGGGATATTGGGAGGCTTGTATTACCACAACAGGTGGATGGGGATATATCAATACACCTGCAAAATCTACTGCCAAAATATTGAAAATGATTATTGATATTTCAAGTAAGGGGGGTAATATATTGTTGAATGTAGGACCCGATGCTACTGGAATTATTCCTGCTGATAATGTAGAAAGGCTGAAAGCAGTAGGTGCTTGGTTGGCTAAAAATGGTGAGTCAATCTATGGTAGCGATAGAGGGCCGTTTGATTATCTACCTTTTGGAGAGAATACCCGCAAAGGCAACACACTTTATCTACATGTGTATGATTGGCCAAAGAATGGGTTACTCAACCTTCCTATGACAAACAAGGTGACTAAGGCATTTCTATTGGCTGATAAAAAACAAAAGATTGGGGTTATGACTAATGGAAATAATACCACTCTTCAACTTCCTGCTACTGCCCCTGATTCAATTGCGTCTGTTATTGCCTTGGAAGTAGAGGGGGAAATAAAAAGAGTCACTTCGCTTGCTACAAACAAACCGGTTACCACTTCATGTGCTGAAGATAAAAATAGGTCGGTAAAGAATGCGGTGGATGATGACCCGAGTAGTGAATGGCGTTCTAAGGATAGTTCAGGTTGGATGGAAGTAAATCTGCAATCTGAACAAAGTATAAATACTGTTAGGGTAGGTTCATTTATGAATATGCCCGAAAAGTTCTCTTTACAATATAAGCAGGGTGATAATTGGGTAACCATTTTTGAAGATAAGAATATGCCCCGTAATGAGTATGTAAAGACATTTGCGCCTGTAACTGCACAATATGTTCGTTTTGTTATTGATAAGACAAAAGGTAACGCAGGGATTTCAATAAGGAGTTTTGAGTTGTTTCCACCTATGTAGGGCAATGTCATTAAGTAAATGAAGGACTGTCAGTTTGAGGCAGAAATTAGAGAGTCTCAAGTTTTTTGAGATGACATTGCATACTCTCCGAAAATCAGCAAGATTGTCACACTGAGTTTATCGAAGTGCAAGCAACTGTAACTTTCAACCCGACTTCGAGAGCCTCAGTCTGACAGGTTGATTTTCGGAGAGTAACTCACCAATTAAAGGATGTAATTTGCAGTTTGTCGGAATAGGGTAAAATTCATGCTCTTCCATTCTTATCTCGCCTTCGACAGGTTGCTGGCTGATACCTTGATTTTCGGTCTGTAGGCTTAGATGAACGACATTGAAATTTTATCCCTTATTGTGTATGTTTTTTTTTCTGTACTTTTCAATTCTACTTGTTAGAATAGTTTTTAAATCATCTAAAAATAAAGATGGGACATCCAATTTGAAAGCATCAACTCAATGGTAATAAGGGTGTCAGCAATTTATTTTGAAAAAATAAAAAAAGTGCTGACAACAGAAGATGTCAAATTTTCTGCACTTACCAACCCTATAAGGGCTCAAAGCCCCTTATAGGGTTTCAAGAAACACGAGGATTATCATGAATCTCCTTATGTTCCTACTGTAAAACCTTGTGTTCATTGTAGTAAATTCTCTCTATTAAACGTTAGCAGTTTCACGCACATTTTCTGTAGAAATATGCAAGCATTCTTATGCAATCTTTCTTCGTACAATAGTGCTGTTGCGACTCCTCGATGAGCTATTTCGCAAGCTCAATGAACTGTTGTAAGAAGGAATAGGCTATTGAAGAGTAGTCAACGCACTGTTTTAGCAAGAAACAGTTCATTGAGAAGCTGTCACAGTACATTGAGGAGCATTCAACGCACTGTTTCGCACTGCAACATTGCATAAGGGAGTCCTCGATGCACTGTTTGGTGCTGCAACAGCACGTAAGCTCGCTGCAACACGACGTTGGAATGAAGAAATGAGTCGTAAGGTGCTAAAATATGAGCGTTGTGGCTATATCTTATATATATTAATCAACAATAAGATTGATTTTAGGATTAATCTTTACTCCTGTAGTTGGTAATTTCCGATTGTTTTTTGGGTGGAAAAGCAACAATCAGGGGCTGAATAATTAGGAACGTTCCCAAAATAAAATGAGCAATTGGTTTGTATTATAAGGAAAACAAGAGAAATTATTTGAGCAATTTTGAAGTGTATTATTATCTAAAGTAATTGAATAACAAAGAAAAATGGCTCAACACATAGGCATCTAGTCTCACATAGAAATCACATAGTTATTTTGTATTTTCTGTCGAGAAGAAAGGAGGTCACAATAGCAATCCTGCTTCGCAGCATTTGGGAAAACGATAACGATATGATGGTAATATTGCTCAAATTATTTCTTCAGCATTCCTTAGCCAATAGAGGACTTGAAAAGTTGTAAGAAACTCCTCAATCTGACTTTGAAAATCCTAAAGAAGTGAGGCAGGATTTCATCGATATTTGGCACTAAATGGCAAAGTCTATGTTGTTAGTTTCAATAATTAAAAGTGGCTTTTGAACTAAAATATCTTTATTTGATTCTGTCATATTTAGGCTCATAATTCATACTTCATAACTCTTTGCCTCTTATCCTATTAACTCTTTCACTCTTCTTTGCAACATTTGGAACATCTGAACAATAATTTGCAACATCTGGACAAGTCATAATTTGCAGTTTTTGTTTCTTTTGTACTTTAAATTATATATTTGATAACGATTGCGTTAATTGGTATGAAAAAAACAACTTACAGTATGATTCCAAAGGTTAACACCTTCTCTAGGATACTTGGCTTAAAGGTATCCAAACAAACGATGTTTTCTTCCTCTCTATTTAATAATTATAAGTTTATGAAAAACACTAACAACACTTCGAGTGTTGCCCACACCTTATTGGGCAAAATGAGTTTAATGGTTATTACACTGCTATTGGCAGGAATGGTCAATGCGCAAAACACTTACACATGGAATGGTGGTGGAAGTGGGGCATGGGCTACCCCAGGTAATTGGTCTCCCAATGGTACACCAACTACAAATGATTCCGTTATCATCAATGGTACAGGAACAACAACGCCTGGTGCAGGTTCCGTTTCAATTGCACTTGGAGCTAATACCGTTGTAAGGGGGATTAATGTTAATGGTTCAAATGTTAATTTCACGTTAACGGGCGCATTTGCAATTGTTGACACCAATTTAAATATTAATGGGGCAAATTCCCAAGCAATTTTCAGTGTCACAGGTGCTTCAACAAATGTTACGATTGGTAAATCAATTAATTTTGGTGGTACTAATGATTCCATTATTTATCCTTCAACTGCAAATGGTTTTGCCTTTCAATTAGGGGATGGGACTAGCAACTTTAGTATTAATAATCCGACTAACGGGGCATTTGGATTTGGAGCCTATTCCGCTTCAGGTACTGCAAAATTCAGCACCAATTATTCTATTTCAAGTAACCCAACCATTTACTTTAATGCAACAACACCAAGTATATGGGGAATATCTGTTGTAAAAGGAAATTTGACACTTGGTAATAGTGTAAAAATTGCGAGTCTGTCTTTCGGTGGTAGTAATAGTCAGTTATTAGTTGTTCCTTCTGGAGTCACTTTAAACTTACTTGCGGGTAATACAAACAGTTTCAACAATTCTTCAAGTAATCTAAGTGGTGGTTTAATTGATGCCCGTAATGGGAATGTATTAATTTCAGGAAATACTGGAACAGTTATAAATAATGGTATGAATATGTTTTACAACGCTCAGGTTTATTCCTTGGGTTTAACTATGGGAGCTGGCTGGGTATTTAACCCCAATCAAGCATTGACCATTAATTATCTGACTATTAATACAGGAGTTTATAATAATACCACCAACAATGTGACTATTGCTAGTGGAGGCTCCATTGTGATGGGTGGAAGTGGTGTATTGTCTGCCGCACCTATTTATAGTGGGGCGGTAACAGTTAAGGACTCCGTTACAGTTACAGGAGGCAATGAATTGTTAGGTACTGGAAGTACACCTTCCTTAAATGTCTTATCTGGTGCAACCTATACTTTGAATGGAAGTGGTATCAATAGTGTTTCAATAACAGCTGCCGGTGCAGGATATTCTAGTACCTACACTCCCAAAGTGTCCATTTTAGCACCTACTGTTTCTGGGAGTGTTACTGCTGTTGCCTCACCTTTTGTAAGCTCTACTAATGGTAGTTTAACAAGTGTGGCAACTACCACTTTAGGAACAGGATATACGACAGCCCCAACAGTTTATGTTACACCTTCTAGTAAAGATAGTATTCCAGCTTGGGTTGCAAATGCCAATTACATATTAAATCAAGTTGTAAAGAATGGTTCATACTATTATATATGTACACAAGCGGGGCAGGCCGCATCTTCGGGTGGTCCATCTGTAACTACTGCCAATGCTCAAATTACTGATAATACTGCAAAATGGAATTATATTGGAAATTGGTCTAATGCTACAATCTACAGTGTTGCCAATAGCTTTGCAGTAAACCAAACTTATGTTTTTAGTAACAATTGCATTTATCAACTAAATACCGTTGGTACTGCTGCTGTAAATGCAGGTCCCACTGCAGGAAGTGGAACAGGGATTGTAGATAATGGAGCTAAATGGGATTTTGTTTCAGCACTTGGCACACCATCCGCTTGGGCTGCCAATACTGTATATGCTGTTGGTAATATTGTTTCTTATACTCCTGCGTCTGGTGTTACTTATTATTATTATTGTGGTGCAGTTTCATCAGACAATAAATCTGGAGCTTCTGCTTCATCCACATTTACTACGCCAACTGCTTCATTAGCTTCTGCAATTTCAGATAATCATGTCACTTGGTACTATATAGGCAACTGGATACCTTCAACCAACTACAATAGTACTGCTGCCAATACTTATGTGATTAATAGTGGCAATGTTTATCGGTTAAATACTACTGGTTATTCCGCTGGTCCTACAGGTAATGGTTCTGCAACTACCGATGGCTCTGCAAAGTGGAATTTTATTGCAGGCTTTGGAACAGCTTGGGCTGCAAGTACCAAATACATTGCAAATACAGTGGTAAGTAATGGTGGAAAACTGTACATCTGTACACAAGGAGGTTTGTCTGCTTCATCAGGAGGGCCAACAGGTACTACTACATTTATTGATAACGGGATTAAATGGACTTATTTGAGTACTGGTGCTTTTACTACTGCAACAGTTACAACAACTATCCCAACCAATGACTCTATTACAGTCAGCTCAATTAACAACAGTGGTACGATTCAATTTCCAAATTTAACTAAAACTAGTAAGCTTAACGTGACTGGTGATATTACCATGAATAGCAGTTCTTCTTTTGCAATTGCTTCAGGTTCAAATGCAATGGTAGATACTTTATATATGGGAGGTAACCTTACTGGTGCTGCAAGCACTACCTATCCAACATTTAACTTGTATAGTTCGGCTACAAGGTTGGCTAACGTAATTTTTAATGGAGGAGCCTCAAAGTCTGTTTCTAACAATTTTGCAACAAATAATCCTGCCTTTAATAATATAACTATTAAAGGTAGTTCAACTAATATTACATTCAGTAGTACACCCGTTATCAACGGTTCTACGTTTATAGGTTCTGGTTCTACACTTCAATCAAGCGTTGCCTATCCTGCTGCTATCAGCGATACAGGTACTGTACAAGTAAACTCATCTGGCAGCTATACTGGTACTATCACTTATGTGGGTTCTGCCGCTACAGCTTCTTTCAATAGTGCAGGGTACAATATCTCCAATACAGATAAAATTTGGCCATCTGGTACCACCATTCCAAATGTTTCTGTTTTGGCATCTACCAATATTTCCGATGCTACTGCAAGTTCTAATAGAACAGTTTCAGGCACTATGGCAGTCGGTGCAGCTGTTGCCTTAAGTAGTACAGCAAGCAATACCTTGACTATCGGGGCATCCGGTACCATGAAAATGAACGGTGGTTCCTTCTCCTCGGCATCAAATAAACCTATTTATCTATCGGGTTCCTTATTGGAATATGCTGCAAGTGCAACAATGGGCAACGAGTGGAATAGTGCTTCTAAGGTACAAATTGACAATGGTATCACACTTACAGGTGCAGCAAGTGGAACATATGCTTTGACTGGCAATTTCACCAACAATGGTGTATTTACAAAAAGCGGTGAAACCATCAACTTCAATGGCAGTTCTCAACAAACCTTATCTGGTAACGCAATAACATTTAATACTGTTAATTTTTCTGGAAGTGGAGGTGCAAAACTTAGCACCCCTGTAACGGCATCCAATTCAACCCTGTCAAACGGGAGTATTTTGGCAACTGATGCGACTAACATTCTCACCATATCCAACAATAGTTCATCTGCACTTTCGGGTAACAGTACATCATTTATAAATGGTCCCGTAAAATGGACTTTCAACAATACTTCAAGCCCAGTTACTTATAATTTCCCTATAGGTGTTGGTACTACCTATTATGGCCTTGCGATAAACAACCCTAATACAGGTGGAAGCAATGTAACTGCCACTGTTCAGGCATTTTCTAGCAGCAACCCTGTTTCCACTTACAACAATGCAAGCTTGCAAAATGTGGGTAGTTCGTACTGGTCTTTCGCAACAAGCCCAGCTTTGACTAGCATAGGCACAGTAGCCTTAACGAATAGTTCTGTTTCAGGTACCTCAGTAGTAGCATTCAGTAATGCAGGGGGTGACTATCAAAATGGTGGACAATCCGTATCGGGTACTACAGTTACTAGCAACTCTTCAACTTCCAATGCCAGTGCCATCACACCTAATTCAACACAATATTTTGCAATAGGTAGCCCATTAGGTTTCGCAGTAAACAGCCTTACAGCTACTTCTGTAGGAATAAGCCAATCGGCAAATACTGGCTTTTATGGTCAGACAATTACTGTGAGTGGTTCTGGATTCACTGGGGCTACTGCCACTTTGGCTGGTGCAGGACTAACAATCAATATAGTAAACGATCAAACAATAACATTTACCATACCTGCTTCAGTTTCTGAAGGCAGTAATACATTGAGCATCATCCCTTCATCCGGTAGCCCTTCTTCCTCAACAATAACCGTATTGGGTTATGTATCTATAGCCTCTTCTGATTGGAACACAACTTCCACATGGGTCAACAACTTAATACCTGCTGCCGGCAATACAGTTACCATCAATAATGCTGTAACAGTTGGTGCTACAGTCAGCAATGCACCTGCCACAGTTAATATTGTATCTACTAAATCTTTAATTGTAAACGGGGGCAGCCTAACAGTTACCACTATTTCAGACAGTGGTGCAGTTGCATGCTCAAGTGGTAGTTTAACTGTGACAAACATTAATGTTATTTCGGGTGGTTCGCTTTCTACTTCTTCAACAGGTACGATTGCTGTATCATCTACTTTGACAAATAGTGGAACAGTTTCTTCTTCAAGTGGCAGTTTAACAGCGACTACCATTAATGTTAATGCGGGTGGCTCGCTAACCACTTCTTCAACAGGAAGCATCATTGCATCAACCGCTTTGGCAAATAGTGGAACTGTCGGTGCAACTGGTGGAACATTGACTATTCAAGGCACATTCACCAATTCTGGTTCATTATCTTTCTCTGGCGGCAAGGTTGATTTTAATGGTTCAAGTACCCAAAATATACCTACCGGTACTTATTCAGGATTAACAGTTAGTAATACATCAGCTACTGTAACTGCAGGAGGAGCTTTGGTAGTGAATGGAACCTTGACAGTTGCAGGTAGTGCAACGTTGGATATGGGTACTAATGTATTATCCGGTTCATTGACAAGTGCTATTTCTGGTACTTTAACTACTTCTGCTGTTTCAACTACTCCTATACCTTCCATCAATTGGGGTACAACGGCTGGTACAGTAATTTTTGCAGGCACAGGAACTATCCCTGCCGCCTCTACTTTCTATAACTTGACCACGACAAATACAGGAACAGTTTATGGAAACGGTACAATTACCATCTATGGCAATTTCAGTCCTGTAGCTAGTTCTTCAGCTACTCAAGGAACTATAGTTTTTGCTAGTACTACTGCAACTCAGTCTGTTCCTGCATTTACGTTTAATAATTTGACAGTTTCTAATACAACAGCTTCAGGTGTACAAGCATCAGGTGCATTAGTTGTTAATGGAACTTTGAATATTGGTACTAATGCATTACTCGATTTACAAAGCAATGCCTTGTCGGGTACTTTGTCAACTATAACTGGTACAGGGGGTACATTAAAAACGTCTAATACTTCTACTACTCCATTCCCTGCAAGTAAGACATGGACTTGTTTGGTACGGTTATCTAATACTGCAGGTGGGCAAACAATACCGACTAGTGGAACTGTTTCTACCTTTAATGGAGGATTGACCTGTGATAACATTTCAGGAGTGGATTCTGTTATTGGTGGTGGTGTAGCGATTGGAGGAAAGTTAACTATGGCATCCTCTACAGGTATTTTTGCAATTGGTGGATATAACCTCACAAATGGTTTGACTGCTTTTGATGCCACTTCTTTTGTAGGTACTTTCCGAACATCTGCGGGTAGTGGAAATCAATTTCCAAGTGGTACTTATTGGGCAGACAATAGTAGTGTGGTATATACTGCATCAACTGTTAGTAATACAAGGTTAACTCCTGCTAACTACTATAATTTAAATACTGATAACGGTATTTCTCAGTTTTTAAACTTTGATAATGTTGTTAATTCTACAGGAACGTTTACTGTTAGAGGAACTTTAACTACTTCTAATAGTTCTACAACTTGTAGGTTTACAAGTTGGGTGTTTAGTGGTACAGGTCAGACAATACCTGCTTGGAGTTTCTACAATTTAACATTAGGAACAAATAGCCTCTTACCAACAGGTAATGTAACCGTTAATGGTACTTTCAATCCTGGTTCTACATCAAGCGCTAGTCAAGGAACCATAATTTTGAACCCTACGCCTTATAATGCGAATCTAAATGTAAGTGTCCCTACTTTCACATATAATAATCTTACGCTTTCCGGTGCTGTTAATAATATCAGTAACAAGAGTGGATCGTCTTTTAGTGGTTCACCTGCAATTGCTATGAACAATGCTAGTGATGTAACGGCTTTGCCAACTGGAGGAGGGATTACTAGCACTACTGCTGGTTTGGCTGCTAATACTAATACGATTATAAGTGGTACAAGTACTACAGTAACTAGTTCCTATTTAACAAGCCCGTATTATATAAATATTAGTTCAAACTATTATTTGTCCTATCCAAATAATACCAATAGTATCATTGATTATACTAATACGGCTGCAAATCAGGCTTTATTGACAGGAACTGGGGGTACTACAACTTTTGGAGGGGTATATGTTAAGAGCCATTTTGGTGCACAATCTGGTAATGCAAACTTTACAGCTTTATTTACAAATGGTTCAACAGCTGTAACTATCACCAAAAACTCCAATTCAAGTGCCCTAAACGTGGGTATGATTATTACTTCTACAAATGCTAATGTATCCATCCCTGCGGGAACATATATTGCAACTCAAGGTTCGGCAGTAAGTATAGGAGGTGGCAATTATACATTTGCACTTACTCTAAGTAACCCTATTACAGTAACTAGTGGTCCAATTACCGATCAAAACTGGGCATCAGGTGCTGTAAATATACTATCGGGAGCATTGAGCGGATTTACTGCTGGCAATACTTATAATAATATTTCTAATCCTAACTTCACTTATTCTCCTGGTATTGTGGTGAGCAATAATGCCACTGCAAGTAGTACATTGAGTGACATTTCAACTTATCCTATTAGTTTCACAATCCCTACGGGTGTGAATGTAAATGGCTTATTCAATGATAGCCATACTGGTACTTATTCTAGTGTTACAAATACAGGAAGTATTGTTTTAGCAAATGGTGCAACAATTTCAGGTAGTTCTGCTTCTTACCCAAGTCCATTTGCTATTTCTGTAGCTAGTAGTGGGACTGCTACTGCTGCTGCAAACGTTTATTTGGGTAGTACGTTGACAGTT
>Ga0194037_1002703_pt1 | contig 11474 bp, 8 predicted proteins | sample JunL306m_MetaG_FD_148653 | JGI IMG/M metagenome (GOLD analysis project Ga0194037, IMG submission 148653) | Anoxic zone freshwater microbial communities from boreal shield lake in IISD Experimental Lakes Area, Ontario, Canada - Jun2016-L304-6m | ecosystem: Environmental > Aquatic > Freshwater >...
ACACTGTCATTGATTTAGTAAGAAGAAAATGGTTAGACAATAATTTTTATGGACAAATAGCCTCTTTAGTATATGAAGAAGGCAGTAATAAATTTACTTTAGGTGGCGCTTGGAATACTTATGATGGGCTTCATTATGGAAGACTCCCCTATTTAAAATATCTGGGTATTCAACCTGATTTCAATTATTATTATAACAATGCGATCAAAAAAGATTTCAATACTTATATAAAATGGAATCATCAGCTTACAGGTGCATTAAGCAGTTTCGTAGATATTCAATATAGAAATGTTGCCCATAATATGTATGGCTTTGATCGAAATGCCGATTTAATGGTGAAAAGAAATTTTAATTTCTTGAATCCTAAGGGCGGATTTTTTTATAAAACAAAGCATACAAATTATTATACCAGTATAGCTATTGCGCATAAAGAACCTAATAGAGATGATTTTGAAACAGCCACCAATGAACAACCTAAACAGGAAGAACTTACAGATATTGAAACTGGCTTTACTACCAAAAAGGGGAATTTTGAATTTGGTGCCAATATTTATTTAATGTATTATAAAGACCAACTAGTACTCACAGGTAAAATAAATGATATTGGGGCTTATACCAGAATTAATGTACCCAAGAGCAAAAGAATTGGTGTTGAACTAGTTGAGAGCTGGAAGCTAAATTCATTTATAACAAGTGAAGGGAATATTACATTTAGTCAAAATAAAATAGAGGCCTTTACTGAATTTTTGGACGACTATGATGCAGGAGGCCAATTAGCCATCTTACATAAAAACACCGATATCACTTTGTCTCCTAACCTAACGGCTAATCATAGTTTGGGTATTCAATTCAACAAAAAATGGAATATGAATTTAATAAGTAAATATGTTTCAAAACAATATCTAGATAATACCCAAAATGAATCAAGAACACTGAAAGCTTTCTTCATACAAGACATTCATTTATCACATAATATTGTTTCAAAGACTAAATGGGCAATGCAAATTCAATTGTATGCCAATAATGTTTTCAATAAATTATATGAACCCAATGGTTATACTTATAGTTATGTGTATGGAGGCTTAACCACTACTTCCAATAATTACTTCCCTATGGCAGGAAGAAACTATTGGTTAAGTGTAAAAATTGATCTTAAATAGAAAAATTTACATTTTTACTATCTTGCATCAACGCCTTTAATGAACTTCACTAAACCGGTGAAATAAGTAAACTGATCGTCATACATAGACATATGCGAGCCCTTAGGGCAGTATAAGAATTGACCATCCTTTACTAGCTTAGAAACTTCTTCCATAGCCTTAGGGTTCATGGTATCAAACTCACCTCCAATACTTAAAGTAGGAACTGTAATAGTTTTTAAATCGGCTTTGCGATCCCAATTCTTTAAAACAGCATCTCCTACTATACCAAATTCTGAAGGACCTTGCATTTTTAAATACAAAGGATAGTTCATTCTGGCAAAGGCACGCTTCACTGGATCAGGCCAATTAGCCACAGGCATTCTTAAAACATGTTCAGGATAATAATAGTCTGTAATAATTTTTAAATAGCCAGGATTAGTATAATCGCCCTTCGCTTCAAATGCACGTATTGATTCAAGCACTTCCTTAGGTAATTTTGGCCCCAATACTTCATTGGCATATTTTACATAATCAGGGATTGAAGGCACCATATTTGAAATAATAAGGCCCTTTAAATTTTTTTGATACTTAAGCGCATACTCAGTGGCTAGTATACCGCCCCAAGAATGTCCTAATAAAAAGAAATTAGAAGAGTCCATACCAAGTGCCTTTCTAACAGTCTCTACTTCTTCAACAAACCTTGGTAAATTCCATAAACTAGAATCGTTAGGGTTATCGGAATAAGCAGAACCTAATTGATCATAGTAATAATATTCTATTTCAGCTTTAGGGAAATAAGAATCAAAACATTCAAAATATTCATGGGTAGAACCAGGGCCTCCATGTAATAACAAAACTTTAATTTTTGGGTTATTCCCTACTCTTTTTGTCCAAACATTAAATACACCTTTACTGGTAGTAATGGGTATTAATTTAACGCCTCCTGTGAGTGTGTCTTCTCTATTAGCATTATCATGGTAAGCCGATGGCTTATTATTATCAAAATTACAAGCGCTAAATACTAGCGTAGCCATTAATAATAATGAACTTAATTTTTTCATTTTAAATTATTTAGAAAGTTAAGATACAAATAAACTATCAAAAATTAACCTGGGAATTTCGCCTGCCAGTCTAACATACCGCCCGATACATTCACCACATTTTTAAAGCCATAAGGTTCTAACATTAAGCAGGCTTGACCACTTCTGTTGCCACTTCTGCAATAAATATATACGATCTCTTCTTTCAAATCCTCTATATCGTCTAATTGCAAAGTTTGTACTTGTCCTAAGGGGAGTAAGATACCACCAATATTAAATGCTTCGTGCTCATGTGGCTCGCGTACATCTACTAAATTTATTTTTTCTCCTGCGTCTAATTTTGCTTTTAAAGCTTCTACTGTAATGGTTTGCATCTTATGATATTTAAAGTGAATTGTCTATTGTATTTATACAATTGGAATGGGTATATTTATATTTCTTTTGTTATTATTAAAACATACTAGTATTATAATTAGTTTTAAAAATAGCGTTAGCCTTACTTTAAAGAATCTCTTTTTATAATAACAGGAGCAACTTTATCTATGACTAAGTCAATGGCTACTCCTTGTATGGTTACATTTTTAACAGGCATACCTAATGAATCTAATACGGAAGAATAAGTACCCGGGTTTTGCTGAATCACAAATGCATTAGCAGTGTCTTGTATGGCACCATTGGCTGTAATATTTCCAAGAAGCAAGCCCATACTCGCTATTTTCATTTTAGCCATGCCTACAGTTAATCCAATTAAGTCTGGTACTTCCATACCAATACTCGCTCCTCCATCTCCCACCGTAAAATTTATTAAAGTGCCAGAAACAATTTTTGTACCTGGTGCAATAGGTGTATTACCCACTAATTGTTCTACAATTACATTTTTATTTCTATCGGCCACTAAATTAATAGTGCCAATTCTTAAACCTAATACTTTTAAATAAGTTTGAGCGCTTTTTAAAGAGAAGCCAATTAAATTAGGCATATCTACCTGAGGCGCAATAATTCGGTTAACAGTTAAAAAAATGGTTCTTCCTTTTTTAACTACCTCATCTGCTTCAGGCGTTTGTCTTAAAACCGAATTTCTAGCAAGCGTGTCTACATATATAGAGTCTTGTAAAACCAAATCAAAACCTAGGGCTTTAATATTTTTTTCAGCAGCCGTCACATCTAAACCTAAAACATTCGGCACTTTTTCTGTCTTACCATTGCCTGTAATCCAACCTAAGGAAAAGAAAAATAATATTATTAGTAACAATACAAGGCCAATACCTGCTAAGATATTTACCCATAAAGGCTTTTTTAATAATTTATCAATGAATTCCAAAATAAAGGATCTTATTTAATGACTATTGAATGAATATTTTTCTAATTACTTCGAAGCTAAACTATCTTCTATAATACTTGCATAAAAATCGGTTAAATTCCAACCCATGGCCCTTACTTGTTGAGGAATAATACTTGCCTCACTTTGACCAGGCACTGTATTCACTTCTAATAAAAAGGCTTTTTGTGCTTTTTCATCATAAATGAAATCAATTCTCACTACCCCTCTGCAATTTAAAGTAGCATATACTTGCTTGGCTGCCTCCGATAAATCCTTGAACATGGTCTCTGTAATTTTTGCAGGCGTTATCTCTTCACTCTTGCCTTCATACTTAGCAGCAAAATCAAAAAATTCGTTCTCTGTTTTAATTTCAGTAATAGGTAAAACAGTAGTTACCCCTTTAGACTTAAAAACACCAATAGTGAACTCTCTTCCACTTATAAATTCTTCTACTAAAACCTGTGTATCTTCTTTAAAAGCTTTTTCTAAGGCAGGCGCTAATGCTGCAGCGGTGTTTACTTTACTTATACCTAAACTACTTCCTCCGTTATTTGGTTTTACAAATAGTGGAAGGGTAACCTGAGACAATATTTGATCCGGTGTTAGTTGAGTAGAAGAAATTAAATGTAAAGACTTTGCCACTGCGACTCCACCAAAACCAGCCACGGCTACTGTATATCTTTTATTAAAAGTTAAAGCCGAAGTGGCTGTATCGCAACTTGTATAAGGCAAGCCAATTAAATCGAAGTAGCCTTGCATTTTTCCATCTTCTCCTGGTGTACCATGAATACACATTAAAGCAATATCAAAATTAATTTTAAGCCCACCTTCCATAATACTAAAATCGGCTCTGTCCACGGCCACTTCTTCTCCTACTATATTTTCATACCACCAGCCTGTAGGATGAATATCTATTAAATACACATCGTATTTATTTTTGTCCAAGGCATTCATAACAGTTTGAGCACTCTTATAACTAATTTGTGCTTCAGAACTTAAACCGCCTGTAACTAGTGCTACCTTTTTTTTCATGTAGGGTAATTGATGCTTCAAATTTACTTAATAGAAGGCATAAAAAAAGGGAAATTTAATTCCCTTTTTAAATATGACTCTAATAGATATTTCTAATAGATAATTCTAGTTGATTATTAAGCGTGTAATCTGTCTTTTTTAGCTAACAATACTTCTACTGTTTCTACATACATTTCATCCGGTACGCAACAGTCTACTGGACAAACAGCAGCACACTGAGGCTCTTCGTGGAAACCTTGACACTCTGTACACTTATTTGGTGTAATATAATAGGTATCGGCAGCCACTGGCGCAATTCTTTGTGCAGCGTCTACTGAAGTTCCATCTAATAAAGTAAAAGATCCTTTAACGGTTGTTCCATCAGCAACAGCCCATTCTACACCACCTTCGTAGATAGCATTATTTGGACATTCTGGTTCACAAGCACCGCAGTTAATACATTCATCCGTAATTTTGATAGCCATAAAAAATTATTTAAAAATTAGTAACGTAATTTTGCCTTACAAATATATAGAACAAGCATGAACTTACAAGCAAGAATAGAGCATTTTTTTACCTTAGGCGAACAGTTTTTTGACCCCAAAAATGAGGCGCTCCAATTAGCTAAAGAAAGGGCCTTCCAGCAAAATTCTTGGTTTTTACCGGTTTTCATGGATCATGCCATTACACAAATACGAAATTCTTTTTTATCCTTAGATGCCCTAAAACAATGGGCGAATAGGTATCCTAGCCTTGCTAATGCTCCTACTGGCAAAAAACTAGGTATAGTCATGGCGGGCAATATTCCTCTAGTGGGCTTTCATGATTTACTTAGCACTTTAATAGCCGGACATACAGCCGTAGTAAAGCTATCCTCAAAGGATACCATTTTAATGCAGTACGTGATTGAATCCCTTATTCAAATTAACCCGGCTTTTGGAAATTTAATCATTCAACAAGAACAACTTAAAAACTGCGATGCTTATATTGCCACAGGCAGTAATAATACAGGACGCTATTTTGAACAATACTTTGGCAAATACCCTCATATTATTAGAAAAAATAAAACTTCTATTGCCATATTAAATGGACAAGAGACCAAGGCTGAACTTGATTTACTTGCCGATGATATGCTACTCTATTTTGGTATGGGATGTAGAAATGTGACCCAGATTTGGGTGCCAGAGGGCTACGATTTTATACCATTGATAGAGGCCATGAAAAAATATAACTATTTAGGGGATGAGCATAAGTATAAACACAATTATGACTACCAATTAGCCCTACTTATGATGAACCGACAATTTTACATGGACACTGGCGGTATTTTGTTAAGTGAGAACCCTTCTCCCTTTGCGGCCCTATCTCAAATTCATTACCAGTTCTATACTCCTGGTAAATTACCCACTATTGATAGCACCGAAATTCAATGTATTGTAGGAATAAATGGCATTCCCTTTGGCGGTCCTCAAAAGCCTAGTCTCTTAGAATATGCCGACGGGGTGGATACCCTTGAATTTCTAAGTCAAATCCCATAAAAACGAACATTTTCGTAAATATTTTGTTAAACTAGCTTAAATGATTTTGTGACAAAATTTCAGCTTCGTTAATTTGTACCTGAATTGGTATCAAATTTGTAAAAACTAAACTGAACTAATTCTTTTACTATAAAAAATAAAAGCATGAATATGAACTTAAAAAATGTAGCAGCCATTATTGGTATTAGTGCAATGACTACCATAACAAGTATGTGGGCTTATGGTAAAATTTCAAAATCAAATTCAAGTTTTGAAACAGACGGCAAACTGCCTGCTAATTATGCCAGTTTTTTTAATGGCAGTGCCCCAGGAACAACTGTTGACTTTACCCCTGCTGCGAATGCGGCCTCCCCTGCTGTAGTGCATATTAAAACTAAGACCAACGCTAAAAAAGTAGAGAGCAGTAATCAAAAAAGACAAAGAAACCCATTTGGAGATTTATTTGGCGATGATGATATGTTTGGCGATTTTTTTGGCGGTCCAAGAATGCAACCAGAACAAAGAGCAAGCGGAAGTGGTGTATTAATTACTGCAGACGGATACATTGTAACGAATAACCACGTTGTAAATGGTGCCGATGAAATTAATGTAACGCTTACCAATAAGAAAACTTATAAAGCAAAAGTAATTGGTGTAGATGCCAGCAGTGATATTGCGGTGATAAAAGTTGAAGCAAGTGGTTTACCTTATTTAGTATATGGCAATAGCGATGAAATTAAATTAGGACAATGGGTACTTGCCATTGGATATCCTTTAAACTTAGATGTAACTATTACAGCTGGTATTATAAGTGCTAAAAACAGGTCTATTGATATTAACTCAAGACAGAGTGATAAACCTATAGAATCGTTTTTACAAACAGATGCTGCAGTGAACCAAGGCAATAGCGGTGGAGCCTTAGTAAATACAAGTGGAGAGCTAGTAGGTATAAACTCTGCCATTGCTTCTCCTACTGGTTCTTATGCAGGTTATGCTTATGCTATTCCTGTGAATATTGTGAAAAAAGTAGTGACCGATATTGTTAAATATGGTACAGTGCAAAGAGCCTACTTAGGTATTAGTTATCCTAAGGATGGATTGTCTGAAGAAGAATTGAAAAAAGTATTGGAAGACTTGAATACTAAATATAAAGAAGGTGAAGGTATTTTAATTACAGATGTACTAGACGGTGGCGCTGCTAAAGCTGCAGGTATTAAAAAAGGAGATGTACTTATTAAAATGAACGGAGTAGCTGTGAAAACTTCACCAGAATTACAAGAACAAGTATCTCGATACAAGCCAGGAGATAAAATGAATTTGATAGTGAAGCGTGAAGGCAAAGAAATGACAATAGAAGTAACCCTAAAAGCTAAACTAGGTACTACCGACTTAGTAAAAAGTTCTAAGGCAGCTGAAAAATTAGGCGGTAAATTAGAAACCTTAGATAAAGCTACTGCTGAAAAGAACGACTTAGAAGGTGGAGTATTAATTAAAGAATTAGGAACAGGTATTATTGGTAAAAGCAGAATTGAAAAAGGATTTGTGATTACACATGTAAACGAAGAACCTGTTAAAACAGTAGAAGAGTTTTATGAGGCTTTGAAAAAAGCTACATCAAGTAGTATTAAAATTTCAGGAGTGTATCCTGGTTATTTTGGCAACTACGCATTTATATTAAACTTAAACGAATAAGTAAAGACTTGCATAAAAATAGTTTTTGGTTGGGCTAAGTGGTGAAAAAAGCCCCTCGAAATTCGGGGGGCTTTTCATTTTGTAGTATTGACTAACTTAAATAGGATAAGATCATTTAAGTGTCTATTTTTTTATGATGAAATGATATTCACCAGAACCTAATTGAGTTTCAAGATAATCATCTTTCTGCCCAATTATCTTTAGTCCATTTACTGTAGACAAGGCTTGTCCATTTTCAGATACCTTAGTAGCATCTTTTGTAGGTATAAATACAGAGGAAGTCGTATTAGCTGGAATTATTACATCTAAATAAATATCTTCCCCTTGCAATTTCCATCCGCTACTTAATTTACCATAATAAGTATCTAAAGAAGCCGATGCATTTGTAAAGCCACCACCAATATGTGGTTGCACCTTACTATGCTTATACCCTGCTCCATCTTCATAAGTATCTAATCCCACCATTTGACGGTACATCCAATCTCCAATGGCACCATAAGAATAGTGGTTAAATGAATTCATACCTACAGACTGAAAACTACTGTCTGGTTTTTGACCGTCCCATCTTTCCCAAATGGTAGTGGCTCCCATTTTAACAGGATACAACCAAGAAGGATATTTTTCTTGTAATAATAATTTATAAGAAACATTTGTAAAACCAAATCTTGTTAGTACATGACATAAATAAGGTGTACCTAAAAAACCAGTGGTTAAATGATTGCCATAAGATTCAATATTCTCCACTAACCTCTTAGCTGCTTGTTGTCTTAAATTTTCTGGTAATATATCAAAATTCAAAGCCAAGGTATAGGCTGTTTGTGTTCCAGAAATTAATCGACCATTGGGAGATACATATTCTTTCATGAAGGCTGCCTTTATTCTACTTAATTGTGCTGTATACAAAGCCATATCTTCTTTCTTATTCAATACTGTTGCTGCATTAATAAGTAATTGCGTGGAATGCGCGTAAAAACATTGTGCAATTAAATATTTATCTGTCACAGCCGACTTTCCATCATTATCATCTTCTGGTCGGTAAAATAACCAATCTCCAAAATGAAAACCAGTATTCCATAAATCGTCCTTGGCTACTTTATTAATACTTTCAACATAGGCCTTCATACTTGCGTATTGGTCGGCTAATATTTTTTTATCGCCATAGGCTATGTATAAGTTCCAAGGAATAATAGTAGCTACATCGGCCCAGCCTGTGCTATTCAAAGCGTCTGCACCTATTACATTAGGTACTACAAAAGGTACTTTGCCGTCTTTTTGATCTGCTGCTAGATCTTTTAACCATTTTGCAAAAAAGCTATGCACATTCATATTAAAAGTAGCCGTTCTAGAAAATACTTGCGCATCTCCTGTCCAACCTAAACGCTCATCTCTTTGAGGACAATCGGTAGGTACATCTAAAAAGTTTCCTTTCTGACCCCATTGAATATTATGTTGTAATTGATTTACCAAAGTATTTGAAGAAGTAAATTCTCCAGTAGGTTTCATATCGGAATATAAAGCCACTGCAGAAAAATTATCGGCAGTAATTTCGCCAGGATACCCTTCAATTCTTAAATACCTAAAACCCTGCCAAGTAAAATGAGGCTCAAATGTTTCCAGGCCCACTCCACTTAATACATAAGTATTCTGTGCTTTGGCAGCGCGTAAGTTTTCAGTATAAAAATTGCCTTGCTTGTCTAACACTTCAGCATGTGATAAAGTAATTTTATCCCCCTCATTCCCTTTTGCTTTCATGACTACCCAGCCTACTAAGTTCTGACCAAAGTCAATAACTTTTTCTCCTTTAGGCGTTGTAAATATTTTAACTGGTTTAAATACCTCGTGCTTTTTTACAAGCTCATTCTGTGTAGCAATTAAATTTGCCTTATCAAAATTGGCTAATTTGGCAGGCAACCAAGACTCATCATTAAAATTAGCAGTAGCCCATCCTGCTTTTTCTTTTCTTGCATCTACTGTTTCACCATTATATATTTCTGAATATTCAATAGAGCCTGTATTGGCCTTCCAACTATCATCTGAGATAACTATCTCTTTAGAACCATCACTATAAGTAATATTTAATTGAAATAGTAAAGCAATGTCCTTGCCATAAAAATCTTTATTGTTTGAAAACCCTATTATGCCTCTGTACCAACCACTACCTAGGCTTATCCCAATGGCATTGGCTCCTGTCTTAATTAAATTTGTAACATCATAAGTTTGGTATTGCAAACGCGTTGAATAACTTGTCCAACCTGGCGTTAAATAAGCATCTCCTACTCTTTGTCCATTAATTTGCGCTTCATACATACCATGTGCTGTAATATTTGCAATTGCCGACACTAGTTTCTTAGTTGCAGCAAATTGTTTTCTAAAAATAGGACTCGGGCGATTAGAAGCTTCTACAAAACCTGGCACTATCCATTTGGCTTGCCAATCTGAAACAGATAATAAAGCTGTTTGAAAAGAATTTGAAGCGCTCCACTCGGAAGCAATTCCTTGGTTGTCCCAAACCCTTACCTGCCAATTGTATTTTGTATTTGATGAAATTTTAGGGCCTGCATAATCAATATACACCGACTGATTAGAGTTTACTTTATCAGAACTCCAAACTAATTTCTTGGCTTCTGTTATTTTTATTTCATAAGCAGTCTGACTTGCATTTCTTTTAGCAGATTCTATAGCCCAACTAAATCTAGGACTCGCCATATCTAAACCAATAGGATTGGTTTTATTTTCTGTTAGCAGGCTGGTTACTTTCACCTGCGAGATAGCAGTCATAAAAATAAGCAGTAAGCTTGTTACTAAAATTGATTTTTTCATAGTTATATATTTAATAATGTACGGTTTAGATTAATTTAATTTAGTTTAGAATTAATTTAGTTTAGATTAATTTAGTTTAGTTTAGATTAATTTAGATAATATAGGTTTGATTTAATAGTATATTTTAGTTTATTAACTTTTATAGTATTCCCTTTTCGTTTGTTTTTGTAGAATAATATTGTAAAGAAATTAAATTATTAGGAATGGCTTCTGTATTCCATTTTTCATGCACTGCCAATGCTGCCCCCAAGGAGGAGGCCTGTGGTATAGCCGCTGCGAAAACTTCGAACTCACTATAAGATCTAGCCAACATATTCATAAAAATTTCGTTATTGCTAAAACCTCCATCTACAAAAATGCGTTTCACTTGGGTGTTAGCAAGAATTAAGTTAGTGCTTATTATTTGTTTTCTTACAAGCTTGGCCACTAAATTATGATAGGCGGTTTCAAAATCCTTAAAGCATGATAAGTCTTCAATAGTAAAATTTTCATCTATATGAAATAACTTATTATAATGTATTGTAGAAAAGTATTCAGCTGGCTTATTAAAATAGGTATTCAAAGCCTCCACCCCTAGCTCATGTTCTTTACCACTAAATACACGCGAGGCTTTCACAGGCCTGCCAGCAAAAGATAAATAACACAAACTATCTTGTCTTAATTCACTTGTTGTTAAAGCAGTATCATTAAAAGGATGTAAGCTAATAGACCAGGTACCAGTTGAAATAAGCAGAAAGGGTTCATGAAAAGAACTTAGATAAGGAATTAAAGCAGCAGAGCTATCGTGCAAACCCACTGCGCTTTTCAAGGCAGGGAAAAGTTTATCCAATCCTTCCTCCTTTACCCAATGATGGTAACCATGATTTTCAAAATTCCATAACATGGTATGGCAACCAATACTTGTAATATCTGATGCTAATTCACCTGTAAC
>Ga0194037_1002704_pt1 | contig 11471 bp, 10 predicted proteins | sample JunL306m_MetaG_FD_148653 | JGI IMG/M metagenome (GOLD analysis project Ga0194037, IMG submission 148653) | Anoxic zone freshwater microbial communities from boreal shield lake in IISD Experimental Lakes Area, Ontario, Canada - Jun2016-L304-6m | ecosystem: Environmental > Aquatic > Freshwater >...
TCACAATACTTTCAACTGTAATTCTTCGATGTTCTTTAGATCCGGCGATAGGATCTTCTTCCACAAATGGTCTTTCGCCAATAATTACAAATGATCTAACAATTAATTTTGCTTCATGTTCCGTGACTTCCCTAAAAGTATTGCTAGTGTTTTTTTTGCTACACAAAAATAAAGCCCCAGCTATAGGATCTAAATAATGAAAGTACTTGGATGAAAATTGTTCCCGCTTGATCAAACGACTTTCAATATATTGAATCACTTTTGGGTTCACCTTTTTAAAGGTGGCAAAAGCATTTTCAGTTATTAACTCACTAAGCTCTTGGATTGGTTTATCTTTATCGAACTCTTCAATGATTTTAACTATAGCTTGAATATGCTGATCCCGTTGTTTTTCAATCACCAATAAGAAAACATTCTCTACAGATTGCAAGCGATTGACTAATGTGCCTAAGGCATAGCCTGATTTTTCAGAGAGTGATCTAGCGGTAAATGCTTTAGGGTCAGCGGCAGTGACTAAATGATCGGCTGCATCCAATAGATCATCCAAAGTCTTTTCAGACCGAGATTGTTTTGCTATTGAAAATTCAACATCAGTATTTTTGTTCATAGTGCTTTAATTATTTGTGATTAATAAAATGTGAACAAAATAACCCTTTAATTATTTGGGTTTTTAAATGCCAGTCACAGCAAGGCTTTCAGAGGCATCGCTCTAAATAATTCTGAACAAATTCAACAGCTTTCTAACGTATTATGCAAACCTTAATCATTATCATTATGATTCAATCAAAATCTTTTGGGAATTTTATTTATGAGCATTACACTTAATACGTCACTGTCTCGTTTGATTATTTTCATGTCCTTAATGCTTATCGGCGCGCCTATGGCAATGGCCGACCATGATGAGGAATATGACCCTAATCCGCCATCTTACTTTGTCACGCCTGCTACTGGGACTGGCGTGGCTGCGGCGGCTAGAAACACACAATTTCTATGTCTCTCAGCTATTCCTATAGCGCCTGCTAACATCACGCTAACAGCTCAGACAACGTCTTGGGTTGACAAGCATAATCAAGTGATTCCCTCTGAAATTCCGTATGTTGCAGGGGAAGTGAATTGGAAGAACGTTCCAAATTCACACCCGGAGTTCAGGACTTGGGTTGAAAATGGGCAACGTCACTTCAAGGGCAACGGAATCCCTAACCATCCAACTGGCGTCTTCCCAGTGCAAGCCAATACACCGGCTTACTCATATTATGCGGCCGCTCCTGCGGAGGGATACACAAGTGCTGCTGAAATCCCAATTGCACCATATGATCTGGACGTCACTGTTCCTGCGGATCCTGTATATTCCGAAACGCCAACCTGCATCAATGACTTGATGACAGGTGTTGTTACCCAAACTGGGGCTGTTTGGCACGCCAACTTGGCATATGCAGGGGTTTGGGTTGATCCGATTGCAGCGTTACCAGTCGATCAGTGCTGGGGTCATCCCTACAACACCATGTATCACTACCATGGCTTCTCGTGGAAGTGCTTTCCTAATCAAGGTGAAGCTCACGAACATTCGCCACTATTCGGCTATGCAATGGATGGTTTTGGTGTATATGGCCCCCGTGGCGACAAAGGTGACCTGCTAACTAACGAAGATCTGGACGAGTGTCATGGGCACTTCGGACGCATCAAGTGGAATGGTCGATGGAAAAACATGTACCACTACCATGTTAATAACGAATATCCCTATGGTCCAGGATGTTACCGTGGTGCAATTGGTAAAACTGGGATGCATATCAAACATTCACATGGATTTCCAAGCTCTAGCGGATTACCAGTGGACTCAGCACCTGCGAAAGAGGGTGAAGGTCATATGCAGCATTAATCTAACGACCCACCAATCTTCTGCAAAGGTCACTCTTTGAACAACTGAGGATCAGTGGGGTTGAAATGTAAAGCGAGACCATCACGGGGGCTAAGGCTCCCGTTTTTTATGTCGTCTGACAAGCTCAAAATAGAAAAGCTTCTAAAGAGAAATCCTTAGAAGCCTTTAAGAATACTGGTGGGAGATGCGAGGGTCGAACTCGCGACAAACGGATTAAGAGTCCGCTGCTCTACCAACTGAGCTAATCTCCCATGAGGGGCGCAATTATCAAGTTAAAGCAGGAAAGTGTCAACCAGCTAAGCAATGACAAACACTGATAAACGGTGTTTTAATAATACTTGCTGTCAAGCAAAAGTATGCAGACATGAATTAATGTCAACCAAAACAATTAATAATTCGTTAGTATGGTTGGGTAGTGTCATTTTTAATCATAAGGAGTATTAAATGAGTAAATTATTAGCAGTTTTAATGGCAGGTGTTTTTTCAGTAGTATCTTTTTCAACTTTAGCAGCAGACGCGCCAGTAGCACCAACAGAAACAGCAGCAGCACCTGCAAAGGTAGCCCCAGCTAAAGCACACCACGCTAAAAAGCATGCTCACAAAAAAGAAGCAAAAGAAGACAAAATGGAAGATGCTAAAGAAGCCGCACCAGCTGCAGCAAAATAATTCTTTAATTAGATAAAAGAAAGCGCCTTCGGGCGCTTTTTTAATGTCTCGATATTGTCTTCTTGAAATATTTGATGGTGTTTATACTAAAAAAATGGGCACTTCATAAGAAGCGCCCAATAAAGAGGAGATAACATGCGAGATATGCAAGTTAACTATCAAATATTAATCATCAAGTGTTTCAACTATGTTGCATTTTTATAATGATTTAATTATTTTTGCTCATATGCTCTAGTGTTGCCCATAAAAATTGCTCTAGCGTTGAGCGCAATGTAGGTTAAGTGTAGAGTGGAGTATGATTAACATTAAAAGCTCCATAAACAATGATTTAGAGGCGAAGCAATATGAACACGAAAGTAGTAAGCAGCCAAGCTTTTAATGACCAAAAACCAGGGACATCAGGCTTACGTAAAAAAGTCACTGATTTTCAAAAGCCCCATTACCTAGAAAACTTTGTTCAAAGCATTTTCGATTCTCTCAATATTCCAAAAAATGCAACCCTGACATTAGGGGGCGACGGTCGTTATTACAACCGTGAAGCTATCCAGATTATTATTAAAATGGCCGCGGCTAATGGATTCAAACGTGTATTAGTTGGGCAAGCTGGCATCTTATCCACCCCAGCAGCGTCCTGCATCATCCGAAAATATAAAACCTTTGGTGGGATCATCCTTTCTGCTAGCCATAATCCTGGTGGCATAGATGGCGATTTCGGCATTAAATACAATACCGAAAATGGCGGTCCTGCCCCAGAAAAAATAACCGAAGCAATTTTTGAGAAATCAAAAAATATACAGTCCTACAACGTCATAGAAGCGCCAGACGTTGCATTAGATGTGATTGGCGAAACCGACTTGTTTGGCATGAAGGTGCAAGTGATTGATGCGGTAGCAGACTATGCCGAGTTGATGGAATCGCTATTCGACTTCAATGCAATTAAGGATTTACTCGCCTCAGGCTTTCGAATGAAGTTTGACGCAATGCATGCAGTAACAGGCCCATATGCCCAAGAGATTTTTATTAATCAATTAGGTGCGCCGCCTGACAGCATTATGAATTGCGTGCCTTTACCAGACTTTGGTGGCGGGCATCCAGACCCTAACCTCACCTACGCGGATGAACTGGTTGATATCCTATACGGCGAAAATGCCCCGGATTTTGGTGCGGCTTCTGATGGCGATGGTGACCGTAACATGATCTTGGGCAAGGGCTTCTTTGTGACCCCATCAGACAGTCTTGCACTGATTGCAGCGAATGCTAAGATGGTAAAAGGTTATACCAAGGGCATTGCTGGGGTAGCGCGATCCATGCCAACAAGTGGTGCGGTAGACATGGTCGCAAAATCGCTAGACATCCCCTGCTTTGAAACCCCAACCGGCTGGAAGTTTTTTGGCAACCTCATGGATGCTGACCAAGTAACGCTATGCGGCGAGGAAAGCTTCGGTACCGGCTCCAGCCATGTACGCGAAAAAGATGGCCTGTGGGCAGTCCTATTTTGGCTGAATATTTTAGCGATCAAGCGTCAATCTGTTGAGCAAATTGTGAAGCGTCACTGGCTTCAATTTGGTCGCAACGTCTATTCACGTCATGACTATGAAGACCTATCGCTTGACGCTGCCAAAGGCATCATTGACCACCTACGTAATCACTTCACATCATTATCCGGACAATCTTTTGGCCGATACACCATTAAATCATGTGATGACTTTAGTTATACCGATCCCATCGATGGAAGCATCAGCGCCCAACAAGGCTTACGTATTTTATTTAACGATGGATCACGTATCGTGTTCAGGCTTTCAGGTACTGGTACATCTGGCGCCACATTACGAATCTATCTGGAGGCGTTTGAACCGGATAGCAACAAGCACCATTTAGATGCGCAAGTCGCCTTAGCTGAAATGATCCAAATTGCTTTGCAGATATCAGAGCTTAAACAAAGAACGGGCCGCGACAAACCAACCGTGATTACTTAATTTGGTCACATCAATAAGCTCACTTAATTTTCCTAAGGCAGTGCTATGCTGACGGCCTTTTTTATCCCTTCTGTTTGAAAGTCTCACTATGCAAACCACTGCTAACGCCAGCACCGAAACGTTTATTCCAAGCAAAGATGCTTCGCTTGAGTATTCAATTAAGACGCTACAAGCCAAGCTATTAGACATTGGCTTTCATGTAGAAGAGCGCTCATGGCTCAATGAAATTGAAGGAATCTGGTCCGTGCACGTCACGGATCGGGATTGCACACGTTTGTTTAGTAATGGCAAAGGCGCATCACAACTAGCGGCTAGAGCAAGCGCACTAGGGGAATATTTCGAGCGTTTAAGTACCAATTATTTTTGGACACATTTTTATTTGGGCCAAACAATTAGCGAGCAAGATTATGTCCATTACCCAAACGAAAAATGGTTTCCACTCACTAGCGATGCTTGGCCTGCTGGCATACTCAACAAAGAACTGCATCAATTCTACAATCCTGAGAATACCGTTTCTGCGAGCAAACTCATAGACTTGAACTCAGGAAATGCTAAGCGTGGCATTTGCGCGATTCCCTACACGCGACTTCGCGACGCTGAGGTCGCTTATTTTCCAGTCAATTTAATCGGTAATCTTTATGTCAGCAACGGCATGTCTGCTGGGAACACCCTTAAAGAAGCGCGCACCCAAGCGCTGGCAGAAATCTTTGAGCGTGACATTAAATACAAAATCATTCGCGAGGGCATATGCCTCCCAGATGTCCCAGAGTCCGTGATCAATCGTTACCCACGCATTGCAGCCGGCATTAAAGGATTACGCGAGGCGGGATATGGTATTTTAGTGAAAGACGCCTCACTGGGCGGGAAATATCCTGTCATGAATGTGACTTTATTACACCCAGAAGATCAGGGCTGCTTTGCTAGCTTTGGCGCTCATCCGCGCTTTGAAGTGGCATTAGAGCGTGCATTAACTGAACTATTGCAAGGCCGTGCCATTGATGGCCTCAAGAACTTTGTTGCCCCTGGTTTTGATATGGAAGAAATTGCCGATTCACAAAACCTAGAAATCCATTTCGTGGACTCAAGCGGGGTCATTAGCTGGAATTTTCTCCGTGACACCCCTGATTACGCTTTTGTGGATTGGAATTTTGGCACAACTACGGATGAAGACTATCAATGGTGCTGTGACATCATCCACGGCAGTGGACATGATATTTACATCGCTGACTTTACGCACTTAGATGTTTATGCCTGTCGCATTTTTGTGCCTGGCATGTCTGAAATCTATCCTGTGGAAGAACTGGAATGGGAAAATAACACCGTGGGCAATTTGGTTCGCCCAGGCTTACTTCGTATTCAAGATCTCACCCAAGACGAAAGTGCTGATCTCCTAGAAACCCTCCTTGATCTTGAACTTGCGGACGAACTGCCTGTGACTACCCTAATAGGGCTGGCAGCAGATGCTGGAAGTGTTTGGGCAGACCTACGTGTGGGCGAGTTAAAAGCCTTACTTGGTCTAGCCACAAGTGACGTCGATGTCATTTTAGAAGGCTGCGACTGGATTAACCAATTTGGAGAGTTGCCTGAAAAGCGTGCCCGCGTTTATCGCTGCATTGCAGATTGCGTCCAGTTGAAAGAAATGGCTGAACTTGATCACACTAAGCCCTATAACAAGAACTTGGCACTCATGTATGGTCAAGAAACCTTAGAGCAAGCGCAGCAACTACTTAGTCAAAAGTCTCGCTATTTTGGGCTTAACAACCTCGGCGCCAATATGGAAGGAAGCGAGATGCACAAGCAATTATTATTGGCCTACCACAAGGTCAACGCGAAGAAACATTAAAAAGGCAAACTGACGTTCGGGGCAGCCTCTAAAATCACCTGACGGAACGTATTCTGAATGCGCTTCAAAGCCTCTTCAGAATCCGCCTCAAAGCGAAGCACAATCACAGGCGTCGTGTTAGATGGTCGCATCAAGCCAAAACCGTCTGGGTACTCTACGCGCAAACCATCAATGGTAATAACCTCTGTTGCACCTTCAAACTGAGCTGACTTTTGTAAGGAAGCAATCAGCGCGTGCGGCTCCCCTTCTTGCATTTGAATATGCTGCTCTGGCGTACTGACGCTATCAGGAAGGTTATTCAAAGTTTCACTCGGATTTTGTACCTGACTCAAAATCTCAAGTAAGCGTGCACCTGAATACAAACCATCATCAAAACCGAACCAACGACGACCTTTAGAAGGATGATTACTGTCTAGCAAATCATTAAAAAAGACGTGGCCACTCATTTCTCCTGCTAAGTCAGCGCTCGTTTCTTTGATTTTTGCCTTGACCAGAGAGTGCCCTGTTTTCCACATCAATGGCTTTCCGCTCCTGGCTTTAATCCATGGCGCAAGGTTGCGGGTAGATTTAACATCGTAAATAATCGTCGCCCCCTGGTTTCGCTTGAGCACTTCTTCAGCAAACAACATCAGTTGGCGGTCCGGATAAATAATCTTGCCATCCTTCGTGACAACCCCCAAACGATCGCCGTCACCATCAAAAGCCAAGCCAATTTCAGCCTCACCTTGGGCCAAAGCCTTGATCAAATCTGCTAAATTTTCTGGGACAGAAGGGTCTGGATGGTGATTAGGGAAATGGCCATCCACCTCACAGAAAAGCTCTTGAACTTGGCATCCTAGGGCTTGATAAAGTTGTTTTGCATAAGCGCCAGCGACACCATTTCCGCAATCCACAGCTATTTTCATCGGTCGAGCAAGTTTCACATCTGATGCAATTCTAGCGATGTAACTTGCCGCAATATCCTGCTCACTCTCTTTGCCTGCACCTGTCGCTAAATTGCCCTCAACAATTCTTAACCGCAAGCTTTGTATGGTTTCACCGGATAGCGTTTCGCCAGCAAGCACCATTTTTAAGCCATTGTAATCAGGGGGGTTATGGCTCCCTGTGACCATCACTCCGCAGCTGGTTTCTAATGCATAAGCGGCAAAATAAACCATCGGGGTAGCCACCATGCCGAGCTGTATGACATCCACGCCAGCACACCGTATGCCCTTAGACAAAGCCGCGGCTAATGCGGGTCCTGATAAACGACCGTCATAGCCAATACAGATTGTCGTTTGATTTCTCGCCAAGGCTTCTGAACCGAGTGCTTGACCAATCAACTCAACAATTTCAGGGGTGAGTGTTTTACCAACAATGCCCCGAATATCGTAGGCCTTGAATATCTCTTGAGGAATTTTCATGCTTAAATTTCTTCTATCCAGAGCTGTTGAATGGCTTCAAGAATTTTTTCATTGCTATTGTTGGGCGCATCTGCAAAGCCCTCTAACGCCATGACCCACGCATGCAAGTCCGTAAAACGGATAGTTCGCGGGTCAATCTCTGGGTGAGCATCATATAAAGCTTCAGCAATTTGTTGCACATCAGTCCACTTCATCACGCGTTCCTCATTGAATATCAGATTAGAGTGAATTATACAGCGCCCGCAAGGTCAAGAGGAAAGGTCAAATCATGGCCGTTATGATAAAATCATCAAAATCAATTTTTAAGTATCTGAGAAAGTTGCATATGTTTAGCAAGGCAAAAACTTTAAGCGTTGTAGATCCTGATTTAGCAAAATTTGTAGAACTTGAGCGGGTTCGCCAAGACGAACATATTGAGCTGATTGCTTCTGAAAATTACACCAGCCCAGCTGTCATGGAAGTGCAAGGCTCGCAGCTCACCAACAAATACGCTGAAGGCTATCCAGGCAAGCGCTTTTACGGTGGCTGTGAATACGTTGACCAAATCGAGCAACTGGCTATTGACCGCATTAAAAAATTATATGGTGCTGAATACGCTAATGTTCAACCGCATTCAGGCTCACAAGCCAACCAAGCCGTTTACTTTTCCATTTTAAAACCAGGCGATACGGTGATGGGAATGAACCTCGGTCACGGCGGCCATCTCACCCATGGTTCCCCTGCAAACCTGTCAGGGAAATTATTTAACATCGTCCCTTATGGGTTAAATGACAAAGAAGAAATTGACTATGATGAAATGGAACGCATTGCTATTGAATGTAAACCAAAGCTATTGATTGGTGGGGCTTCAGCCTATGCTTTACGTTTTGACTGGGAGAGAATGGCAGCCATTGCTAAGAAAGTGGGCGCCTATTTCATGGTAGACATGGCGCACTACTCTGGCTTGATTGCTGCAGGGGTTTACCCTAACCCAGTGCCGCACGCTGACTTTGTCACCTCCACCACCCACAAAACCTTACGTGGTCCACGTGGCGGCATTATCTTGGCTAAAGCTGAATTTGAAAAATCAATTAATTCTTACGTATTCCCTGGCTTACAAGGGGGTCCTCTCATGCACGTCATTGCTGGGAAAGCGGTCGCCTTCCTTGAGGCATTACAACCTGAATTTAAAACCTACCAAACACAAGTCTTAAAAAACGCAAGCGTCATGGCGGAAGAGCTAACAAAGCGTGGCTTACGTATTATTTCTGGTCGGACAGAATCGCATGTGTTTTTGGTGGATTTGCGCCCTAAAGGCTTAACAGGCAAAGCTGCGGATGCTGCCTTGGGATTAGCTCACATCACCGTCAATAAGAACTCAATCCCTAACGATCCAGAGAGCCCTTTTGTTACCTCTGGCATTCGGATTGGTTCTCCAGCCATCACGACACGCGGCTTTAAAGAAGAAGAAGCAAGACAGGTTGCTAACTTAATTGCAGATGTTTTAGACCACCCAACTGACGAAGCCGTGATTGCAGCTACAAAAACGAAAGTGCACGCCTTAACTTCACGCTTCCCAGTCTACGGCGCTTAATTATTTAATGAAGTGTCCATTTTGCAGTGCTGATGATACCCAAGTCATTGACTCTCGAGTGAATGACTTGGGAGACTCCATTCGTCGTCGTCGTCGCTGTGCAGTGTGTGATAAACGTTTTACCACCTACGAAACCGCTGAATTACATTTGCCACAGGTCGTCAAACAAAACGGCACCCGTGAGGAATTTAACCTAGAAAAGCTTCGCAGCTCATTTACACGGGCCTTACATAAGCGCCCTGTCCCCACTGAATATGTAGATAGAGCGATTGAGCACATTGTTCAAAAGATTCTTAGCAAAGGTGAACGGGAAATCATGACGCGTGCGCTGGGTGAGGTTGTGATGCAAGAACTTAAGGCGATGGACAAGGTGGCTTATATTCGTTTTGCGTCTGTCTATCGTAGCTTCCAGGACGTGGATGACTTTAACAATGTCATCCGCGATCTTGATTGAAACCACGGAGTGAATCTTAATGAATGAAGCGTCAGATACAAAAGAAAATGACATCACACGGATATTCGTTATTATTGCTTGGGTTTCAGCCATCCTGGCAGCATTAGCAACCATTGCATTTTTTGGTTGGTGGGCAATGAAGGATCGTTTAGAGTTTGGCCATGATCAATTCAATAAGATCGCTTGGATTACGGCTTCAAGTTCCCCTGAAAAAACCTGTCACAGAGGTGATATGGCGTACGACCTGGAACAAAATGTATTAGAAACTGGCATGTCACGTGAAGAAGCAACCTCGCTGCTTGGTCGCCCAACATGGGAAGAAGCAGGCCAGATGGAGTATGACCTTGGCAACTGCATGCATGTGATCCATGGATTACGACTGTTCTTCAATGAAAACAATCAACTTACGCACAGCCGTATCGTGCAACATTAAGCAGTGAATCTCAGGTAATCCTCATGTTTACCACCTCCGACCATGAATACATGACCTTGGCGCTACGTTTAGCGGAAAAGGGCTTATACACCACCACCCCCAATCCTCGGGTGGGATGCGTTTTAGTCAACCATGGAAAAATTATCGGCCAAGGCGCTCATCTCAGGGCAGGTGAACCACATGCCGAAGTCATCGCATTACGAGATGCCGAGCAACACTTCCCTGCTCTTATTAAAGATTCCGATGCATACGTTACATTAGAGCCATGTAACCATTTTGGTCTAACGCCGCCCTGTGCCAATGCATTAATCGATGCAGGGGTTAAACGCGTCGTGGTCGCCATGCAAGATCCAAACCCAAAGGTCGCCGGCAGCGGATTAGCGAATTTAACCAATGCGGGAATTTTGGTTCAGCATGGACTGATGGAGTCACAGGCTCGGGCATTGAACGCGGGCTTTATCTCTCGAATGACTCAAAATAGACCTTTTGTGAGAGTAAAGATTGCTGCAAGCCTAGATGGCCGAACTGCACTCGCCAATGGTGAAAGTCAATGGATTACAGGCGAACCCGCCAGGCTTGATGTGCAACATTGGCGCGCAAGGTCCTGTGCCCTATTAACCGGCATCGGTACCGTAATGGCTGATGATCCGCAACTGAATGTGCGTCATATTCAACATGCGCGTCAGCCATTACGGGTCATTGTGGATAGCCAACTTAGCCTCTCGCCTGAAGCCAGAATTTTAGACGGGGGCAATACCATGGTTGCTTATGCAGTTGATGCCAAGGGCAGTGCCGAAGCTTTACTGCATAAAAAAATAACCCTACTAAACATCCCTGGTGAGGATGGACAGGTATGCCTTAAAACGCTTTTAAACCACCTGGCTAGTCTTGGGATTAACGAAGTCATGGTTGAGGCAGGACAAACCCTTAATGGCGCCTTACTCGCCCAGCATTTAGTAGATGAGTTCCTGATCTATTACGCCCCCGTATTATTAGGCTCTGCTGCAAGAGGCATGCTGGGCATTCCTTCACTTGAGCACATGCAAGACCGGGTTCAACTAAAACTGATGGATGTTCGACAGTTTGGCCAAGACCTTCGGATAATCGCGCAGCCTGATTATTAAGCAAAATGATACTCATCGACACGCACTGCCACCTAGACGCAGCAGAATTTGATGCTGATCGTGAGAGTGTGATCCAAGAGGCCGCTCACCATCAGGTAAAGATGATGGTGGTGCCTGCGGTAC
>Ga0194037_1002706_pt1 | contig 11467 bp, 11 predicted proteins | sample JunL306m_MetaG_FD_148653 | JGI IMG/M metagenome (GOLD analysis project Ga0194037, IMG submission 148653) | Anoxic zone freshwater microbial communities from boreal shield lake in IISD Experimental Lakes Area, Ontario, Canada - Jun2016-L304-6m | ecosystem: Environmental > Aquatic > Freshwater >...
TTGGTTTTTGGCAATCATCTCAACTCCATTTGGTATGCCTGCTTTACGAACGCCGTAGGGCGTCAAAGTAAATGCGACTAGCGACAAAGCTCTGCGACCAATTGGCCACAGTTAATGCGACTGGGCTGAAAAACGGGTTTATTTGAGCCAGAAATGTTCATCGTACAATGCGCATGTAGGTTTACGAAATGACCGTCAAAGTTGATATTTCAAATTTTGAAGCCCAATTCGCACAATAAAACGGCTACATCGGGCTGCGTAAGTTTCGAATTCCGGAATAGTTGCATTGCTTCACACTAACTGAACAGTTGACTCGATTGGCAGCTATGACAACGCCCTGGCGGAATCGATCAGCAGCCAGGCCAAGTTTAGCGGGTCTTGACTTATTCAATCGGCGGGGTTGAAAACCATGCTGGTAGAGGTTCCCATCAGAAAGCTTTCATTTTGATCGGCTACTTCGCGCAGAAAATCCCAGAGAGCGCGAATTCTTGCCAACTCTCTTCGCTCTCGCGACGCGACCAACCAGAACGTTCGCGTTATGTCTATTTTTTCCGGAAGAACTGGCACAAGGCCTGCGGTGGAGTTCCCCAGAAAACTGGGAAGAACTGCAATTCCCAGCCCTGATCGGACCGCTTGCCATTGAGCGATAACGCTGGTGCTTCGTAGAAAGGGCTTCGCTGACGGCAGCCATCGGGTCAAGCTGAATTGCTGATCAGCAAAGATTAGATCGTCCACATAGTCAATCCAGCGGTGCCCTATGAGGTCCTCTTTATCGCGTATAGGTGGGTAGGCTGTGAGGTAAGTTTCCGTTGCGTAGGGAAGTAAGCGGTAGCGCGTAAGGCGGCTGGTTACGTAATTGTCAGCCTTTGGGCGGTCGATGGTGATGGAGGCATCTGCTTCCCGCTTCGACAAGTTGACGTTTCGAGGAACTGGCAAAAGATCCACGGTAATTGCGGGGTGGCGGGTGCAAAATTTCGCCAGATGCGGGGCCAGGAAAAAGCTACCGAAAGCTTCTGTCGTTCCGAGCCGTATATCACCTGTCAAGGTGACACTATCGCCAAAGACATCGGCTTCTGCCGCAGTGAAAGTGCTTTCCAGCCTCTCCACATGTTCAAGCAAGCGCTGCCCGGTGTTGGTAAGGCGATGGCCTTGTGAACTGCGGTCAAAAAGCTTGGCACCCACGACTTGTTCCAAGCGGTAAAGGCGCCGCGAAATCGTTGACTGGTCTATCCCCAGGGAATGCGCTGCTTCCAATGCTGATTGGGCGCGCGCCACTCCAAGAAACACCCTGAAATCATCCCAGTTGAATTTGCTCAAGCATTGCCTCCTTTTGGTTATGCAAAAACGCAAAGCGAAAACACAATTTTTGCATATCCAAATGCGCTGATGCCGGATGAGAATCTGTCCACAAAATGAAGGAGCCATATTGGACAACGAGCATCCGCACTGGAACCCCTGCGTGCCTTCGCCAAGACCACTGGCCTACGCCACCAATTCAGGCGGAGGCATCAGCACGGGACTTTTGCTGCTCCCGGTTAGGACCTCCTTCAAGCGTTAGATTTATTGAGGACTCTATGACACAAGTAATTGGCCAATTCATCGACGGCAAGCTAGAAACCGGAGGCGGAACTCGTATGGGTTCTGTCTTCAACCCCTCCACTGGCGCCGAAATCGCAAAGTGCGCTTACTCAGACAATGCGACGTTGGACCGCGCGGTGGACATCGCTACACAAGCGGGAAGGCGATGGGGGCGCGCCTCGCACAGTGCACGCTTAGCGGTAATTTTCAAGTTGCGTGAACTAATGATTGCACATAGCGAGGAAATTGCAGAGGCCATCGGTCGCGAAAACGGGAAAACCATCGCGGATGCACGAGGAGAAATTGGTCGGGCCATCGAGGCTATCGAATTTGCGACCAATGAGCCACAGATAACCAAGGGTGAGTTTTCTGCCAACGTGGGTGGCGACATTGATGTCTTTTCCATGCGGTTTCCCATTGGAGTTGTGGGTTGCATTACGCCTTTCAACTTTCCCATCATGGTGCCCGCGGTGATGATGACAATGGCGGTGGCCGTCGGCAACGCGGTGGTGTGGAAGCCCTCCGAAAAAGTGCCTACGTCAGCATTGCTCTTTGCGCGACTCTGGAAAGACGCAGGTTTGCCCGACGGTGTATTCAATGTCATCCAGGGCGACAAAGAGACGGTCGATGCGATCCTAGAACATCCCGGCATTGCCGGGGTGAGCTTTGTAGGCTCCACAGCCGTTGGTGAGTACTTATACCAAAAGGGCACATCGCACAACAAGCGCGTGGCTGCGTTTACTGGCGGAAAAAATCACATGGTGGTGATGCCAGATGCCGACTTAGACAATGCGGCTAACGCATTTGTTGCGGCTGGTTATGGCTCAGCGAGCCAGCGCTGCATGGCTGTCTCGCTGTTGCTACCCGTAGGCGAAGACACTGCGAGACGACTTAGGGAACTCGTAGTTGCCAAAGTCAAAGCGCTTAAGGTCGGACCTTACAACGACCCAAGCGCTGATTTTGGTGCAGTCATCTCTGCGCAATCCAAAGCTGCCGTGGAGCGTGCAATTGAGCAATGCCTGGAGGCGGGTGGGGAATTGGTCCTAGACGGACGAGGTATACAGGTTCCAGGTCATCCATCCGGCTATTACCTAGGCCCCACTTTAATTGACCGAGTTACAACGGCCATGGCCTTTTATAAAGAAGAAGTATTTGGACCTGCCCGGGGAATCATGCGGACTGCCACTTTAGATGAAGCCATTGCTATCACAAACGCGCATGAATATGGAAATGGGGCGGCGATCTTCACCAGAGATGGCAAGTCCTCGCATCGATTCATAACGGAAGTGGAGGCCGGCATGGTTGGCGTGAACGTGCCTGTTCCATTGCCTGTGGCCAATTTCAACTTTGGCGGATTGCGTCGTTCGAAATTTGGTGAATCCCACCTGTACGGACCTGATGCTGCACGCTTCTATACAAAGTTCAAAACAGTATCTCAACGTTGGCCTGAACCTGCATTGAAATCTACACCGGTATCACTCGCGTTCAACGCGAGTGCCTGATCTTACGAAGAAATCAGGGCAAAAACTCATTGCAAGTGAGTTAGTTAATCAAAAGGCAACGACTTTTGATTAACTAGCATGCTTAATATGTTTTGCGAAAAAATATAGATCCATTGATAGCAGTGATTGTATTTAATTAGTCAAAAAATATTTTTTATCCAAATATTGAAAATTGCTAGCGAAAAGAAAGACAGATGCTGAAAATACATCATCATTTATTAAATGATTGGATAGTCTATTTATATATATTTTATCCTTGGCAACGCAATTGTAATAAATCTATTAACTTCACTCACAATGGACCATTTCATGAAACTCATCGCTTTCCGAAACCAAGATGCATCAATTGATTCCGCCGCACAAATGGGAGTACTTGTAGGCGACTCCATCACGGCACTGACATCTTTGGTTGACTTTTACAGTGATACCAAAGGGTGGCTTGCCAAGGCGGGTACATTAAAAGGCAATTCCATACCGCTAACCAGTGTGCAACTTGCTGTCCCGGTGCCGGCTACAGCCAAAGTTATTTGTGTTGCCATTAACTATGTCGCACACGGCAAGGAAGGTGGCTTGCCAACGCCATCCTTTCCAAACCTGTTTGCGCGTTGGTCCTGCAATCTGGTGACCAACGGTACACCGGTTCCAGTACCTCGCACTGAACCTGACGGAGTGGATTGGGAGGTGGAATTGGCGGCCATCGTAGGTAGCAAGATGCTCGAAGTGAATCAGGAGGAAGCCATCCAAGGACTGCTTGGCTATACGGTGTTTAACGACATAAGCGGGCGCGCCTCCCAATTACAGACCATGACACTCAGCACCGGCCAATGGGCTATTGGCAAGAATCTTGACAGCAGTGGTGCTGTGGGGTCGATCATCGCAACTGCAGATACGTTTGATTTATCCAACAAGCGACTCACAACGAAAGTAGACGGTGTGCTGATGCAAGACGGAACGACCGCTGACATGGTCTTCTCCGTGCCGCAAATTATCGAGTTCATTACTCAATCAATCACTTTGAACCCTGGTGATTTAATCGCAACGGGAACCCCGTCCGGCGTTGGATTCGGTCGCAACCCACGCGTCTATGCTAAGCCAGGGTCTGTTCTCGAAGTATACGTGGAAGACATTGGAACTATCGCCAATCCAATCGTATCCCGCGCTTGATAACCGATAGGTAGCGCAAAGAAATCCATTCGTCGCGGGCAAATGGACCATCGCTCTGTTCTGCAGCGATCAAAACATAAAAGAGGAGCAACTAAATGATTCAAGTTCGTGGCTTGAAGTATGTGGTTTACGGTGTCAGTGACGTCGCAATGACTAAGGCATATATGGTGGACTTTGGACTAACACCCGTTGCTTGGCCTAATGACCCAAACCGAGCGTATATGCGGGGGGCGCTGGGAAGTCCGTATATCTATATCGCCGAAAAATCCGAAAACCCGTCCATGCGGGTCATTGGCATCGAACTGGCCAGCGCGCAAGATCTAGTGCTTGCTTCTCGCATTTATGGTGCCTCGCCTATCCGCGATTTGGACAGGCCAGGAGGTGGAAAGTGCGTAGAAATAGTGATCCCTGGGGACACGAAGCTCGAACTAGTTCATGGAATCCAGGAAGCTGAAGAACATGATATTCGTAGGCCACTGCCGATCAACGAGGGCATGCGCAAATCACGCATTAATGCGCCCCAACGCCCAAAACGCATCCCAGCCCAAGTCCTTAGACTAGGACACGTTGCGTTCGGTGTATCTGACCCTGTCGAGACTAGGCAGTGGCTGGAAGGCAATCTGGGAATGGTGCTATCGGATGCGATGCTGGTGCCGGGTTCAAAAGAAGAATACATAGGGTTCTTCATGCGCTGGAATCACGGAGCAACCCCGACCGATCACCATACATTTCTATTGGCTAAAGCCAAGACGACTCTGGTTCATCACTGTTCTTTTGAGTTACAGGATATCGATGCGGTTTACATGGGCCATGAGTGGATGAAATTCAAGGAGCACCGACACCACTGGGGCGTAGGGCGACACGTATTGGGAAGTCAGGTGTTCGACTACTGGTGGGATCCGGATGGATTTCGCGTCGAACGGTATGCCGATGGTGATCTGTTCGACAACACCGTGCCAGCAACGACCGTAGAGGGAACCAACGAGCAACTTTGGACATGGGGTCCCAGCGTACCTGAAACCTTCTTTCAAGAAGCCAGACACATCTGAGCCCCACTACAGAACTATTGGAGAGATTCATGAACACGGCAACCCAGGTGAGGCATACACCAAGCAGGGCGACAATTTTGGTAACTGCCTTTGCTTTATGTGCAAACAAGCACATTTTCTCCACTGATTTCCACCACCAGCTTGCTCCTAAACTATTCAGGAAAGGGAGCCAGGCAACATGCAACCACTCAACATCCTAGGCCTTTGCGGGAGCCTCAGAAAGGACTCCGTCAACCGTAAGCTCATACTGGAAGCCGCTAGATTGTTACCGTCCTATGCCGGATTCTCTATCGCAGATTGGCGGACCATCCCACCATTCGATGGTGATTTGCTGGTAAAAGGTGAGCCCACTGAGGTCGCCGTCCTGCGCAAACAGATCCACCAAGCGGATGGCATTTTGATTGCCACGCCTGAATACAACTTTTCAGTGCCAGGAGTATTCAAGAACGTGCTCGACTGGGTAAGTCGCGGCAGCGATCAGCCGTTTTGGAGAAAGCCCGTGGCTATACTATCGGCGACTTCTGGTCCCAGCGGAGGTGCCCGGGTTCAGTACGATATGCGCCGTATTCTCCTAGGCATGAATGCGATGGTGCTCCAGAAACCCGAAGTTTTTGTCGGTTACGCCCACGAAAAATTTGATGCCGACGGGCAGTGCAAGGATGAAGCGACGCGCAAGTTCCTCAACGATCAGATGACTTCATTTCGGCAATGGATTACTGATATCAAACGTATGCAACAAACCTAGCACTCGTCGGGCTCCCTGGCGGGGCAGGGCGGGTAGCCGACCTGCTTCGCCAAGAAATCTGCGCTAGAACTCGACGAAGGCCCGACTAGAAAGCGGCTTGCCATAGCATCAATCATCGGCCAAGCAACATTTATAGGTCGAGCACCAATTCGGAGCTGAGGCTGCCCGAACAGCAAATCATCATGGTCTTGTTGGTGCGCCGCTCGGCATCGCTCAGCACTGAATCTCGATGGTCAGGCTCTCCGGCGAGCACTCGCGTTTCGCAGGCACCGCAGATTCCGCGTTCGCACGAAGACGGCACTTTGATACCAACATCGCGCAGCGCAGTAAGGATAGTCTGCCCAGCGGACACCATGACCGTGCGGCGGGTCGTGGAAAGGCTTACTCGGAAGCCCCCTTCGTTCGACGCTGCATGCGCTGCATCGGCTGATGGAACGAATCGCTCGACTCGCCAATGGAGTCTCGGGTGCTGCTGGGCCGCCAACTCGAAAGCATTGAGCATTGGCGACGGGCCACAGCAATAGGCGGCTGCTTCTGCCGGCGCTGCTGCCACCAGGCCATGCACGTCAAGTACGCCGCCTTGTTCCTCATCCACGTGCAGCTTTAGCTCCGGACCTGCTAGCAGGTCAAGCAGCGCGGCCTCTTCGCGGCGACGCACACTGTAGTAAAGCGCGAACGACCGCCCGAGATCGCGCAGGCGCTGCACCATACAGGCGATCGGGGTTATGCCGATGCCGCCTGCAATGAACAGTGAAAACGGTGCTGCTTCGTCAAGCACGAAATGGCATCGCGGCCCACCCACCGACACCAAATCGCCGACCCGCAACCGCTCATGTACAGCAGCGGAACCGCCGCGACTGCTCGGGTCGCGCTTCACGGCCACTACATAGCGGTCACGCTCGTGGGCCGCGTTGCACAGCGAGTACTGGCGCACTAGTCCACCCGGCAGGTGCAAGTCAACGTGTGCACCTGGCTGAAATGGCGTTAATTCGCTGCCATCGGCAGCGCGCAGCTCTATGAGGTGAATCCCTACTGCTACGTATTCGATGCGCGTGAGTCTCAGGGATATCAGGCCGGGTGTGGTCATGGCTTCAGCCCTAAAACGTAAAGCGCAGACCAGTGCCTGCTGGTATTCAATAGTTCAGGACGAACCCTAGCGGGCGCTGGCCTGCATGTTTGCTTGCTCAGGCGACGCAGATCTAGTTGGGGATCAAGTCTTTGCATGCACAGAGCATCGCTCCTGGCAGTCGGAACCAAGCCGAGGCATCGCGTTTGGGCAGCACGTATACATGCTCGACGCACAGAGTAATGCTGACAGCGGAGTTGACATGCCCATCGAAGAGAATCTTCCCTAAAAGCGGCTCGCGAGGAGCTGCTCTTCAAAGCCTTAGCCCAGTAGACCAACCGGTAAACCGATGACGGAGTTGCGCTGGGACAATGGTGGCTAGGCCGATCTTCGCACCAAGTCAGCACACCTTGTTCATATTCAGTATCAACTCTGAGATCAAGACCAAGCCTGCGGCACATGTACCGTCGGAATACTTCCAAGCCGACCGGTATCGCAAAATACGTAATTAAGCATCTGCTCGGTTTAACCATAATTTCGCTTTTAGACGAATGGCACTTCGAGCACGTGCTGCCTATACGCAGTCCTCCGTTCGATCTCACCATACCAGCGATCAACATTTGCCATCTCGGGGCGGTCAGGCGACAGCAGACGATATCGGTATGCGACTAGCGCGACTGGAATATCTGCCATCGAGAAGTCATCGCCGACCAGATAGGCAGAGTGCCCGAGATAGGAATCAATGATGCGCATGCAGCCTTCGGTCTTTTTGCGCGCAGCATCTATCGCTACATGATCGCGGTCATCGGGGGCCGTGCGTACTAGACCCCAAAATAACGGAAAGAGGGCAGGCATCGCGGTCGAGAGTTGCCAATCGTGCCAGCGACCAGCGTTGGCCCGGGCCCGCAGATCAATGGGCTCGAGCCGACCAGGGCCGTACTTTGAAGCAATGTAACGCAGACAAGAATTAGATTCCCAGAGAATGAAATCGTCTTCCACTAATGTCGGTACAACACCGTTCGGATTCATCGCTAGGTATGGTGGTTCGTGGTTCCCGCCGAATTGCCCTCCGATATCGATCCGCTCGTGTGGCAAATCAAGCTCACCAATCGCCCACATCAATTTTTGCACATTCAATGAATTTGCTCGTCCCCAAATCTTAAGCATTACCTATCCTCACTTTCGTTGTTGCCGCACACTCTTTAAAGCCTAACGTGCGACATGTTTTGGAAAAAATCACTATCAGCTTTGACACCATTCATAGCAAAACCTTTGAGGCTCGCTTCGCCAATCAAAAGAAAGCAAATACAGCTGCGCATAAACGTGAATGCCAATAGTTTTCACCCTAAGTTATAGCTAGACTGGGATGGGAATTGCACCCATATCTTTTGGCTGCGCATAACCTCTCAATACGCTTGGCCGCGTTGCCACCGTGCAGTACCAACGCTTTACGTTCGGAAAATTAGCCCAATCAATGCCATGCCTTTCGAAGCGGGAAATCCAAGGCCATATCGCAATATCTGCTATCGAATATTCGTCTGCAACATATTCATGATCAGCAAGTCGGTTATCGAGCACCCCATATAGTCTTTGAGCCTCTTTGTGAAAACGCTCCTCAGCAATAGGCGCCTTTCCACGGTTGTAGTACATAAAATAGTGGAGCTGACCAAGGGTAGGGCCAAGCCCACCCATCTGCCACATTAACCACTCGATTACGCGATGGCGTTTGCCGCCCGATGAAGGCAATAGCGTGCCGCTCTTATCAGCAAGATAGATTAGGATCGCACCGGATTCCATGAGAGTCAGACCAGTTTCTCGATCGACAATCGCAGGGATTTTGTTGTTCGGAGAAATTTTCAAAAAATCCGGGTCGAACTGGTCCCCCTTTTCAATATCTATTGCATGGACCTCATAAGGCAATCGCATTTCTTCGAGTGCGATTGAAACCTTACGGCCGTTAGGTGTCGTCCAGGTGTATAGGTCGATCACGAGATGTCCTTTGAAAGTGAAAGATGAGAAACGAGTGGCACCTCTACTGGCAAAGCTTTTTGCACCTTGCCGATTACAAGATCACTGGAGTTTCGGAAGCTATATCAATCCTGGTACACATGGGTTCGCAATAAATCATCTCTGCTGGTTCAAGGGCAGATTCGCTCAATGAAGGCTTGCGGTACCGGATCGCCCCACTGTGAATTCAAGCCATCTTCGGCAGACACGAGATTGGCTGGGCTTTGGGCATTGAGTCGATCGGTGTCTGACCAATGTTCATGAATCCGACCCCATGGGTCTGCCCAATAATCAAAGACTTGGCTTCCCAAAATATGTCTCCCAATGCCCCACATATGCTCATATTTACCCTTTTGGGCCAAGTATTCATGACCCACGAAGACATCATCAATGTCTTGTACTTCAAAGGAGAAATGATTCATGCCGGCAATGTGCGATTTGACGCAGAAGAATGCGTGATGGTCCACGTATTCATCGCCTCGGTCCAATCGGTTGAAGGAGCCGATTAAGTTGCTTTTGTCCCCCGCATAAATCTCGTCTGAGCAAATCAAGCCCAAGGTGGACCTGAACCATTGCAGCGTCTCCGGCATTTTCGGGGAACCCATGACTACGTGGCCGATGCGGTGGGGCCTCGAAGGACCAGGGGGAATACGCAACACTTCGCCCTTACGGTCTAAGGGCGACTGGGCAGAATTCATCGCTTGGCGTTTGGTCGCGATCGGTTCCAGCAATTGCCTACCATGAATCACCTCCACCTGATAGCCATTGGGCTCAGTTAAGCGAACCCGCTGGCCGCCACCGGGTTCATCGACATTTTCGATGCCAGTGGCGCCGGGCAATTTGCTCAAGGCTTTCAAATCATCTAACGAGGCGGCTGTAAATGCCATGCCGATGAAGCGCGGTTCTCCCAAGTCGGTTACGTGCAAGTGGCCGTCGACTCCAGTACCTCGCATGTACAGTGCGGTTGGCGTCCTGGCGCTGCGCACCATGCCGAAGTCGATCAAGAATTCCTCCATTTGATCCAAGTCAGGTGCAGCTAGTCGACCATAAGCTACCCCACTTGCTTTCATAACTGGCATGTTCTTCTCCCTCAATTTTGATTGGTGGCGAAAGTGGCCTCAGAGCCGTCCTGCAACCGTTCCCGCTCCAGCAGACGCTGCAAAATACGTCGTCCACGAATTGGCGCACTGTCAGCGGCTATCGCAGCCCCTACTGGGTTGTCACGCTCCGCAGGACTAAGGACTGAGTGTTGAAGTTCCAGAGCCATCTTGTCCTCGCCGAGCGTGACATTGACGCTATCTCGTATGAACTCCGACAGCGGTTCGTCGTCGAGACGATGACTGCGCACGAAGACAAAGAAGTAGTGCGTGGTTTCTTCTGTCTCGGGTGTCGCTAGGTGATGCGCTGCACCTGCGATCATTTCCAATCCATCCCCTGGTTCTAAGGCATTGCAACCCACCTCGATCACGCAAATCGAGGGGGCAAGGTAATTAGTGGTTTGCCACCGTTTGACGGGCTTCTTAAAGTTTCCCTGCCGGGCAAAGAAGGGGGGAGCTAGAGCCCCCACTATGTCGCGGTGCACGCTCAGGCGTTCTCCTTCTTGCTTGACTTCGACTGGCGCCTCGGCGACTGCTGCAGTTCCAATCGTGCGTCCATGCAGGAAAGTCAGATGCGACAGGTCCAGCAAGTTGTCTATTAACAGCCGATAGTCGGCTTTGAGTAAGTCGTAAAAGTGGACTGAAGTCCAGCCTGGAGCATTTAACCTACCCAAGTCCGGAATCAACATTGGATCGGCAGCTGCTTCATCTCCCATCCATATCCAGATCAGCCGATCTCGCTCAACCACCGGGAATTTGCGAACGCACGCATTAAGCGGTATCTTGTCCTCTCCAGGTACGCGAACGCATTTGCCCTCGGCATTGAATGTCATGCCGTGGTAGCCGCAGATCAAACGGTCATCTTGAAGGTACCCTGCTGACAGAGGCAGCATCCTGTGCGCGCACCGGTCTTCGAGCGCGGCGACTGCGCCACTCGACGTGCGATACAGCACAACGGGTGTTCCTAGAAACTTCCGCGCAAGCAGCTTTTCTCCCACCTCGCGGGAAAACGCGGCGACATACCAAGTGTTTTTCAGGATGTGACTGGTGTTGGTCTTCATGGTCTATTTGCTATGAACTAAGGAACATTTGGGGGGCGGTCCCGCTATTCGTCTCGTTTGTGCGGGGCTGTGCACAAGGACCTCAATTACAGTGTCCTGATCACTAGAGTGGACCCTGGATCGTTATCTGCATCGCTCCTGTTGGGCCAGACTCCACGGTCACCACATCACCCGGGTGCAGTCTTTCTCCTCTGGGCG
>Ga0194037_1002708_pt1 | contig 11466 bp, 8 predicted proteins | sample JunL306m_MetaG_FD_148653 | JGI IMG/M metagenome (GOLD analysis project Ga0194037, IMG submission 148653) | Anoxic zone freshwater microbial communities from boreal shield lake in IISD Experimental Lakes Area, Ontario, Canada - Jun2016-L304-6m | ecosystem: Environmental > Aquatic > Freshwater >...
AGATTCGGAAATCGGAATGAAGAATAGGGAGCGAAGACTGGACCGCCACGGGCTCGAAGACTCACCCTCGCGGAGACGGAAAAGGGAGTGTTCTCCTGACTTCTGAAAGTTAAAAATCAGGCACTGGTTCCCGATGAGGTGGCTGAGAATTCCTCTTTGGTGCTAAGGGAACCAGTGCCGAAAATCGAGATTCGGAAAAGGGAATGAGGAATAGGGAGCGGGGACTAGACCGCCACGGGCTCGAAGACTCACCCTCGCGGAGACGGAAAAGGGAGTGTTTTTCCTCGTAGATACGCCCTATAGGGCGTCCCCGTTCCCACCTCTCCCTCCGGGAGAGGGTAGGGTGAGGATCGGAATCGGGCCGATACTTCTTTCTCTGGATTCAATCGTGTCGCCACTCTATCCGTAGTCCTTTCCGTTCGAGCCGGCGAAGGAAGGTCATCTGCCGTTTGGCATAGTGAAAACTTTCTTTCAGAAGCGATGCTTCCATGTCCTCGCGTGGTATCTTCCCTTGGAGGAATCGGGCGCACCATCGATATTCGAGGCCGAATCCGTCGAGGCGTTTCCAAGACAACCCGTCTTGTTCGTGCAGTCGTTTCACCTCATCGATCATGCCTTTTTCAAGCCTCTTTTTGAGCCTTTTTTGTATCCGTTCGTGCAATTCGTCTTTCGGAAGATCGATTCCGAAGAATTGAAATTCAGACGGGGAAAATCCCTCCCCTCGAGGACTCGGGACTCCCTTTGTGAAAGGGAGAAAACCACTCCGCATCGCCTGCGTTGATTTCCATGTTTCCCCCTTTGTGAAAGGGAGAAAACCACTCTGCATCGCCTGTGTTGATTTCCATGTTTCCCCCTTTGTGAAAGGGAGAAAACCACTCCGCATCGCCTGTGTTGATTTCCATGTTTCCCCCTTTCGGAAAGGGGGACTGAGGGGGATTTGTTCCTCTTCTTTCCTTATCCCGTCCCCCGTTTCTCGTTCCTTGTTAACTGCTATCTGTCCACTGTTCCCTGTTTTCGGCACCTTGCCGAGTGTCGCGACGATCTCGAGCGCGCGGATGAGTCGGACCTTGTTGTGCCGGTCGATCGTTTCCGCTCGGTCCGGATCTTTTTCTGCGAGCAATGTGAAGAGCTCCGGTGCGGTGAGTCTGCCGAGTTGCTTTCGGAGGGCCGGGTCAGGCTTGACTTCGGGGAAGGCAGTATCAAAGACGAGCGCCTCGATCCAGAAGTTCGTCCCACCGCAGATAATTGGCACCTTGCCGCGCTTTCGGATATCCGTGATCGCCGCCTTTGCATCGCGCAGGAAGTGCGTGACGGTATAGGTCCGCTTGGGCGACGCGACATCGAGCAGGTGATGCCGGATACCACCGGAATAATAGGGTGTGTCATTCTGAGCGAGTCTTCGAGTCGAGGAACCTGCCTTGCCTTGAGCAGTAGCATCTTCATACTTCGAAGATCTCTCGACATGCTCGGGATGACCCGCGACTAAGTCGCGGGTCACTTTCCCAGTCCCGATATCCATCCCGCGATAGACCTGTCGTGAGTCGGCCGAAATGATCTCGCCCCCGATTTCATGGGCGAGTCGTATGGCATAGTCCGATTTTCCCGATCCGGTCGGCCCGACGATGATAGGAATAGTCATAAGTATCTATCTCAAATCTCAACGCGCATATAAGCCAAAAAAATCCGCTTGCCGGCTGAAATCCGAAAATTTCGGCTACAAACCATTCAAAACTCGTCAGGTTACGACAGTAGCCTTCCCTCCTTTTTCATGGTTTTCGCTCGAAATTTTCGGATTTACAGCTCGACATGAGATTTGAGATAGATACTAAGCATGAAGTGAAAAATAAGGGACGGAGGGTAACAGGGTTATTCCGTGAACCCGTCAACCGTTCAACGTCTGTCTTTCACTCCCTGTATCGCGTTCAGCTTTTCCCTCGCCACATCATCGATTTCGACCGAGAACGCGGTGCGGATGGTCTGCCCGGAGACGGAAAGAAAGATGCGGACCGGACCCTTCGGCAGGACACCGAGTATCGAAGAGAGCTCGCCGAGCGCGGTTGCCGCGGATGACTCATCGAGCGTGAGTATGAGTTGGCTTTCTTTATCGCGGAGTAGCGCCGCCGTATCGGACGTGGCAGGATGTGCGTTTGTGGAATCGTGTACGGATGAGGCGGACTTTTCCGTCTTCCCATGCCTTTCCCGGGTGAGCTTAAGGGACCGATACCGGTCCACCTCGGCCTCGTCGAGCTTCCGTCCGGATTCGGCCATGACCTTGGTCGAGCCGTCCCGACGGTTGACCTTTGCCTCGACGATCACGATGGTATCCTCGGCCCACAATGCCTCGGTCTCGGCCGCGACACGGGGAAACACGAGCACCTCGATCCGTCCCGTGAGGTCTTCGACGCCGGCGAAGTACATCGGTTGCCCGTTCTTGGAGAGGATTTTCTTGGACGTGGCGACCACGCCGCCGAGCCGGACCGACGCCCCGTCGGGAAGCCGGTCGATATCGTGGATCGGGGTCGCGACCTCGCGCAGGTAGTCGTCGTAGTCCGAGACCGGATGGTCGGAAATGTAGAGCCCGATGAGTTCCTTCTCCCAGGCGAGTCGTTCTTTTTTGGTGGACGGTCGCTCGGGAGGAGCGAAGCGGATGGTCGGCGTCTCGAGCGAGAGCCCGCCGAAGAGGCTGTCCTGATGTGAGTTTTTGATCTTGTCGATGTTCCGTGAGAACGAGAGGATGGCGTCGAGGTTGGAGAGGAGCAGGTTCCGTTCGCCGAAGCGGTCGAGCGCGCCGACTTTGGCGAGTGCCTCGATCGACTTCTTGTTGATATCCTTACTCCGGACATGCTCAAGCAGGCTTTCGAGCGTCGTGAATGCGCCGAGTTCCTTTCGGACGCGGACAATCTCCATGGCTGCGGGTTTGCCGACGTTCTTGACCGCGTTCAGTCCGAACCGGATGCGCTCCTTTCCGTCGTCGCCCACGATCACGGCGAATTCCTCGAAGCTTTCATTTACGTCGGGCGCCAAAACCTCGACGCCGATCTGCCGGGTCTCCTCGACCTCGATCGCGATGCGGTCCGTGTCTCCCTGGTCGCTCGTCAAAAGTGCCGCCATGAACTCGGCCGGATAGTGTGCCTTGAGGAACGCCGTCTGATAGCCGACGAGCGCGTAGCAGGCGGCATGGGACCGGTTGAACCCGTAGCCGGCGAACGGTTCGATGAACGCGAACACCTGTTCGGCGATCTTTTTCTGTACGCCTTCCTGTACCGCGCGATCGATGAACTTCTCGCGCTGTTCGGCAATGAGTTCCTTGATCTTCTTTCCCATGGCCTTGCGCAGTACGTCCGCTTCACCGAGCGTGAATCCCGCGAGGTCACGCGCGATCTGCATGACCTGTTCCTGGTAGACTGCCACGCCGTACGTGTTGCGCAGGATCGGCTCGAGTTTGGGGTGGAGGTACTTCACGACCTTGCGCCCGTGTTTGCCGTCGATGAAGTCGGGGATCCACTCCATCGGTCCCGGCCGATAGAGCGCGACCATGGCGACGATGTCCTCGAAGACGGTCGGCTTGAGCTGCTTGAGGTATCGCTTCATGCCGTTGCTTTCGAGCTGGAATACGCCGGTCGTCTTGGCGTCTTGCAAGAGGGCGTAGGTCTGTTCGTCGTCGAGCGGGATATGGTCCATCACGTCGGAGGCGGATCCGGTCACGGGATCGATCCCGATGCGCTCCGCCAGGTCGGGAAACTTGCCGAGCGCACGGATGATGCGGACGGTGTTCTGTATGATCGTGAGGTTCTTGAGCCCGAGGAAGTCCATCTTGAGGAGGCCGATCTTTTCCACGGCGGACAGCTTGGACGAGGACGCGTACTGCGTCACGGCCGAGTCACCATGGCCCGCGACCTTCTGCAGGGGGGAATATGCGGTGACGGGATCCTTGGTGATGACAACGCCACAGGCGTGGACCGACGCGTGACGCGCATTGCCCTCGAGCTTCTTGGCGGTGTCGATGATGCGCCTGGCATCGGGATTGTTCACATACAGTTCCTTGAGGTCGGGTACCTCCTCGACCGCCTTACTGAGCGACGTGAACATTGGGATGAGCTTCGATATCTGGTCACAGAAGGAATACGGGAAGCCGAGTGCCCGGCCGGTGTCGCGGATGGCCGCCTTGGCCGCCATGGTCCCGAACGTGATGATCTGGGCCACGTGGTCCCGGCCGTACCGTTCCCGCACGTATTCGAGCACGTCGTCGCGCCGGTCGTCGGCGAAGTCCATGTCGACGTCCGGCATGGAGATACGTTCCGGGTTGAGGAACCGCTCGAAGAGGAGATCGTACTTGATCGGGTCGATGTTCGTGATACCGGTGAGGTATGCCACGAACGATCCGGCGGCCGATCCGCGCCCGGGTCCCACGACGATGCCGGCCCGTTTGGCCCAGTTCACGAAGTCAGCCACGATAAGGAAGTACGACGCGAAGCCGGTCTTGCGGATGACGTCGAGTTCGTAGTCCATGCGGTCGCGGTGCGAGGCGGGGACCGGCCCGTCGCCATACCGGTAGAGGAGGCCTTCCTCGCAGAGCTCGAGCAGGTATGATTCGGCGGTCTTTCCCTCGGGTACGTCGAAGTGCGGGAGCTGGGTCTCGCCGAGACGGATCTTCACGTCGCACGCATCGGCGATCCGCTTCGTGTTTTCGATCGCGCCGGGATAATTCTTGAAAATCTCTTCCATCTCCTCGGGACTGCGGAAGGACAGGTCGAGGTGGGTCAGTCGCGATCGGTTCTCCTGGTTCACGGTCCAGTTGTTCTGGATGCACAAGAGAATGTCATGCGTATCCTTGTCCTCGGGATGCAGGTAGAACGAGTCGGCGGCCGCGACGAGCGGGATGCCGGTTTCCTCGTGCATCTGGCGCAGTCCGGCATTCACGGCCGCCTGGCTCTCGTATTCGACGTTCGGTCCGAGTTCGAGGTAGAAGTTCCCTTTGCCGAAAATACTTTGATAGTCGAGCGCAATCATTTTGGCGGCCTCGTAGTTGTCGTAGATCAGGTTCGCCGGGACCTCGCCGGTCATGTTGCCGGACAATGCGATGAGTCCCTCGCCGTATTTTCGCAGGAGGTTCTTGTCGATACGGGCCTTGTAGTAGAAGCCGTCGAGCTGGGAGATCGAGACGAGCTCGAGCAAGTTGAGATAGCCACGCTCGTTCTTGGCGAGCAGTACGATCGTATTGCGCGGGCGGTCGTCGGGGGACGGGGTCTTGCTCGTGTGGTCCTTCACGACGTGGAGCTCGACGCCGATGATCGCCTTGATGCCGGCGTCCTTGCAGTGCACGTAGAATTCCACCGCGCCGTACATGTTGGACGTATCGGTCAGGGCGAGCGAGGTCATCCCGTACTTCTTCGCTTCGGCGATAAGGTCGTCGACCTTGGGCAGGGCGTTTAAGAGCGAGAAATGCGAGTGGACGTGGAGGTGGACGAAATCGGACATAACACAGTTACCAGTGAACAGTTACCAGGGAACGGGGACAGGGGAGTCGAAAGTCTATTAAGTCCGTAAAATAGGGAACGGGGAATCGGAACGGGATAGTCAACGGGAAAACGAGAATGTCCTGCTCCCCTTGCCGAGGGGAGCTCCTGAGTCCTCGAAGGTGAGGGGTGGGAGGGGCCTTCCGCAGCTTCAGAAGCTTCCGTAGCTTAAAAAATAAAAACGCCTATCCTAAGGGAAAAAGACGTTCGATATGATCGGATGGGGCACAGCATATGGTTTTCGCTTCCCCCGTACGCCGGCTTGCGCCCTGGCTTCCGCCGGGAAGATGAATATACGAACAGTATAGCAGGTCTGGAGGGAAAGGAAAGCTGTCGTGACGAGGCGGTTTCCGTTATGTTAGTATTGGCTATGAGAGTGTCACAGGGGTGTCCATAAAGTGAGAATAACGGTACGGAATTATGTCCATAGGAAACGTTTTGAAAGATACAGGGTATATGATCGGTGAGCCGGATGAGAATGAATTCGAAAAACAGAAACGGGCGGAAACCGGGTTGATTATCGTCGGCATCGACGAGGCGGGCCGGGGGCCTTTGGCCGGGCCGGTCGTGGCGGCCGCTGCGGCATATCGCGATCAGGCGGCTTTTGCCGTGGCCGACGAGCTCGGGAAGAAATTCCGATTCATCCGCGATTCCAAGACACTCTCGGAGAAGAAGCGCGAGGAGATGTATGACTTCATCCGCGAACATTTTGATATCGGTATCGGGATCGTGGACTCCGAGACGATCGACCGGATCAATATCCTGCAGGCGACGTTCCTCGCGATGAAAGAGGCGGTATCCGATTTGCGGAAGACGCTCAGAGTGCAAGACGGAGGGCTATTGCTTCTTGTTGACGGGAATCAGGAAATCCCGAATCTTTCAGTCCGTCAGGAAACGGTCGTCGGCGGAGACGCGCTCGTGCGCTCGATTGCCGCCGCGTCGATCATCGCCAAGGTGACGCGGGACCGCATGATGCTCGAGTACGATGCGACATACCCGGCGTACGGGTTCGCGAAGCACAAGGGCTACGGGACCAAAGACCATATGGATGCGCTCCGGCGGTTCGGTGCCTGCCCGATCCACCGGATGAGTTTCAAACCGGTCTTCTATTCCGTGCCGGAAAACGTGAATAGGAATTTGCTCAAATAACTGACCATTGACAGTCTACGACTGAAAACTGGGATTTCGATCCGTAACCCGTTAGCGCGTTAACACGTGAACCGAATAACGTTCATCATGCCTTGATGAATTTCACGAGTTTCCCGTAGGCATCGCGCAAGAGGTGGGCGTCGTTCAGCGCATGGTGCATCCGGCGGGCAGTCGACGGCTCGACGCCGAGCGATTCGGAAAGGAGACGGTCATTCTCGAGCAGATTCGACGGATTGAATCCGGCCGTAAACAGCATGGACGCGAAATCGATCGGATACCGGGAGAACGGACGTGCGCGTTCGCCGAACAACTTGTGGATGAAGACGGTATCGAAATGACTCACGTATGAGACGAGGTAGGGCTCGCCGGCACCGATGAACTCCCGTATCCGGTCGCAGGCCTCTTCGGGGGATATCGGATTCCCATCAAGCATGGGAAGGATATTTTCCGTCACCCACGCATCGGACAATGCCCGGTCCCGCTTAATCTCGAGGTAGAGCTCCTTGCCGTCCGGTTTTACGAACGCGACCGAGAGAATCTCCCCGTTCTTCGGATGAAGCGAGGTGAACTCGGCGTCAAAAAAAATGATGTTTTCGGAAAAGAGGGGACGAGGCATAGGTTTTTTATATGAAGCCATTCTCTTTATACAGTATCGTCCATATCATCGGGCGAGGCAAGGCACACCCTCTTTTGCCCGGGAAGAAATGCTTGCCCCTTTCCTTATTATCGGTTCTGTGTCTATAATGGGCGCGTCGGAATATTCTTCGTATTTTTGCCGGGTTTTTCCTTTTCGTTCGGGGTTTCCCAGGGTTTGACCGTGGGAAGGATGGGGGAGCCATCATGCCTCGGATTGATCCGTAACGATACCTTATGCCGGAACTTTGCTATTTCAACGGGAAGGTCATGCCGATAGACGAGGCTCGTATCAGCCCGCGGGACCTTGGGTTCCTGCGCGGATATGCGGTATACGATGTGATGCCGGTCGTGAATGGCGAGCCGTTCCTGTTCGGTGAGCACTGGAAACGGTTCAGTCGCTCCGCGAATGATCTTGGACTCCGGGTGCCGATCGCGGGTGAAGAGGCTCGGGATATCATTCGCGACCTGGTCCGTCGTCACGATTACGAGACGATAATCGTCCGGACGATACTGTCCGGCGGGCCGAGCGGGAACGGGTTTCTTCCCGAGGGGGACGAGACCTTCTGCATCATGCTCGAAGAGACGGCGCCGTTGCCACGCGAGCTCTATGAGAAGGGCGGCAAAGTCATCACGCTCGGGTATCGGCGGACACTGCCTTCTTCACGGACAGCCGACTTTATCGTGCCTCTGAAAGAGCGCGAGCGGAAACTTGCCGAAGGTGCGGTGGAGATCCTCTATGTGCACGGTGGCAAGGTGCTCGAGGCCTCCACGAGCAACTTCTTTATCGTCAAGGACGGAGAGATCCGGACGACCGGTCACGGACCGCGCTCAGGCGTTACGAGAAACCTGATCGTCCGGCTCGCGAAAGGCGCCGGCATTCCGGTTTCCGAACATGGACTGTTCGAAGGCGACCTGCGCTCCTGCGACGAGGCATTCCTGACCGCCTCGAACAAGCTTATCGTCCCGATCGTACAGGTGAACGGATATCGTGTCGGTACGGGCGAAGTCGGCCCGGTGACCCGAAGGCTCCTCTCTATCTTCGAGGGATTCATGAAATCGTATGGGCCGGATTCCGATCGGACCCTGCCTGGGGAGTCTCCAGTGGCGTAGGAGAGTGAAGAGTGCGTAAAGTCCATCAAGTCAAATCATGCTGAATTTACGGACTATAGATACGTATAGACTGCACGTCTCTTTCTTCGCATGCTTGCCAAGCGTCGGGAATGATGGTACCGTGTCTTATGAACAGGCCACAAGCCTTTTTTATCCGTCCTTAGAGATACTGTTATGGCACTGCCGAAGCAAAGACACACGAGAGAGCGCCGGGACCGTGCCCGTCGCGAATTGGAAATGACCCCGACGAAGACCGTCACCTGCCCGAAGTGTGCCGCGCCGATTCTTCCGCATCATGCTTGCCCGAAGTGTGGCGAATACCGTGGCCGCGTGGTCATCAAGAAAGCGCTTCCGAAACTGGCAAAGGGAAAAAAGGCCGAATAATCGGTCTTTTTCCGCACCTCGAAACACTAAAAAAGTCTATAACCGTTCTTTCGTATGGCAAACCGTCATCTTCAGCGATCCGTCGCGATGCAGTCCCTTTTCGAATGGGATTTCAAAGGGTGCCCGGATGGTGTCGCTCTGGGTATCGTGAAGCATAACCTGGCCGAGTTCGCACCGGGACTCGAAGGCGGAGGATTTTCCTCACACCTGGTGGAGGGAGTCGCGAAGGAGCATGATACGATCGATCGGTTGATCGAGAAGTGCGCGCCGGAATGGCCGCTCGAACAGATCGCGTCCGTGGACCGGTCTATCCTTCGTCTCGGCATCTACGAGCTCCTCTACGGCGACTACGACGAGGTGCCACCCAAGGTGGCCATCAACGAGGCGATCGAGCTTTCGAAGTCGTTCGGATCCGACAGCTCGCCGAAGTTCGTGAACGGGGTCTTGGGGACCATCTATCGCGAGATGGGTGAGCCGATGAAGGACGATTCGTCCGAGAAGCGGAAGGAGCGACTCGAAGCCTGGCAGGGCGAACAGCCGAAGGATGCCAAGACCGAATCGACTCCGGTGGTCCCGGAGGCCGAGACGATCGCGGAAGACGCGGCCTAACGATACGGACGGCGCCTGGTGGTTTCGGAGTCCGGTTATCAGATTGATGTTATGGATGATATTTTTGACGTGAAGAAATTCTCTGAAACGTTCGGGGTCGAGGTGAAGAACCGCGACCTGTTTCAGGAAGCCATCACGCACCGCTCGTACCTCAATGAGCATCGCGGATACAAGCTCGAACACAACGAACGCCTCGAATTCCTTGGGGACGCGGTGCTCGAGCTCGTCGTGACGGACTATCTGTATCGGAACTATCCGAATCCGGAAGGGGAACTGACCAGCTTCCGCGCCGCGATCGTGAACGGCGAGATCCTCGCCGAGATCGCCGGGAACCTCGGCCTGGGCGATTTCCTGCTCATGAGCCGGGGCGAGGCCAAGGATATGGGTCGGGCCCGTATGTGGCTTTTGGCGAACGCGATCGAGGCCGTGATCGGGGCGCTCTACCTCGATCAGGGGTACGATGCGGCGCGGGTATTCATCGAGGCGAACGTCGTTTCCGAGCTGCCGCGCGTGATCGCGGCCGGACTCCATACCGATCCCAAGAGCCGGTTCCAGGAACTCTCGCAGGAGAAGACCGGCATCACTCCATCGTACCGCGTCCTCAAGGAGTGGGGGCCGGATCATGACCGGCACTTCACGTCCGGAGTGTTTCTTGGCGACAACCTCGTGGCCGAGGGCGAAGGCGCCTCCAAACAGGAAGCCCAGCGCAATGCCGCCGCCGCCGGCATCAAGGCGAAGGGCTGGGAATAAAATGAAAAATTCAAAACGAAAAATGTAAAATAGCGAATCTAAAGTCTATAAAATCGGTAAGGTTGAAGGTCGGGGATGAAAACTGAAGAGGGAAAAGAAAACGGCCTGGCGCCTGTTTTTTTTGCTTTCTTCATCAAAAAATAAAAACAGCGCGGGTTTTGTATGAGTGAGTATTTCAGACAGTATGAACGGAAACGGCGAATCATTTCGTTCAGTGTGTCCATTGTTATAGATATCACAGTATGAAAGAGCGTTGGAAGCGTAGGAGTATGTCATGGATCCCGGGTCAACCGGCATAGGCCAGTCATAAGCCCGGGAGACAGTACTCCTTCATGGTGCTATGTGTATAAACCCCGCCCTTCGCGAAGGGCGGAGCGTTTCTACAACTGAAACCAAAACGACAGTGGTTTCCGTAGAGACGCAAGATTTTGCGTCTCTACGACCGAATGTCTGAAAACGTTTTCCGACTTTCCAAACCTATGATATAATTTTGTCATAAACACTCTCCCTATCCCTATGGCGAAAAGAATCTTTTCGATACTGATCGCGATTTTGATCAGTCTCCCGTATCAGACCTTTTCCGCCTTTGCCATCCCTGCTTCCAACCATGTCTGGGATACGCAGGAAGACTTCGCGAACGGAACCACGAATAACACATCCGTCTCCCAATCCTCGGGAGACGTCACTCTTTCGAACCTTCCCGGTTCCGTCTCCGATACACGTGTGGAGGATTTTCAGAAGGGAACGACTATGATTCCCGGTGAGCTTGGCACGATCACGACCACTATCACGGATACGAATGGGGGAGAGGTGGAATTGGGGCAGAGTTGGACATATTCAACTGATTCGATTCCCGCGATTGCAAGTAACTATGTCTACCACTCCTTCCTCGACCCTGCCACCAAATACCTCTACGTGAGTACTTATGACGGCGGTCTCTCCGTTATCGACACTACAAAGACCGGTAGCGGAGCGCTCGTCACGACCTATACCACCACCTCGATTCCCGCGATTGCAAGTAACTCTGTCTACCACTCCTTCCTCGACCCTGCCACCAAATACCTCTATGTGAGTACTGATAGCGGTCTCTCCGTTATCGACACTACAAAGACCGACGACGATGCACTTGTCATGACCTATACCGCCTCCTCGAGTCCCGCGATCACAGATGACTCTGTCTATCATTCCTTCCTCGACCCTGCCACCAAATACCTCTACGTGAGTACTTATGACGGCGGTCTCTCCGTTATCGACACTACAAAGACCGGTAGCGGAGCGCTCGTCACGACCTATACCACCACCTCGATTCCCG
>Ga0194037_1002709_pt1 | contig 11461 bp, 7 predicted proteins | sample JunL306m_MetaG_FD_148653 | JGI IMG/M metagenome (GOLD analysis project Ga0194037, IMG submission 148653) | Anoxic zone freshwater microbial communities from boreal shield lake in IISD Experimental Lakes Area, Ontario, Canada - Jun2016-L304-6m | ecosystem: Environmental > Aquatic > Freshwater >...
GTTATCTATTGAGCGGTCGTGAATTCGCTGGTTCAGATACCTTGGCTACTTCTTATGCTTTGGCTGCTGCCATTCGTAAAATTGGAAAAGTGGATTTAATTCTCTGCGGTCGTCAAGCCATTGACGGAGATACAGCGCAAGTTGGACCACAAGTTGCCGAAAAGTTGGGAATGCCACAAATTACTTATGCTGAAGAGATTTTAGATTTGCACGACAACAAGATTACCGTAAAACGTCGCTTGGAACGTGGTGTGGAAGTGGTTAGAGGACCGCTACCCATGTTGGTTACAGTGAATGGTTCGGCAGCAAATTGTCGCCCTCGTCAAGCTAAATTGACTCTGAAATTTAAACGTGCAGCTACTCTTTCCGAAAAACAAGAAGCAGGTTCTGACTATACAGATTTGTATAATTCACATCCTTACCTGACTATTCCTGAATGGGGCGTTAGTGAAATCGAACATGATCCACAATGGTTGGGACTTACCGGATCGCCTACCAAAGTGAAAGCCATCGAAAACGTGGTATTTACCGCCAAAGAAAGCAAACGCTTGACTGGTACTGATTTCGAAATCGAAAGTTTGATGAAAGAATTAATTGCTAACCACACTATTGGATAATTAATAAGAGTTTCGTGTTTGACGTTTCGTGTTCCAAGTTCCGTGAATTTACATAATCTATGGACTCAGACATTGGACCTTTGACATTAGACTTTAGACATTAAAAAGAAAGAAATGAATAACATATTTGTATATCTCGAAATAGAAGATGGCATTGTTGGCGATGTCAGTCTTGAATTGCTCACCAAAGGGCGCAGTTTGGCCAAACAATTGAATTGTAAACTAGAAGCTGTAGCTGCTGGTCACAAATTGGAAGGAATTGGCGCACAAGTATTTCCTTATGGTGTAGAAGTGCTCCATTTAGCTGATGACAAACGTCTTTTCCCTTACACATCTTTGCCACACACTTCTTTGTTGGTAAATCTTTTTAAAGAAGAAAAACCGCAAATAGCCTTGATGGGCGCAACTTCCATTGGTCGTGATTTGGGGCCTCGTGTTTCTTCAGCTTTGTTTAGCGGTTTAACAGCCGACTGTACTTCGCTGGAAATTGGAACTTACGAAGATAAAAAAGCTGGCAAGACTTACGAAAATTTGCTTTATCAAATTCGTCCAGCTTTTGGTGGTAATATCGTTGCTACCATTGTGAATCCCGATTGTCGTCCTCAAATGGCAACCGTACGTGAAGGCGTAATGAAAAAAGAAATCAAGGATGCCAAATTTGTTGGTAAAACTCATAAAATGGATGTTGCAAAATATGTAGAAGATACAGATTTTGTGGTTGAAGTGATTGAGCGTCATATAGAAAAATCAAAACTGAATATCAAAGGTTCCCCAATTGTAGTAGCTGGAGGTTACGGTGTAGGAAGTGCCGATAATTTCAAATTGTTGTACGATTTGGCAGCAACATTGGGTGGCGAAGTGGGAGCTTCACGTGCCGCAGTAGATGCTGGATTTTCTGAGCACGAACGTCAAATTGGTCAAACTGGAACAACCGTTCGTCCAAAATTGTATATCGCTTGCGGTATCTCTGGTCAAATTCAACACATTGCGGGTATGCAAGAAAGTGCTATTATTATTGCTATCAACAGCGACCCCAAAGCACCAATTAATCAAATTGCCGATTATGTGATCACTGGAAAAATCGAAGAAGTGCTTCCTAAAATGATTAAGTTTTATAAGAAAAATAGTAAGTAGTTTATAGTCTGTAGTTGGTAGTAAGTAGATAGAAACTCCATTACCCAACTTCAAACTTTAAACTTCCAACTTCAAACTATACATAAAAATGAATTTCTACAACGACAATCCCGCAATAAAATTTCAGCTTTCGCATCCATTGATGCAGAAAATAGTTACTCTCAAGGAGCGCAATTTTGCTGATAAAGATAAATATGATTACGCAGCCCGAGATTTTGAAGATGCCATTGACAGCTACGAAAAAGTACTCGAAATAATTGGAGAAATTGCTGGCGAAACAATTGCACCTAATGCCGAAAGTGTTGACCACGATGGCCCACAGGTTGAGAATAGCCGTGTGATTTATGCCCGTGGCACACAAGAAAACCACGATGCACTTACCCAAGCCGGTGTTTATGGTATTACATTGCCTCGCCAATATGGAGGATTGAACTTCCCGATGGTAGCTTATGTAATGTCTGGCGAATTAGTGTCTCGTGCCGACGCTGGTTTTGCAAACATTTGGGGATTACAGGATTGTGCTGAAACAATTTCGGAATTTGCTTCCGAAGAAATTAAAGCAGAATACTTGCCACGTGTATGCGAAGGTGCTACTTGTTCAATGGACTTGACTGAACCAGATGCTGGTTCTGACTTGCAAGCTGTGCAATTGAAAGCCACTTACAATGAAAGTGACGGAAAATGGTATTTGAATGGCGTTAAACGCTTCATTACCAATGGCGACGCACAAATCAAATTGGTGTTGGCACGTTCGGAAGACGGAACAAATGATGGACGTGGTTTGTCGTACTTTGTTGCCGACAACAAACATGACCATACTGTTTTAGTACGTCGTATCGAAAATAAATTGGGTATCAAAGGTTCTCCAACCTGCGAATTGGTATTCAACAATACTCCCGCTCAATTGGTAGGAACTCGTCGTATGGGTCTGATTAAATACGTAATGTCATTGATGAACGGTGCTCGTTTGGGAATTGGTGCTCAATCAGTTGGACTTTCTTCATCTGCCTACAACGAAGCGTTGGCTTATGCCCGCGATCGTCGTCAGTTTGGGAAAGCCATTATTGAGTTTCCAGCTGTTTACGAAATGGTTTCTATTATCAAAGCCAAATTGGACGCTTCCCGTGCATTGCTTTATGAAACAACCCGTTTTGTGGATATTTACAAAGCGTATGAAGCCATTGAAAATGAACGCAAGTTAACTCCAGAAGAAAAAGCTGAATTCAAGGAATATTCTCGTTTGGCAGATGCTTTGACGCCAATGCTCAAAATGTTCACCAGCGAATATGCCAACCAAAATGCCTACGATTGTATTCAGGTGCATGGTGGTTCTGGTTACATGAAAGACTATACTTGCGAACGTTTGTACCGTGACGCCCGTATTATGACCATTTACGAAGGAACGTCGCAATTACAGGTTGTAGCAGCTATCCGCCACGTAACCACAGGTAATTACCTGAAACAAATCCGTGATTACGATGCGCAACCAATTAAACCAGAATTTACTTCGTTCCGCAAACGTCTTCAAATAATGACGAATCTTTATGCAAACTCAGTGGCACGCGTAAACGAAATTAAAAATCAAGAATATCTTGATTTCCAGGCACGTAGATTGGTGGAAATGGCTGGACATATTGTAATGAGCTATTTGTTACTCATTGATGCTTCAAGAGACAAAGATGATTTATTCCGCAAATCAGCTGAAGTTTATTTGAACTTTGGTGAAGTGGAAGTACGCAGACATGCAGCTTTCATTAAGACTTTTGATGTAGAAAATGTAGATGTTTATAAAGTGATGTGATTCATTTCAAGGTAATTATATTAGAAACGCTCCCAGGAATTTAATTTCTTGGGAGCGTTTTTTATTAGATGCCATAATATCTAGAATAAAAAACTATTTATCAAGCTACTTTATTTTTTCTTTGCTTCTTCACGGGCTTTAATCCGAGTATACCAGCCTTCGCGCTCTTTCACAAGGTCGTAACCTCGTGCGGAAAGGTAGTTGTTGATACGCCCCTTGAATTTGCCAAAGGCTTCATGTTTCTTGTCAGCTGTTTCGGCGTCGATGGCAAACTCACGACCTTCTACCAGCCAAGCCATGATTTGCGCTTTCTCATCAGCCTTGAGTGTTGGAATCATATCCAAAGTGGCGGTATATGTCACCATAACCACTCCGAAAGTAATACCATCTTTCACTGATTCAATTTGCTTTGTGTCCAAACAAAGTGAAAGGTCACCTGAAAAAGCAAAATGAGAACGGTACAAGGCGGATTCTTTCTCGTTTTGTGCAGCATTGAGTGCCGATGTTTTGTCAGCTCCAGTTATTCCCGAACGTTTGATTTTATTCACCGCCGTATCGCGAATGGCATAAATATCGTTCAACTTAAAATAACGATTGGCAATAATATTCAGAACTTGTTTTGAAGCTTCAGCGTCTTTTAGTTCCAGCTTGTCAACTATCTTTTTCGACCTTCCCACAATTGATTCTACATACTTTGGGTCACGGTTTTTTGTGTCGAGTTCTACAGCGGAAACTGATGTTACTAACAAAATCAACATTAATAAAAAAGAACCCCTAACCCCTAAAGGGGGATTGAAGTTACTTTTGGTCGTTATATTTTTCATTATTTTTATATCAAAGTTTTATTTATCAATACTAACTAAGTTCCCCTTTAGGGGCTAGGGGTTAATTCACTTTCCCTTTTTGAGCCAAAGTGTCGTGATTATTTTCTGGTTTTGTCCAGTCCACTTTTCCTTTGGTATCAATGGCGTTGATGTACTTTTCAATATTGGTATATCCGTCACCATTGCAATCTTTTATAGCATCGGAAGGATCTTTTGGATTCAAACCGTTTTTAATTTCCCAAGCATCAGGCATACCATCTTTGTCGGTATCAATGTATGGTTTACCTTTGTATTCAGGATAACCACCTACTTGACGGATGTCGGTAATAATTCCTTTTTTGTACGAATCTTTGGCCAAGCGACGGTGTTTAAATTGGAAGAAATTGACAGAATCAAGTCCTTCTTTGTAGAAAACTTTACCGGTACGAACTTGCTCGATAATGTGTTGATCTACAATGTCACGTTTTGGAATATTTGCACCCACATTATCCAACACAAAATTATAAGCATCTTGCGCTTTCATAATTGGAAATTCCGGTTTTGGAAAAGGTTCGTTCCAACGCATTGAATCTGTATATTGTCCGGTATTTTCCATTTCTTCCACTTGTACGCCACCATTCCAGTTATCTTTTGTAACGGCATCATTGCCTTCCATAATGTTTCCATTGCAGTACACACGACCAAATACCAAGTAACCCAATTTGCTGCGGCCTGATTCTGGTTTTAGAATACGATGCCCAATAGGAGCATCCTTTGGAGTTAATCCACCAGGTTTATAGTAATTGTTAATGATATTATAAAGCGCAGTATAATCGCCACCATCTACCGAACGGTTGGCCCAGTTATACACTACATTATTTACGAAATTGAAAATTCCGTTCCAACCAATTGAAGGATTACGACCCGCATTATTAGCCCAAAGATTGCGCATAAATGAGCAGTTTTCTCCACCCAAAGTGCTACCAAAAGCGTGATTGTAAGTATCCAAAGCTTGTGCCGAAATGGTATTTTGTATCGTCACATTTACGGTCGGAAGTTTTTCTTCTTTCATTCCCAGACCTGGATTGAACATGTGACGGTAGAACGAAATATTTTCATCCAATCCCCACATACAAGTACAGTGGTCAATCATGATATTTCCTACGGGATTTCCGCCAAAGGCATCGTCGCGACGTTCCACTTTTGTTTCGCCACGACGGAAGCGCATGTGACGAACCACTACATCGTGTGTATTTACCCAAAAAGATTCACCAGCAACGCAAATGCCGTCGCCTGGAGCTGTTTGACCAGCAAGGGTAAGATAAGGAGCTGCAACAATAATAGGAGTTTTCAAGTGAATAACGCCCGACACATTAAATACCACGATACGTGCACCAACAGATCCTTCGCAAGCTTCGCGTAATGTGCCAGGTCCACGATCGTTCAAGCTAGTGACAGTTATCACTTTACCACCACGGCCACCAAACGAAAATTGGCCACCACCTTCGGCACCAGGAAAAGAAGGAATTTTAGCTTGTGGCAAATCAGTTGGACGAGCTGCCCAAGGAATATAAGGTTTACCATGACTTTTTTCTGCTTTTAAAATGGCTTTATTGGCATACATTACACTATCAACGTATGCGTTTTCCTGCATAATCATTTTATCAGCTGCAGCTTTTAAATCAGCAGGTACATCAGGGTATTGTGCAAAGAGTGAAATGGGTGAGAAAAGCAGCACAAGAAGCATTCTCATTAATGTTTTTTTGTTCATTTTGGGGTTTGTATTTAGTGAATTAGAGTTACTTGAACTTCATAAATAAAGACGTAAAAACAGGACCGTTGTACTCAAAAACACCTGCAAATATAAATAGAAAAATGGAGATACCGATGCTTTATCGATATCTCCATTTTATATTTCAATTTATTAATTTCCAATCAGTATTATATGGCAATTTTTTTATTTTGAATCTTGCCATCATTGTCAACAGCCCTAATTATATAAATGCCACGATTGAACCCTGCTGCATCAATTTTATTGGTATAACCTTTAAAAACTGTCTTACCATCAATTGAATACAATTCTACTTTTGCTGTTTCCGACAATACAATATTCTTTTCTGATAAATATATTTTAATCGAATTGGCATTTACTGAAGCAACAGCAGTTGGTACTGCAACAATTGGTGCTTTTGTAGGTATTACATTACTGAAAACTTTAATTTGATGAACACGAACCGTTTGTTGTGCTGCCAATGGTGTGTTTTTAGCAGTATAAGTTGTAGCTTGAAGACTTAAATCATTGGCATTCACTTTGTAATGAATACTGTCACCATCCCAGATACGAATTCTAAATGATACGAATGAACTTGGATCGTCTTGTTTTCCAATCACCTCTTCAAATTGATAACCTTGTTCAGAAAAAACAGCTTCCCAGTTATAAGCGCTGGCAACCCAACGTTGTGGTATCCAGCCGTTACCATCGTTGTAGTTGATATCACATTTTACACCACGTTTCCATGAAGTGGAAGAATATGACCATTGAATTCTTTCTACTTGTGGTATACTATCAATTTCAATATACCCATGACGACTAACTGTAGGATTCGAAGTTGCAAAAGGCAATCGACTTAATTCGATAAAACCTGGTTTTTTGTAAATTGCACTTTTCATAACTGTATTGTTATTGAGAGTACACGCAGCAGCAGTTCCAGTACCTGAAATACCAGATCCAATTAAAGTATCTTTAGAGAATGCACTTGTCCACATAGTAGGGGCAAAAGCTGCCATTTTGTACATTACAGGCCATAAAACACTTGTTGGGGTATAGACTAATCCGTCGGTAGATGTCATAACTGGAGTTTTGAAATACCCAGAAGCAAAATCTGTTGGACCATCAGCAGTATTAGGAACAGGTTCCAAAGCATTTTTAGATCCATCTGAACTAGTAAATTTAGGCAAATCTGCATCAGTTAGTTTTGCTGCATCGATGTCAATAATTTGATAGTACTCAGAATTTGTCCAACCTGCATTGGACGTAATATAGTAACTGGTGCCGCATAACTGACTAAAACCAGATAATGATAGGCTTGTAAATAAAGCCAATAGTGATAATTTAGTAATGTGTTTCATATAAGAATGATTTTAAATGTTAGATTGTATATTAAAGAGACGAATAAATTGAATTTATGTACTTATCAAAGCTCAATAATTTTCTGAGACAGTGTTTTTTTATTTTTTTAGAAACTTAAATCTTTCGATTTCTCCATTTTTAATCGTAACTGAAAGTAAATAACTACCTTCCATCAACGTCGATACATCAATTAATCTATTATTTACAAGTGAAGTTGTAAGTAATTTAGCTCCGTCTATCGAATAAATGGTTGCATTTGATAAATCAATATCCGAAATTAAAGTCAATTTATCGGTAGCAATGGTTGGATAAAACGAAACCTTGTGCGCTACTGTTTGATTAATACCTGCAGCAGTAAAGTCATGGTCTATTATTTCGCCCACCAAACTATTCAGGTAAACTTCTAAAGCTGTATAACCAGTTGCATTTAATTTGTTCCGGTCGGTAGCATCCGTTGGGTTCAAACCATTGGCGAGTTCCCATGCGTCAGCCATTCCATCATGGTCATTGTCAACTACTTCGTTGTAAGTATTGTAGGTTGGGTAGCCTCCAGCACCGGCTGGTTGATCAATAATTCCAACTGTAGTGCCAAAATACTTGTTGGCAGTCCAGGTTGTATCAGGAGGAGTTACAGAAGTAGTAATAGCACTTGGATATCTTGCTACAGTACTCTTACCCGATGAAGTTTTTGTAGCTACTTCATTCACAATTCTTCTGTCGGTGCTGTCACGCGGAAAAGCCCCAACTTTGGCAAGTACTTTGTTATAAGCCTCTAGTGCTGAGGTGTAAGTAATTTGATAGGTGGCAGGAATAATTCTTGCATTTGCACTTTTAAGTGAATCAAGTGGATAAGCTGTGTTATTGTGCACTCGGGTCCAATTATCTGTTGTTCCTGAAGCATCACCTTCCATAACATTACCAGATACGTACCAATAAGATGGTCCAGTCAATACATATCCAGAACGGGCTGCAGACTGCTCGAAGAAATAGTTTCCACTGGTTGGCGTGGCTGCACCCGGCTTGTAATAATTGCCAACAAAATTAACTTCATGCGTTGAGTATTTACCAGCCTCACGCTCACCTCCGTAGCACGAATTAGTTTTTCCCCAGTTATAATTCACATTATTCACATAATCAATCAATACATTTCTGTCGCCCAAGGCATTGTTTGAACCATTAAACCGTGTTGATCTACTAACATTATTAGCAATTAAATTATGATGCAATGTAGCAGGAGAACCAGACCACTGTGCGCCGTAACTACGCTCACCTTTTTCATGTCCAGCACAATAAAGCCCTTCATGCAGTAGGCACCATTGTACTGTAACATAATGATCGTCGTACATTGTAATATTCTCTTCGGCAGCCCAACCAAAATCACAATGGTCGAAAATAGCAGAGCTTCCGTTTTCAAATCCGAGCGAACCACCCGCCAAAAAACCTCCAGTATTTCCATTGCTAAGTCCTATTCTAAAGCGAATGTGACGAAAGACTAAATTTGTAGAACCTCCAAAGTTCATTTTGCCGCCACGGATACAGATGCCATCACCAGGAGCTGTTTGACCAGCTAAGGTAATTCCGTTACGCATACAACGAATATCACCTTTTAGTGCAATGATTCCTGAGACACGGAAAACTACAGTTATAGGTTGACCAGTATATTGAGTCAAAGCCCAACGCAAAGTGCCTGGAATTGCTACAAGTGAATCGGCTAGCGAAGTTACTTCAACAACTTGTCCACCTCGACCACCAGTAGAAAATTTGCCAAAACCCTCGGCTGTTGGAAATGCTGGAGTTTGAGCTTGAATTCCTGAAAGTGAAAGTAATGAGATGAAAACTATTGCGAAAAAATAAGTTATTTTCTTATTCATGAAATTGATTTTTTAGTATTGAGATATTGGTTTTATTTGGTTACAAATATATCACTTTCTAATATACTCGATTGGTAGAAATTGATTTATTTAGTGGAATAATTGTTACTTGAAATATAAAAAATGATGAATAGAATAAGTATACTCAAAATAAAGTCATTTTTAATGAATAATTATCTTTTGAGTAGCAAAGTGTCCATTTGATTCAATCATTTTCAGGAAGTAAATTCCTTTTGCCAAATTATTAATTGGCAATGAAATACAATTGAATTCTGTTGCTACTTTTTCACCAGAAGTGGAATAAATTGAAATTGTTGCTTGCTTTGTGAGACTTATCATTCCATTGGCTACTGTTGCATGAAGTTCACTGTCTTTTACCTCCACAATGGCTGTTGAACTAGATGTTGCGCCACTCATTAAACCCAAAGCACCAACGCTTTTTACGCTGTAAGTTCCACTAATTCCGGAGTTGTCTGTAAAGGTAAGTTCACTCACCGAAGCAAGGTATTTTCCATCTTTCAGCAGCACATATCCAACCGCTCCATCCACAGCAGGCCAGCTAATATTTTTATCCACTACAGTTATAGAAGCGGGCGCGGAAGCTGCAATGCAAAGTGAAATTGGCTCATAAGTAGCAGTTGTTACAAGACCATAAATCCCTGTGGTTGTCATCAAATTATCAACATCCGCTTTTGGCAACTGGAAACTCCAGCTAATTCGTCCTGTTACATCAACAGGAGTTCCGCTGGCATCCATGCTATTGTATTCGGCAAAACTGGCAGTGGTTTCGTTGCCACCCATGGTCTGCCATCCAGCAGCTTTAATGTGATTCCCCAATTTGCAATTCAAATAATATGTCCCTGCAGTAACATTCCATGGTCTGCCTAAATAATATGAATTTGCCGCCACATCGGCATTGGCAGTAATATTACAATTGCGGAAGAAAAAGCCCACACGGATAAACTTTTGACAAACTGTAGAAGCTTTTGGTATGGTGTAAGCTGCATCCTCAGGTGCAACAATATATCCACCACCGTTTACGCAATTTATGGTACAGTCGTCGAAAAACAAGATGCCACCAGCATAAATAAAGTCTACGGCACCTTCAATCCAACAGTTTTTGAAATACCCACGGGTTCCTTTTTTAGAACGATAGGTGTCCTGATAACCCAAAATGCGGCAATTCTTGAAAGTCTGACGGTCACCAGCAGTGTACAAAGCTTCTGCCATTCCGGTATTTCCTGCAGTGTTTTGAATGGTGATATTTTCAGCATAAAAGTCATTGGCATAGGTTTTTACCGTGCAAATATCTTCGTAGGTTGGTGAACCGCTACTGGCACGTGACTGCGAATGGGTAATGATTACTCCGGTAGCACTTTCGCCAATAAGACTGATTTTCTTGGTAGAGGTTACCGTTTTAGTTCCAAGCGTAACCTGCTCATTATAAGTTCCATTTTTTATAAAAACAAGACTTCGCTCACTTTCTGGACAAGCATCCAGCGCCGCCTGAATGGTAGTGTGGGTACCGCTTCCATCGGCTGCCACTATAAAACGAAAAGGCTGAGCATTTGCTATAAAACAAATACACAGCAGTAATGATATGACTAGATGTTTCATTCTTTCGGATATTTAGAAAAGCTTCCCTTATGTGGCTTTTACAACATAAGGGAAGCATTATTTTGATTACTTAAAAGGATCAAAACCATTAATCAGCCAACCACTTGTGTTTACAACAGCTGGACTGCGGGTCAATATTGATGAAGGTATATCAAAGAAATTATAACTTCCGGTTGAAGTTGAATTCAATGCATCTTCTGTTGTCGCTGTGATATAATTAATTCCTTTCACTAAAGGCCCAGTTGACATTGGCACCATTGTAAAATAAGTATAAACCCTACTTAGACTAACCGTATCACGTAATTCCGGATGAAAGAATATGGCAGTATCCTTTCTGTTTTTCAACGTAAAAGTAAAACCTGATCCACTCTTTTTCCATAAATTTAATTTGAGTATTTTGGTTCCCAAATTGTCGGTAAACATATTCCAACGACGAAGGTCGAAGATCCGTTTCCCTTCAAAAGCAAATTCTACACGGCGCTCATTTA
>Ga0194037_1002710_pt1 | contig 11456 bp, 10 predicted proteins | sample JunL306m_MetaG_FD_148653 | JGI IMG/M metagenome (GOLD analysis project Ga0194037, IMG submission 148653) | Anoxic zone freshwater microbial communities from boreal shield lake in IISD Experimental Lakes Area, Ontario, Canada - Jun2016-L304-6m | ecosystem: Environmental > Aquatic > Freshwater >...
TCTTTAAATGCTAAAATGGGGACCATTGTAAAAAACATCCGATTAGTGGAAGAAAACACAGAACAGATAGAAGGCAAGATAGAAGGACAAACCATTGTGATACTAACTAAATATGTTAGAAAACAAGGTAGCTAGTTGTTTAAAAGGCATAAAAAAGCCCTATCGTTTTTGATAGGGCTTTTTTATTGAAGTGATTAGTTTTTATCCTCAATTGCTACTTTTAACCAATCTTCCAAACTTTTACAGTTTGAGTATTGTTTGTCAATTGATATATAATAAGTAGGGATATGCTCTTTAAACCATTTTTCTAGGATTTCACTTTTCTTTCCGTCTAAAGCCCTAGAAGCAATTCGGTTATAATCTTCTTTTAAATTCTCACGGTGAGGTTCTGTTCTATTTTTCAAAAAGATAATCCGAACTTTTTTACTTCCTCTTTCATCAGTAAATACTTGTGGCGTTGAATAAGTTCCAGGTTTCATGCCCTTTAATGCAATAACCATATCCTTATCAACCTGATCTAGTGTGATAAAAGAACTTCCATCTCTGCTTGTGACTGCACCAGCACTGAATTTACTTCCATCATCATCACTGTATTTGCTTACGGCAGCTCCAAAACTTAAGCTTCCATCAATCAATTTGGTTCTAATCGAATCAAGTTTTGTTTTTGCTTCATTGATTTCTTCATCCGCTACTGGAGGGATTCTAAGAATATGACGAACCACCGCATCATCACCAGCACGACTAATCATTTGAATGATATGTAAACCGAATTTCGACTTAATAATTCCTGAAATTTGTCCTTCTTTCAAACGAAAGGCACCAGATAAGAAAGCTGGGTCCCACATATTTTTATCGTTACGATTCAAATTGTATTGACCTCCGTTTTCTGCCTTACCCGGATCTTCTGAATAGAATTTTACTAACTGTTCAAACTTTTTAGCTCCAGATTCTACTTGTTTTTTGTAATCGTATAATTGCTTTGAAACATATTCTTCCACATCCTTATTCGCTTTTGGCTGGATTACAAGCTGACTAATTTCCATCTCACTTTCGTAGAACGGCAAACTGTCTTTTGGCGTTTTACTATAGAAGGCTTTTACTTCAGTGGGAGTCATTTTAATATTGTCAACGATCTTACTACGCATTTGGTCTGCAAGTCTTTGTTCTTTCATCGCGTCTTTAAAATCTTCTTTCATTTGGTAGACCGTTTTACCAGCGATCTCTTCTAACACTTCTTTAGATCCATAAGAAGCAATGTATTTGCGGATTTTATTCTCCATTTCATTTTCAATCTCATCTTCACTCACTGTTAATGAATCCTTTTGAGCTTGAAGAATTAATGCTTTTTGGATTAGCTGTCCTTCCAGAATTTGACATTCAGTTGGAATCACAACATTATCCTGCCCCTGAGCCTGTCTTTTTATATCAGAGAGGGCATTGGAAACATCTGAACTAAGGATAATTTTATCTCCTACCTGGGCAATGATCTTGTCGGCCACAATTCTTTTTGTCTGTGCTTGGGCACTCAGGAATCCACTTACCAATAAAATAACGATTAATACCTGCTTCATAGATTGCAATATCATTCAAAAATAGCAAATCAGGCCGCGAACGGCCTGATTTGTAACTGCTTTTAACAAACTTATAAAGTACGTTTTACTTCTTCTTCTTCGAAAGCCTCCACTATATCACCAACGCGTAAATCTGAGAAGTTCTTGATGGTTAATCCGCACTCCGTATTAGAAGCTACATCTTTCACATCATCCTTGAAGCGTTTCAAGCTGCCCAATTCAGCTGCCTGACCTTCACCTCTTGGATACTCCACAATACCATCACGAATGATACGGATCTTACTGTTACGAGCGATCTTACCTTCCAGTACGAAACATCCCGCAACGGTAGCTTTATCGAATTTGTACACTTCGCGAACTTCCACGTTAGCGGTAATTTTCTCCTGGTATTTAGGTTCCAGCATACCTTCCATCGCACTCTTCACTTCGTCGATTGCCTGGTAGATAATAGAGTACAATTTAATTTCTACACCTTCTGTATCAGCTAATTTATTAGCCTGCATTGAAGGACGAACGTTAAATCCAATCACGATCGCGTCTGAAGCAGTCGCTAACAATACGTCTGATTCAGAGATCTGACCAACTGCTTTATGTACTACTCTTACCGCAATTTCTTCGGTAGATAATTTCTGTAATGAATCGCTTAAGGCCTCAACAGAACCGTCCACGTCACCTTTGATGATGATGTTTAATTCTTTAAAGTTACCCAATGCTAAACGACGGCCAATCTCATCAAGAGTAATGTGTTTTCTAGCTCTTAATCCTTGCTCACGCATAATCTGAGCTCGCTTGGTAGCTACTTCTTTTGCATCGGCTTCGTCTTCAAATACTTTGAATTTCTCACCAGCCTGAGGTGCGCCATTCAATCCTAAGATCACAACAGGAGTTGATGGAGGCGCGATATCGATACGTTGGTTACGTTCGTTAAACATCGCTTTTACACGACCGTAATGCTGACCAGAAACGATCAGATCACCTTGTCGAAGTGTACCATTTTGTACCAGGATAGTAGCCACATAACCGCGACCCTTATCCAATGAAGCTTCAATAATAGAACCAGTAGCTTCTCTTTCAGGATTTGCTTTCAAGTCTAAAATCTCAGATTCCAACAATACTTTCTCTAACAACAGATCTACATTCAATCCTTGCTTAGCAGATAATTCTTGGTTTTGGAATTTACCACCCCAAGCTTCTACCAGGATATTCATTTGAGAAAGCTGTTCGTATATTTTCTGCGGATTTGCTCCGTCTTTATCAATCTTGTTTACCGCAAAAATCATTGGAACACCAGCTGCTTGAGCGTGACTGATGGCCTCTTTAGTTTGAGGCATTACTGCGTCGTCGGCAGCTACCACAATGATGGCGATATCGGTTACTTTAGCACCACGGGCACGCATGGCCGTAAAGGCTTCGTGACCCGGAGTATCCAAGAAAGTAATGGCTTTTCCATTGGGAAGGGTTACTTCATATGCCCCGATGTGTTGCGTAATACCTCCGGCCTCACCAGCTACTACATTGGCATTACGGATATAATCCAATAATGAAGTTTTACCGTGATCGACGTGACCCATGATGGTAACAATTGGAGCTCGTTCAACAGCTTCAATGTCATCTTCATCGTCATCATCATCTTCCATTTCCTCGTTATCTTCTAATCCGATGAATTCTACTTCAAATCCAAATTCGCTAGCTACTAATTCAATTACTTCTGCATCCAGACGTTGGTTAATAGATACCATGATACCCAATCCCATACATTTTCCGATCACATCAGCGAAGCTAACATCCATTAAGTTCGACAATTCACTTACGGTAACAAACTCAGTAACCTGTAGTCTGTTATCTTCAGTCATTTCGCCCATATGTTCAGCTGCTTCATCGCGTTTTGCACGGCGATACTTGGCTTTTAAACTCTTTCCGCGACCACCAGTTCCAGATAATTTGGCCTGTGTTTCACGTATTTTTTCTTGAATTGCTTTTTGATCGATTTCTTTGTTATCATCTCTGCGAGGAGGTGCATTACGGTCTCTACTTTGATTGCCACCTCGGTTTCCACCACCACCAGCTCCGCGGTTAAATCCGCCGCTGCCCTGACTACTATTTCCACCTCTATTATTAGCAGGAACAATCGGACGATTCGGTCCTGAAGGTCGGGAAGGCGCACTAATACTGGCAGCGCCAGTACCTTGTTGTTGATTGTTTCCAGCACCGGTATTTGGAGTGTCTGGTTTTTTATCAATCGGAATGCGTTTACGTTTGCGTTTTTCATCACGGCCCATTGGTTTAGGACGTGTGTCGCTATTGATCGGTAAATTAATTTTACCTAATATTTTAGGACCTTCTAATTTATCTGCTCTAATATTTTCGATTAATGGACCTGCTTCTGAAGATAGATCCGGTTCAGGTACCACAATTGGAGCCACTGGAGGAATAACTGCTTCCTTTTTGGCAGGAGCCGGATTAACGACTGGTGCTTTAGGAGCTTTTGGCTCAGCCACTTTTGGTGCTGGAGCTTCCGTTTTTTTAGCAGATTTTTTTGGTCTTGTGGAAGAATCGATTGAAGAAAGATCAATCTTATTCAACACTTTTGGTCCCTCTAGTTCAGGTGCATCAATCTTAGTTACTATTTGCTCAGTTACTTCAATAATGGGTTGTTGTACTTCAGCAACTATTGGTGCAATTTCAGGTGCTACGATTTTTTCAATTACTGGAGCTGCAGGTACTTCTACAACCACTATTGGTTCTGGAATAACAGGAGCTACAACAACTGGAGGTTCCACAACTTTTACGGGTTCAGGACGAGAAGGTTTTTCTTCTTTCTTGGTAAAAGAGATGTCTTCTTCGTCTTTTTTCTTTCTAGCCTCAGCTTGAGCTCCTTTAGGTATTTCTACCTGATCAGCCTTGTTCTTGGCCTGCTTATCTTGTAGGAACTCTGCTTGCAAGGCATAGTAATGGTCTTCCGTAAGCTTAGCTGTAGGTTTCAGGTCGTCGCGGCTAAATCCTTTCTTCACCAGGAATTCGATCAGGGTATCCTGACCAATGTTGAATTCTTTGGCGGCTGCTAACAGTCTTGGTAATTTCAATTCTGACATTCAGTTTTTTTTAGTCAACAAAACCAGGCCTAACCTAGTTTTTTATATATCACATCTTCTATCTTTTATGAACCTGATATTCATCAAGATTCAGACAAAGATAGCTTCTATTAAGCTGCTTATTCTTCTGTATTGAACTCATCTTCCAATACTTTACGTACTTCCGCAATGGTTTCTTTCTCCAAATCGGTCCTTCTTTCTAGCTCTTCAGCAGATAATTTCAGAACACTTCTGGCAGTATCACAACCAATACGTTTGAATTCGTCAATGATCCATGTTTCGATCTCATCGCTAAATTCTTCCAAATCGATATCAAATTCATCTACTACTTCTTCATCTTCACGGAAGACGTCGATCTCATATCCTGTTAATTCACATGCCAATTTGATATTTACTCCACGGCGACCAATGGCTAAAGAAACCTGGTCGGCCTTTAAATAAACTTCTGCATGTTTTTTATCATTATCTAGTTCGATATAACTAATCTTAGCAGGAGTTAAAGACCTTTGGATAAGCAATTGAATATTGGTAGTGAAGTTGATCACATCAATATTTTCATTTTTCAATTCACGTACAATTCCGTGAATACGACTTCCCTTCATACCTACGCAAGCACCAACCGGATCGATACGATCATCGTAGCTTTCAACAGCCACTTTTGCTCTTTCACCTGGATCGCGAACGATTTTCTTAATGGCGATTAAACCATCAAAAATTTCAGGGACTTCAATTTCAAGTAATTTAGAAAGGAATAACGGACTAGTTCTTGAAAGAATGATTACCGGATTGTTATTTTTAAGATCTACTCTAGCAACAACAGCACGGATATTTTCGCCCTTCTTGAAATAATCTTGAGGAATTTGTTCTGACTTTGGAAGGATCAATTCATTGCTTTCTTCATCCAATAACAACACTTCTTTTTTCCAAACTTGATAAACTTCTGCGCTGATGATATCACCAACACGTGCACCATATTTTTGGATCAAAACATTCTTTTTCAAATCGCTGATACGACTTGCTAAAGTTTGTTTAGCAGCAAGAATAGCACGACGTCCAAAATCCAGGATATCTATTTCTTCGTATAGTTCTTCACCTACTTCAAAATCGGGTTCAATTTTAACTGCATCCGTGTAAGCCACTTCTGCCAAGGGATCCAGCACTTCTCCATCGTCTACAATCATACGACGACGAATGATTTCCAAATCTCCTTTTTCGGCGTTTACGATTACGTCGAAGTTATCATCACTTCCAAATTTTTTGCGCAAAAGAGTTTTAAAAACGTCTTCTACAACTTTCATCATCGTAGGACGATCAATATTCTCAGCGTCTTTGAATTCCTGGAATGCCTCAATCAGGTTGATACTAGCCATAACTTAATTTTTTTTTCGCTCTGCAGATTTTCTGCAACTGATTAAAATTTAATTTGAACCGTTGTTGATTTTATATTATTAAATGGTACAAGTACTTGTTGTGTCACTGCTTTTTTTCCTTTTCCTTCCGTGGTCTGGATCAGTATATCTTCTGCAGTAACTGCCATCAGTGTGCCAATTTTGGTAGAACCATCTGTGAAAACAATTTCTAAATCTCTTCCCACATTTCTAAAATACTGGCGGTGCAATATCAAAGGCTCGTCAATGCCGGCTGATGATATTTCTAATGAGAAATCGCCTTCAGGGTACCAGGCTTTTTCTTCAATCATTTTATACAACCCACGATTGAATTTCACACATTTCTCAATGGATATTCCTTCGTCACCATCAAAAAATATTTTGATATTATTAGTAGGCTTAATGCGTACACTCACTAAAAAATAAGAAGGCTCATCAGCGAGTAACTGATTAATCAGCGCTTCAATTTGTTGTATTCTTTCTTCCATTTTCAAAATTTCCGCAGTTTTTTGCTACGAACCCCTCAGAATTGGTAATTCCTTCGGGTATGTAAAAAGGAGAAGGGAACGGTAGCCGTTCCCTTCTGTTAATTATTTCCAATGCAAATGTAATGTAAATGACCGAATAATTCCAAATCTGCTTTTCGCCGTATATCCTAAGGCCTAACCTTTAAATAGATTTCTGTACCGATTTTCATCTCTTTAACATCATTCAGTGATGGGGATGACTATATTTGCTTTCTATGATCAAGTTGATTTTTTACGGCCTGGTGGTATACCTTATCTATAAACTTATTTTTGAATTGGTAATTCCAGTAGGTAAAGCAAGCTCTCAGATGAGAGAGAAAATACAGGAAATGCAGAACCAGCAAAACTTTCAGCAACAGCAAGCAAAGACTGCAGCTGAACCTCAGCATGCTCCAAAACCAAAGTCAGACAAAGACTATATTGAATTTGAAGAAGTTAAACCTTAGGCTAATTCACATTTTATAAATCAAGCTCGGGAAGTGTTTGTGGCCACTGAAGATGTATGGTTTTTAAACCCAATTTCTGGGCAATCTCAATGTTTTTTATTGTGTCGTCTATAAATAAAGTTTCGCTTGCCTCCAGCTGTTGTTCCTTAAGAATGTGTAAAAAAGGCTCTGGATTTGGTTTTCGCATCCCCAGATTTTGAGAATAATAGGCTTTTTCAAAAAAAGCATCAAAATCTGCGTTGCCAGTCAATTCTTTGTAAGAAGCAATAAAAGCGTCGTGGTGGATTTGATTGGTATTGGAAAATAGAAAAATCCGGTATTTAGTTTTGATGGTATCGAGCCAAGCAAGTGAAGGGAGCCTAAAATCAAGTAAAAGAGCATTCCAAGCGTTTCTGATGTTTTCATTACTGAGATTAGTTCCTGTTCCCTTCCTAAAAGCCTCATAAAATTCTTCAGGACTAATTTTCCCGGTCTCTAATTGTACAAACAAATCATTAGAATGGTGTTGTGTAAACATTTCAGAAAACTGATCAACCCCCAATTCTATGAATGCCTTTTCTGTAATCGAAAAATCGATATTTAATAATACCCCACCTAAATCAAAAATAATATTTTTTACGCCCTCCATATAAACAATGCTTTTTAAGTGCCGTGAAAGTACAAATGAAATATTATTTTTTTAAAACCAATACATTAATAGCAATTTCATCATGCCATCTTTCTTCATTCACTTTGCAGTAGGGCAAAAGCGAAGTGATGAAATCTTTTCCAGCCAACCTTTGTGGGGTACTTAATAATATAGTTTTACCCATCGCAATGAAATGGTGCAACATTTGTAACAATACTTCAAAATCTGATGGATTATAATTTACATCACTCATCAATAACACTTCCCATTCAAGTTCATCTGGAAGTTGGGTCCAGTCGATTTTTGAACAAGTAACATTAGTGATTTTATTCAATGCGATATTTTCTTTAATAAAGGTTACGGCTAAAGTGTTATAGTCACTACAATGAACAGAACTGGCAAAATGGGAAGCATATAATGAAGGCAATCCCAATCCAGCCGCTAATTCCAGTACTTTTTTATTAATAATCCAATTTGGATGGTCTTGTAAGAATGCTGTTAATGCAAATGCAGCGGGCCAAAGTTTTGCCCAAAAGGGAAAAGCAGATTCACTTTCCTGTTTCTGGTAAGTCAATTGCAGATCTGTTTGATCTGGAATCCATACTTGAATCTCCCAATCATTAAATTGCAGTATTTCTATTCTCTTCTTCAAATTGATCTTGTTTGTATGTGTTGCAAAGCTAAGGGTAGCAGATAAATCTGTAGTTTCGCAAAAAATTTAATCATGAGCGAAGAAAAACTTACACAGGGCAAAATTCATACTGCAAAAGGAGTAATGACTTTTGAACTATACGATGATGCTGCACCCATTGCAGTTGCGAACTTTAAAAAATTGATCAGGCAGGGTTTTTATAATGGACTTACTTTTCACCGTGTGATTCCAAATTTTATGGTTCAGGCTGGTTGCCCTGATGGAACAGGTGCAGGTGGACCAGGTTATTCTATTCAATGTGAAACCAATGGTGAGAAGCAAATGCATGACCGTGGTGTGCTTTCGATGGCACATCGTGGACGCAATACCGGCGGATCGCAATTCTTTATTTGCCATAACAGAGCAGGTACCCGCCATTTAGATGGTGTACACACATGCTTTGGAAGAGTCATCGATGGTGTTGAAATTATCGATGAAATTAAAGGTGGTGATGTAATGACAAAAGTTGAAATATTATAAAACTTATGCTGTTTTTTTAGGAGGCAAATCAAATGCAATGGCTTCGTGTAAAAAATGTCCATTATGAGCGCCATCGCAGAAAGGTTTGTTCTTACTTAAACCACAACGACAAAGACTTACAACTTCTCTACCCGCTAAGTTGTAAGTCTTTCCGTCTTTATCTACAATTTCAAAATCTCCTTCAATCTTCAGAGAACCATTATCCTTGACCGTTATTTTAGTTGACATCATTTCTATTTCGTGCAAGATATTGGTTTATTTTCCATACACAAATTTCTCCATCAACTTCATGGATTGAATGGCATCAGCAGCAGAACAAGGATTAGGTGCTGTGCCTAAAAAATACTGAACAATTTTTTCAATCATGTGTTGTTGAATATGAGGTTCTTTAGGAAAACTTATTTGTTCTTTATTACCTTCTATTTCTACTTCAATCGTATTGCCGAAAACCGGAAAGCTAATTTTGCCTTTTGATCCAATTATTTCAAAAAGATCTTCTTCTGCATTTTCCGGAACTGTAAAACACCATACTCCGTTAAACACAATATTATTCTCAAGTAACATACTACCTGATACAATATCTTCAGCTTGGTATAAGCCAGCCTGATTTGTTGCTATACCAAAATAAGATGCCGCGCTTCCAAAAAAATAATGAACCAGATCTAACTGATGTGGGGCAAGATCAAAAAATATTCCCCCACCAGAAATATTAGGATCTACTCTCCAATTCTCTGAAGTTTTAGCGACCATTACTGACTGATCTGGCTGCAACATTCTAATGTTGACTAATTTTACATCTCCAATAACATGTTCATCAATTAAGCTTTTAACTTTTAGAAACATTGGCAATGCTCTTCTATAATGAGCAATAGATAATTTTATTCCTGATCGATCTGAAAATTCTTTCATTCTATAACAGGAAGCAACATCTAATGACATAGGCTTTTCTACATATACTGGTTTCCCGGCTTGCATGGCTGCAATGGCATATTCCTCGTGATATTTAGGCGGGGTGGCAATATAAATGGCAGAAATATCAGGGTCGTTTATAAGATCATTTGCATGATGATACCATTTAGGTACCTGATGTCTTTTTGCATAATCTTTTGCCTTTTCTGCATCTCGGCGCATCACTGCTACTAATGATGAGTTTGGAACTCTATTAAATGCGGGGCCACTTTTATATTCAGTTACATTACCGCAACCTATAATACCCCAATTCACAGAATTTTTTTGTGCTTCGAATTTTGTAATACTCATATCAATTCAATCTATTTCAAACTTACATCCAATTAATAGAATAATCAATATGTCATTTTCAAACTTTGGAAAAATCATTAATCCGTATCTTAGGTCTTTCCAAAAAATATATCATGAAACGATTTCTTATTCTTGCCATTTTTGTTATTTCAGCTTTCATGTTGAATGCACAACTAAGAACTACCAATTTTATAGAAGATGCTGCTGCTGTTCCTAGAGACCATCAACTGGATTTTAGTAAGATAAAAGTAGCATTGTCATTTGATGCCCCGAGGGGAATTGTAATCGGAAGAGTTGACTATCAATTTAGTTCGCTCAGGCCAAAAGTATCATCCTTTTTTTTGGATGCTATAAAAATGCAAGTAAAAGAAATCAGTCTCAATGGTAAACCTGTAAAATACAAATCGGATAGTGCAGGTATCACAGTTCTTCCTGATGAAGCTTTAGTTTGGAATACAGCTTATGAAATGACCGTTTCTTATGAGGCAAAACCAAGAGTAGGATTGTATTTTATTGGCTGGAATGATAAAAATAATTTAAGCCGAAAACAAATTTGGAGTCAGGGTGAACAGATTGATAATAGAAACTGGATCCCGATGTATGATGAACGAAATGATAAATTGCTCACCGAAATGAGTGTAACCTTCGATAAAGATTATAAAGTTTTATCGAATGGTAAATTAGTTGACAAGAAGGAAAATGCTGATGGCACCATTACCTGGAACTATGCGATGAGTCATCCTCAATCGCCCTATTTAATTATGTTAGGTATTGGCAAATACGATATTAAAGAAACACATGCTGCTTCTGGTGTTCCTATGCATCTTTATTATTATCCCGAATGGAAGGAGCGTGTTGAACCAGTATATCAATATAGTGAGGCAATGGTTGATTTTTTTGAAAAAGAAATCGGAGTAAAATATCCCTGGGAATCGTATTCGCAAATTCCTGTTCAAGATTATATGTTCGGTGCCATGGAAAATACCACAGCTACCATTTATGGAGATTTTTATGCAGTTGACTCCCGTGGCTTGATCGATAGAAATTATGTGGGAGTGAATGCGCATGAATTAGCGCATCAATGGTTTGGAGATTGTGTAACAGCTTTGAGTGATGCACATCAATGGCTGCAGGAAAGTTTTGCAACCTACTATAATCAGATGTTTGAAAGGGAAGTATTTGGAGAAGATTATTTTAACTGGTCCAGAAGAGGCGCACAAAACGCTTCTGTTGATGAGTCGTTAAAGAACAAATTTGCAGTAGCGCATAGTGAAGGTGGTGGCACACGTGTATATGGCAAGGGGGCATTTGTATTAAACATGTTGAAGCAAGTAGTTGGAGGAAGAGAAGTGTATAATAAAGCCATTAAACAC